>Ga0207695_10007405_pt1 | contig 13986 bp, 11 predicted proteins | sample KBSC54metaG_FD_184354 | JGI IMG/M metagenome (GOLD analysis project Ga0207695, IMG submission 184354) | Corn rhizosphere microbial communities from Kellogg Biological Station, Michigan, USA - KBS C5-4 metaG (SPAdes) (version 2) | ecosystem: Host-associated > Plants > Roots > Rhizosphere > Soil...
GATGAAGACAACCTGCCCCCGCGTGAGTGTCCCCGTCTTGTAGAGGCGGCGGGCGCGCAGAACCTCACGTAGCTGAGGCAGAAACATCGGCGAGAGCACGAGCAGAAAAAACACGGGGAAGATCATGAAGATGAAGACGGGAGGCTCGTTGGGATCGGCCGATGCGGGAGCGCTGCGGCCCGGATCGTCCCGCAGATGGCGTATCTCGATGCTGTCACCGGCTTTCGCGGAGTAGTAGGGCGAATCCTCACACAGAGTGGCCCCGCCGCGAAATGAGCCTCCGGACTGCGCCTTGAACTCATAGATGAGGCGGCGCGCAGGGCCTCTGCAGCCTGATGGCACATCTGCCACCGAAACGACCTGGCCTTCCGTGTTCACCCCCCGGAGCTCCAGTTGCCCCTTGGGATCGCTGCTCATGATGAGCAGCGGGAACGACCCGAAGAAAAGAACCAAGGCCAGCAGAATGATAAGGGTGGAGCGCGGAATAGCGGTGCGCAAGCGCATCCCCGGAAGCACCCCGCTGCGTGGCGGGTGAGCCGGAACCGCGGCCAGTTGCTCGTCAAACATCAGCAGCACGCCCCCGCGCCGCCCGTCGTCGCTAGTCCTTCTTCTCAGGTGCGGGAGGCAGCTTCGCCTCCAGGCGATCGATCTTGCGGGGCCAGCCGCGAGGCAGTACCGAGCCGCGCTGGGCACGCTGCCCGCGATACTCCTTGAGGTCCTTCCAGTCGAGCTGCTTCTGCTTGTCCCCGGCCCAGAGCACCAGAGTCCCGCTGGGGGGCACGACGGCCACGGCCGTCATCAGCTCCTCGCGCGCGGCGGCCTTCTTGGAAGGGATGTCATAAAGCTTGTTGCCCTTGCCGCGAGGCATCTCGGGAACGTCCGTGACCGGGAAAGCCAACAGCTTGCCTTCGCTGCTGACGGCCACGACGAGGGAGTCCTGCGAAGGCACCCAAGCCGGAGGCAATACGAACGAGTTCTCGGGCACGTTGAGAACCGTCTTGCCGGCGCGGCGATCGGTGATGAGCTCCTTGAGCCGCACGGTAAACCCATAGCCCGCATCGCTCGCGAGCAGCCACAGATCCTCCGCCTCGCCGATCATCACGCCGGCGAACTTCGCCCCGTCGGGTGGATTGAAGCGGCCTGACAGCGGATCGCCGAGTCCGCGAGCGGACGGCAAGGAGTGCGCCGGCAGGCTGTAGGTGCGGCCGGTGCTGTCGATGAACACCGCCTGCTGCAGGCTGCGGCCGCGAGCGGCCGACTGAAACCCATCGCCATTCTTGTACGACAGCGTCAAAGGATCGATCTCGTGGCCCTTGGCCGAGCGCACCCAGCCGCCGGTGGACAGCACCACGGTCACGGGCTCATTGGGAATGAGCGAGGTCTCATCGATCGCCTGCGCCGCCTCACGCTCGACGATCTTCGTGCGGCGGTCGTCGCCGAACTTCTCGGCGTCCGCGCGAATCTCCTCGCCGACCAGCTTGCGCAGCCTGGCGCGGCTCTTGAGCAGCGCTTCGATCTCATCGCGCTCATCGCTCAAGGCCTTCTGCTCCTCGCGGATCTTCATCTCCTCGAGCTTCGCCAGGTGGCGCAGCTTGGTCTCGAGGATCGCCTCGGCCTGCTCGTCCGAGAGCTTGAAGCGCTTCATCAGCACCGGCTTCGGCTCATCCTCCCGGCGGATGATGCGGATCACCTCGTCGAGGTTCAGATAGACGATCAGCAGTCCATCGAGGATGTGCAGCCGCCTGGAGACTTTCTCCAGGCGATGCTGCAGGCGCCGCGTGACCGTCTTGATGCGGAACTCGAGCCATTCGCTCAGCAGGCCCTTCAGCCCCATCACCTTCGGCTTGCCGTCGAGCCCGATGACGTTCAGGTTGACGCGATAGTTGCGCTCGAGGTCGGTCGTCGCGAACAGGTGGTTCATCACCTCCACCATGTCCACACGGTTGGAGCGTGGAATGATGACGAGACGCGTCGGGTTCTCGTGGTCCGATTCGTCGCGCACATCGTCGACCATCGGCAACTTCTTGCTGCGTATCTGCTCGGCGATCTGCTCCTGCACGCGATTCCCAGAAACCTGATGCGGCAGGGCGGTAATGACGACGTTGCCCTCCTCGATCTCGTAGGTCGCTCGCGCTTTGAAGCTTCCGATCCCTTTTTCGTAGAACTCCTTGAGATCGGCGCGCGGGGAGATGATCTCGGCGCCGGTGGGAAGGTCGGGACCCTTGACGTGCTTCATCAGCTGCGCCGTGGTCGCCTCCGGTTCCTCCAGAAGGTGCAGACAGGCAGCAGCCACTTCACGCAGGTTGTGCGGCGGAATGTCTGTCGCCATGCCGACGGCGATGCCCGTCGTGCCATTGAGCAACAGGTTGGGAAGCCGCGCCGGCAACAGCATCGGCTCTTCCAGCGTGCCGTCGAAATTAGGCGACCAGTCGACCGTGCCATGGGCGAGCTCGCCCAACAGGACGTCGGCGTAGCGGGTGAGCTTCGCCTCCGTGTAGCGCATGGCGGCGAAGGATTTCGGGTCGTCCTGCGAGCCCCAGTTCCCCTGCCCGTCCACGATCGGGTAGCGATACGAGAACGATTGCGCCATCAGCGCCATCGCCTCGTAGCAGGCGGACTCGCCATGCGGATGGAACTTGCCGATGACATCGCCCACGGTGCGCGCGGACTTCTTGTGCTTGTTGCCCGCGCTCAGGCTCAGCTCGCTCATCGCGTAGATGATGCGGCGCTGGACCGGCTTCAGGCCGTCCGCGAGCGCCGGCAGAGCACGATCGAGAATCACGTACATCGAATAGTCGAGATACGCCTTCTCCGTGAAGGTGCGCAGCGGCTGCCTCTCCACGCCTTCGAAATTCAGCTCCTGGTCCTGCATCGCTAAACCTGCAAGTCCGCAAGATTACCCTTGGCCTCGAGCCACTCCCGGCGGTCGGAGGCTCGCTTCTTGGCCAACAGCATATCCATCAGTTTGTCCGTCTCGTCCTTGGCATCGACCGTGAGCTGCACGAGGCGGCGCGTGCGCGGGTCGATCGTGGTTTCACGCAGTTGCGCCGGATTCATCTCACCCAGCCCTTTGAAGCGGGTCACCACGGGCTTCGCGCGGGGATTCTCCTTCTCGATGCGCTTCAGCTGAGTCTCCCGTTCGGCATCATCGAGCGCGTAGTAGACGCTCTTGCCGGCATCTATGCGGTAGAGCGGCGGCATCGCCACATAGACGTGGCCGTTCGTCACGAGCGGACGGAAATGACGCAGAAAGAGCGCGCATAGCAGAGTTGCGATGTGCTGCCCGTCCGAGTCGGCATCCGCGAGGATGCAGATCTTGTGATAGCGCAGCTGGCTGAGATCGGTCGAGCCGGGGTCCACGCCGAGCGCCACGCTGATGTTGTGAACTTCTTCCGAGGAGGCGAGATCCCCGGCATCGACTTCCCACGTATTGAGGATCTTGCCTCGCAGCGGCATGATCGCCTGGAAGTCTTTCTCGCGAGCCTGCTTGGCCGAGCCGCCGGCGGAATCGCCTTCCACCAGGAACAGCTCCGAGCGCTTCGGCTCCTGGCTGGCGCAATCGGCCAGCTTCCCCGGCAGGGCCGGGCCGCCGGAGATGCGTTTGCGCACCACGCGCTGCGCGGCCTTGAGCCGCTCCTGCGCGTTGCTGATGGCGAACTGTCCGATGCGCTCGCCGGCATCGGGATGCCGGTTCAGCCACAAGGCCATCGAGTCGCGCACGAAACCTTCGACGAGGCCCGCTGCATCGCGCGAGGCGAGCCGCTCCTTCATCTGCCCGGCGAACTGCGGCTCGTTGATCTTCACCGACAGCACGTAGCCGACCTTGTCCCACACGTCCTCGGGGGTCAGCTTGATGCCTCGGGGCACGAGGTTGCGGAATTCGCAGAACTCGCGGACGGCCTGCGTCAGGCCGGATCGCAGGCCGTTGACGTGGGTGCCGCCTTCGATGGTCGGAATCAGATTGACGTAGCTCTCCCCGAGGACCGTCTCCGCATTCGGCGCCCAGGCAATCGCATAGCTGACGGCGTCCTGGTCTTGCTCGCGAGCGCCGGTGATCGGCTCCGGCGGCAGCAACTCGGTCTTGCCGAGCTCATCGACCAGATAGGCGCCGAGGTCGCCGGTGAAGAACCACTCGTCCTTCTCGCCCGTGGCGTCGTTCTTGAAAGTGATCTTCAGCCCCGGGCACAGCACGGCCTTTGCCTTGAGGGTGTGCTTGAGCTGCGGGACGGAGAACTTGTCGGAGTCGAAGAACTTCGGATCCGGCCAGAAGCGCACCGTCGTACCGGTGTTGCGCTGGCCGACGCTGCCCACGACCTCGAGCCTGGAAGAGACTTTGCCGTCCTTGAAGCCGATGTTGTATTCCTTGCCGCCGCGCTTGATCCAGCATTCGAGCTTGCTCGAGAGCGCGTTCACCACGGACACGCCGACCCCGTGCAGGCCGCCGGAGAACTTGTAGGTCTTGTCCGAGAACTTGCCGCCGGCGTGCAGCCGCGTGAGGATCAGCTCGACGCCGCTGACCTTCTCCTTCGGATGGATATCGACCGGCATACCGCGACCGTCGTCGGCCACTTCCAGCGAGCCGTCCTTGTGGAGAACGACGTCGATCTGCTTGCAGTGGCCGGCGAGCGCCTCATCGACGCTGTTGTCGATGACCTCGTGCGCCAGGTGGTTCGGCCGCTGGGTGTGCGTGTACATCCCGGGCCGGCGCCGCACGGGCTCCAGGCCGCTGAGGACTTCGATGTCAGAGGCGGTATAGGACTGATTCATTTGCGCTGCCGCTTCACATACTCACCGGCGAGTATGTCGGCGCGGATCTTAGCAGAGCCCCCCGCTCCGATCAGAACGATGTATCAGGCAAGGTCGGCGAGCAGCGACTTGCGCGCGGCCTCACTCAGCTCCGGCACGCTGTGCCGATAGTTCGGGTGATCGATGCCGACCCCGAGGGTGGCGCCGGCACGCAATTCGGCCACCATCGCGGGAGTCAACTCGAAGCGCAGGAAGTGCACGGACGAGGTTTTCTCCTCGTTCTCGCGGTCGAGATCCTCGTCGGCGATCGCGAACACCCGCTCGTGTCCGCCGACCTGCACCCAGCAGCGATCTTCTACGCCGCGTAGCTTCGCGAGCTCGCGCTGCCGCTCGGCAACGTCCGGGAACTCGATGAGCAGCGTCACCTTCCAGTTGCGGCCGTCGGGGATGAGCGGGTTGTAGGCGGCGAGCTCGTCGGCGATGCCTTCCGGTTCGAAAATGCGCTCCGCGCGCAGCATTTCCTGCACCTGGTACTGCACGGTGATGCGGTCCTCGAACAGCCAGGTCGCGCTCGGGCCGACGTGGATCTGCCGATCGCGCTTGTGCTCGAGCACGCTGGTGCGGATGGCGGGGCGCTCGCGGGCGTAGCGCTCGAGGGAGAAGAGGTCTGCGGGGGAAAGCTTGTTCATGGGTCAGATGCCGTAGGCGAGCCGTAGCAGGCGCAGCGGATGATCGGGCTCCGGGACCTTCCCGTCGGCCTCGGTGAGGCCGCTCTCGATCTGGTGCCCCGCCATCGGGCAGTCGCTGGTGTAGTGATCGGGATGCGCATTCTGCACCCGCTGCATGACCGGTTTGCCGATTTTCACGGACGCGGCGCGGAACTCCTTCTTGACCGCATACGTACCGTTGTGGCCGGAGCAACGCTCGATCACATCGATGCTGGTATCGGGCACGAGCTTGAGCACGTCGCGCGTCTTCAGGCCGATGTTCTGCACGCGCAGGTGACAGGGCACGTGGTAGCTCACTTTGCCCAGCGAGGTCTTGAAATCGGTGCGCAGCAAGCCGGCGCGATGGCGCAGCATCAGGTACTCGAAGGGATCGAAGATGCGCTTACGCACCGCCTGCACATCCGCATCCTCGGGGTACATCAGCGGCAGCTCCTGCTTGAACATCAGCACGCAGGAGGGAATGGGAGCGACGATGTCGAAGCCGGCATCCACCGCCTGCTTCAGCCGCGGGATGTTGAATTCCTTCAGCTTCGCCACGGCCTGCAGATCCCCGAGCTCCAGGCGCGGCATGCCGCAGCACTTCTCCTGCGCAATGAGCCGGACGGGAATGCCGTTGTGCTCGAAGACCGCCACGAGATCCTCATCGAGCAGCGGCTCGTTGCGATTGCCGTAGCAGGTGGTAAAGAGGGCGACTCTGCCGGTGGTCTGCTCGGTCGAGCGCACGGTGGCGCCGGCGCCATTGGCCGCCGCGCTGCGCTCATCCGCAATGCCCAGCCCGGAAAGTCGTTTGCGGGCCGTACGGGAATGGTAAGTCGGAATGGGCGCGCCGCGGTCCACTCCGAGCGTCTTCTCCAGCAGCGCGCGCCCTGCCGAGGAGCGGTTCGCAGCATTCACGATCTCGGCAATCACCGGGATCCCTGCGAGGCTCCCCACAGTGTCGGTCGATGCCAGCGCGCGATTGCGGAAGCTCAGTCCCTCTCGACGGGCGCGCACGGCTTTCGCACGCAACATGAGGTGCGGGAAATCGACGTTCCAGGGATGCGGCGGCACGTACGGACACTTCGTCATGAAGCACATGTCGCACAGGTAGCAGTGGTCGACGACCTCCCAGAAGACTTTCTTCTCGACCCCTTCCACTTCTCCCGTGGGTGTCTCATCGACGGCGTCAAACAGCGTGGGAAAGGAATTGCACAGGCTGAAGCAGCGGCGACAGCCGTGGCAGATGTCGAACACCCGCTCGAGCTCCTTCTCGAGCGCCGCCTCGTCATAAAACGCCGGATTGCGCCAATCGATGGGATGGCGCGTAGGCGCCTTCAGGCTGCCCTCGCCGGGAACCTGAGGCGTGGTTCGAGGCTGGGAGGGCGGCCCGGCGGCCGCACCCCCAGTCGCTTCGTCGCCGCTCAGATCGAATCCAGCGCTTTCTGGAACCGGTTGGCGTGCGAGCGCTCGGCCTTCGCCAGCGTCTCGAACCAATCCGCGATCTCGGCAAAGCCCTCTTCGCGGGCGGACTTCGCCATGCCCGGGTACATGTCGGTGTACTCGTGGGTCTCGCCGGCAATGGCGGCCTTCAGATTCAGCTTGGTCTCGCCGATCGGCAGGCCCGTGGCCGGATCGCCCACGGCCTCCAGATACTCCAGGTGGCCATGCGCATGGCCCGTCTCGCCCTCAGCGGTCGAGCGGAACACGGCGGACACGTCATTGAAGCCCTCAACGTCGGCCTTGGCTGCGAAATACAGATAGCGACGATTCGCCTGGGATTCCCCGGCGAAGGCGTCCTTGAGATTCTTTTCAGTCTTGCTGCCCTTGAGATTCACGACTCACTCCTCGGATCAGATGCTGATTAGACTGGGTCTAACACTGCCACGAACTGTATTCCGCGACGCCCCGCCACGTCAACCGCTTGATGGGCAGGGGGCCGTTGCCCCATCCGATCAGGCTGTGTAACGTGGTGTGTTGGCTGACCCCCGGTCCCGCTTCGGGACCTTACCACCGGAGTATGCTCAAGCTTGGCGCGCGAAACCAAACCCGACCTCCTGGGCGACTCACCCGCCGCCGGCACGGCCCCTGGCGGCAGCCAGGGCAGCGCGGCGGCCCCGGATTTCGAACAAGCGCTCGCGGAGCTGGAAACCCTGGTGGAACGGCTGGAAAGCGGCGACCTGCCCCTGGATGAGGCTTTGCAGACCTTCGAGCGAGGGGTCGCGCTGACCCGCCAGTGCCAGGGCGCGCTGAAGGCCGCGCAGCAGAAAGTGGAGATTCTGCTCAAGCGCAGCGCGGATGCGGGGGTCGAGCCGTTCGCGATCTCCGAAGACGACGCTCCGGGTGTCTCCTAAAGGGCCGCCGCCGGTCGATCGGCGCTGCGCGTGACGTCTATTCCTGCATGGTCGCGGACCCCACTCTTCAGATGAACCAGGATTTCCCGCAGCGCCTCGCGCAGTACCGCAGCCGGGTCGAACGGGTGCTGGAGAAGCATCTGGAGCTGCCCGACTCAGGTACGCCGCGCCTGCGCGAGGCCATGCGTTACAGCGCGCTCGGCGGGGGCAAACGGCTGAGGCCGATCCTCGTCTACATGACCGGCGAGTCCCTGGGCGCCTCGCTCGCACTGCTCGACGCACCGGCGGCGGCAGTCGAGCTCATCCACGTCTACAGCCTCGTGCATGACGACCTGCCGGCGATGGACGATGACGATCTGCGGCGGGGGCGCCCCACGTGTCATCGCGCATACGATGAAGCGACGGCGATTCTCGTCGGTGATGCCCTGCAGGCACTGGCGTTCGAGGTCCTGGCCGCAGATCAAACGCCCGCGCCGGAATTGCGAATCGACATGATCCGCGCGCTGGCCCACGCGGCAGGCACCTCCGGAATGGCAGGGGGGCAGGCGGTAGATCTGGCGGCAGTGGGACAGACGCTGTCGGTCGAGGCAGTGGAGAACATGCATCAGCGCAAGACCGGCGCGCTCATTCGCGGAAGCGTACTGCTTGGAGCGCTCGCCGCAGGCACCCCGGAGGGGCCGCTGCTGCGCGCCCTGGAGCGCTTCGGATCGCAGATCGGGCTGGCCTTCCAGATCCAGGACGACATTCTCGACGTCGAGGGCGACCCGGCGCTGCTGGGCAAGGCCACGGGTGCAGACGCCGCGCATCTGAAACCAACCTATCCGAGCACCGTGGGATTGAAGTCAGCGCGCAATCGTGCTCGGCAGCTACGCGATGACGCGGTAGCCGCGCTTGCGCCGCTGGGCGAGCGCGCGGCCGCGCTGACCGAGCTTGCGCATTTCGTCGTGAGCCGCGTGACCTGATGTTTAAAGGAGACACGGCATTGTTCTTGTTACTGTGCGGTACGCCCTCCCGCCACCCGGGACGCTGGCTTGACCGTCGTGTAGACTGGTTCAGATGACTGCTCCGCCAGATAAGTATCCGCTTCTCAGCTCGATCGAGACCCCGGCCGACCTCCGCCGGCTGCCCCTGGGCAAGCTGCCCGAGCTGTGTGCTGAGCTGCGGCAATTCCTCATCCACACGGTGAGCACCCGTGGGGGCCACTTCGCAGCCGGGCTCGGCACGGTCGAGCTGACCATTGCCCTGCACTACGTGTTCGATACCCCCGAGGACCGCCTGGTCTGGGACGTCGGCCACCAGGCGTACCCCCATAAGGTCCTCACGGGACGGGCAGACCGCCTGCATACCATCAAGCAGCACGGCGGGCTCGCGCCCTTCCCCTCGCGCTCGGAAAGCGAATACGACACTTTTGGAGTGGGTCACTCCAGCACCTCCATCAGCGCCGCCCTCGGCATGGCGGTCGCCGCCGACCAGCTCGGCCTGGATCGGCGGGTGGTCGCGGTCATTGGCGATGGCGCGATGACCGCCGGCATGGCCTTCGAAGCGTTGAACCACGCGGGCTCGTTGCCCAACAACCTGCTCGTCATTCTCAACGACAACGACATGTCGATTTCGGAGAACGTGGGCGCCCTGTCCAACCACTTCGCCCGGGTGCTCTCCGGCCGCGTCTATGCGCATCTGCGCGAGAGCGGCAAGAAGGTTCTGAAGCAGATGCCCACGGTGTGGGAGTTGGCACGCCGCTCTGAAGAGCACCTCAAAGGCATGGTCCTGCCGGGGACGCTGTTCGAGGAGCTGGGTTTCAACTACATCGGTCCGATGGACGGCCACGATGTCAAGGCGATGGTCAGCGCCCTGCGCAACCTGCGCAAGCTGCGCGGCCCGCAGTTCCTGCACGTGGTGACCCGCAAGGGCAAAGGCTATCCGCCGGCGGAGGCCGATCCGATCAAGTGGCACGGACCGGGGCCGTTCGATCCGATCAGCGGCACCATCTACAAAGAGAAGAGCACCGGCCCGAGCTACTCGCAGATCTTCGGCCAGTGGGCCTGCGACATGGCCGCTCGCGAGCCGCGCCTGATCGTCATCACTCCCGCCATGCGGGAGGGCTCGGGACTGGTCGAGTTCTCCAAGCGCTTCCGTGACCGGTATTTCGATGTGGCCATTGCGGAACAACACGCGGTGACCTTCGCGGCGGGTCTTGCCGCCGAGGGAATGAAGCCGGTGGTGGCGATCTATTCGACCTTCCTGCAGCGCGCCTACGACCAGCTCATCCATGACGTCGCGCTGCAGAATCTGCCGGTGGTGTTCGCGATCGATCGCGCGGGACTGGTCGGCAGCGACGGCGCCACGCACCAGGGCAGCTACGACCTCTCTTATCTGCGCTGCATCCCCAACATGGTGGTGATGGCTCCCGCCGATGAGAACGAATGCCGGCAGATGCTGTACACCGCGAGCACGCTGAACTGCCCGTCTGCCGTACGTTATCCGCGCGGTACAGGTCCGGGCGTACCGATTGCGCAAGACATGACCGCGCTACCTGTCGGCCGCGGCGTGATCGTTCGCGAGGGCCGCAGCGGACTCGCGTTGCTCGGCTTTGGCCCGATGGTCGAGCTCTCGCGAGACATTGCGAACCGCCTGGATGCGACCCTGGTCAACATGCGCTACATCAAGCCGCTGGATGAGGACCTCGTCCTCTCCCTGGCGGCACGGCACCGGGCAATCGTGACCATCGAGGAAAACGCGGTGGCCGGCGGTGCCGGCTCCGCGGTCGCCGAGTTGCTCGCCTCCGAAGGCGTATCGATGTCCCTGCTGCAGTTGGGCGTCCCTGACCGGTTCATCGAGCACGGCTCGAGAGACACCTGCCTCGCGGCCGCCGGACTGGATGCGCCGGGCCTCGGCAGCAGCATCGAGCGCTGGTGGGGGCTGCAGAGCCGGGAACGGCTGCGGTCAGCGGGACGCTCGGCTGGCGCCGGCTGACGGACGGGAACGCCGCGGGGCCACTCGCGGTCAGCGGCTGGATAACCGGCTGCTATTGCATTATGTCGGTGCGGCCTTATTACGACCCGTGGTATTCCTGTAGGCTTCACGCATGACACCTCCTCCCTCATCTGCCAAGGTTGTGCGCCCGGTCCTCGCGGAAGTCGAGGACGTCCAGGCGCGTGCCGACACGCGCCAGCTTCCGATCAACCGCGTCGGCATCAAGGAGATCCGCCACCCCGTACGGGTCAAGGACCGCTCCGCCGGCGAGCAGCACACCATCGCCACCTTCAACATGTACGTGAGCCTGCCTCACAACTTCAAGGGCACGCACATGTCGAGGTTCGTCGAGATCCTGCACACCGAACGTGAGATCTCGGTCGAGTCATTTCGCAAGATGCTCGAGACGATGACCGGGCGCCTGGAAGCCGACGCCGGCCACGTGGAGATGAACTTCCCCTTCTTCGTGATGAAAAAAGCTCCCGTGTCAGGTGTAGAGAGCCTGATGGACTATCACGCCACGCTGATCGGGGAGCGCAAGGACGGCCATACCGAGATGTGGGTGCGCGTGGTGGTGCCGGTGACCAGCCTGTGTCCGTGCTCGAAGAAGATCTCCGACTACGGCGCACACAACCAGCGCTCACACGTGACCATCACCGCGAAGCTGCGCAGCCACATGTGGATCGAGGAGCTCATCGAGATCGCCGAGAGCGAGGCCTCCTGCGAGCTGTATGGAATTCTGAAGCGTCCCGATGAGAAGTACGTGACCGAGCGCGCCTATGACAACCCGAAATTCGTCGAGGACATGGTGCGGGATGTCGCGACGCGCCTGAACAAGGAAGACCGCATCGGCGCGTATGTGGTGGAGTCGGAGAACTTCGAGTCCATCCACAATCACTCCGCGTACGCGCTCATCGAGCACGATAAAGACGCCTGAACGGCGGCTACCTGGGCTGCTCCAGCGGCAGGTCCACGACCACTCGCAAGCCCGGTTCGTTGCTCTCCAGCGCCAGCCGTGCGCGATGCAGCCGCGCAATCGCGGCCACCAGGCTCAGCCCCAGTCCACTCGTATGCGTGTCCCCGTCTTTCCCCAGCCGTGCGAACGGCTGAACCGCCCGCTCACGGTCCTCGGGCGCGATCCCGGGGCCATTGTCACTCACGACCAGGCGCACGCCCTGATCCCCGCGCGAAGCGCTCAGCGCGATTCTGCCGCCGGCGGGGATGTATTTGAGCGCGTTCTCGATCAGATTCGTCATGAGCTGCGCCAGCAACTGACGGTTGCCATGAACCGTGGTGTTGCCACTGTGCGTGCTGGACAACGTAAGGCCCTGCGCGCGAGCCACCGGCTCGAACAACTCCACCAGCTCGTCCGCCAACTCGCCGACATCGATCGCCATCGGCGCCGCGAGCGGCGCACCCGACTCCGCCAGCGCGATCTGCAGGAGGATCGCGAGCGTGCGCTGCAGGCGATCGACCTCTCGAAGCGCCGACTCGACCGACTCATGAACGGCCGGCTCCAGCGACGGTGAGCGAAGCAGCAGCGAGTCCATCCGGGCCCGCAGGCGATGCAGTGGTGCCCGCAGATCGTGGGCTGCACTGTCGAACGTCGCACGCACCGTGCGCGTCTGATCCTCCAGTCGATCGAGCACCCGGTTGACCTGGATGGCCAACGCATCGAACTCATCGTGGGCGCCCGCGACCGGAAGCCGTCGTCCGAGCTCCCCCTCCATGATCCGCCGGCAGGTCTCAGTCACGTCCTCGACCCGGCGCGCCAGCTTGCGGCTGAACCAGAAGCCCGCCAGGGCGGCGGCGAGTGTCGACAGGCCGATGCCCCAGAGCGTGGCGACCCGGAATTTCTCCGAGAAGCGCTGGCCCTGGGAGATGTCGGTGCCGACCAGAAGGCGGTTTCCGCCCGGGAGCGTGCGCACCTCCGCGCGCACCGGGTGGGAGGAGCGCCGCCCCGGCTCGATGGTCTCGATGGTGAATTCCGGCCGCCGTTCGGCGGGCATCCCTTTGAACGGCCATTGCTCCACGTTGCCGGCAATCTGCTCGTAGTTCTTGTCCACGAGCAGGTACACGGCGCCGACGCGGCCCCAACTGTCCATGCGCAGGTTGATCTCATCCGTCAGGCCGCTCAGGCCGCTGCGGTTGAACTTGTCGTTGAGGCCCTTCATCTCCGTGTCGATGATCAGATCGACATCCTCGGTGATGAGACTCTGGGTCAGCACGTACGCGCTGCCCAGGGTCACCGCCACTGCCAACGTGACCAACAGCGTGTAACCGACCGACAGTCGAAATGCCGTGGTATTGAACGGATCGGGTTTGCCGCGCACACCGGCAGCCTTGGGACTGCGCGCGAGGCCTGCAGGTGCAAGGGAAGCCGACACTTCAGGATGTGCGCTCATGGCTCACTGTCCCGCAGTACGTAGCCGGAGCCACGGATCGTGTGGATCAGGGGATTCTCCGAGCCTTTGTCGACTGCCTGGCGCAGCCGGCTGATGTGCACGTCGATGAGATTGCTCTGCGGGTCGAAGTGCAGGTCCCATACGCCCTCCAGCAACATCGTGCGGGTCACGACCTGTCCCACGCGGCGCATGAGAAATTCCAGCAGCTTCAGCTCGCGCGCCGTGAGCTCGATCTCGCGACCCCCGCGGAAGACGCGGCGTGCCAGCAGATCCAGCTCCAGATCGGCCACCTTCAGCTTCGTCGCCTCCGCCCCGCTCGAGCTGCGCCGCAGCAGCGCCTCGATGCGGGCCAGCAGCTCCGCGAACGCAAAAGGCTTGGTGAGGTAGTCATCCCCGCCGGCCTTCAGACCGCGAATGCGATCGTCCACCGTCCCCAGTGCGCTCAAGACCAGCACGGGCGTGGCGATGCCCTGCTGGCGCATCTGCTGGATGATGGACAGTCCGTCGCCGTGCGGCAGCATCCGATCGGTTACGACGAGATCGAAGGACCCTTCCGTCGCGTGGTGCAGCCCGTCCCGCCCGTCATGCGCGTGATGGACCTCATAGCCGCTCTCGCGCAGCCCTTTGACGAGGAATTCCGCAGCCTCGGCGTCGTCTTCGATGAGCAGGATATGCACGGCAAATCAGCATAGCACGGCGGTTTCGCACATCCAGAGGAGGCGGGGCTACGATCGCGACAGGCCCTCGCCGGGGCACAGGGGCCTTGCGGCTCGTGCGGCCCGCAGTGTTGCGGCTCGTGCGGCC
>Ga0207695_10007406_pt1 | contig 13985 bp, 12 predicted proteins | sample KBSC54metaG_FD_184354 | JGI IMG/M metagenome (GOLD analysis project Ga0207695, IMG submission 184354) | Corn rhizosphere microbial communities from Kellogg Biological Station, Michigan, USA - KBS C5-4 metaG (SPAdes) (version 2) | ecosystem: Host-associated > Plants > Roots > Rhizosphere > Soil...
GAGGCCGTGCAGCGCTACGGCGGGGTGCCGCCCTACGCCGAGACCAGGGCCTATGTGCGCGCGATCCTCGGCCGGCTGTCTGCCGCGTCCGCGGTCGGCGCCGGCGTGGAGTGAGCATGACCCGAACCCGTCCCGCCATCAGTCTCGCCGCCGCCCTCGCGGCCTATGCCGGCACGGCCCACGCCCAGTCCGATCCCGCCGGCTCCTCGCCGCTGATCGCAGCGCTCGACTGGGTGCAGGGCACGCTCCTGGGCAACCTCGCCACCACTGCCGCGGTGATCGCGGTGGCCGCCGTGGGCTTCCTGATGCTCACCGGCCGGATGGACTGGCGCCGCGGCCTCACGGTGGTCATCGGCTGCTTCATCATCTTCGGGGCGGTCTCCATCGTGGCCGGCATCCGCTCGCTGTCCGGAGGCCTGCACTAGCCATGCCCCGCCTCGCCTCCGACCCCGTCTTCGCGGCCCTGACCCGGCCGCAGATGATCGGCGGCGTCACCTACGCCTTCGCGGTGTTCAACCTGGTGGTGACGGTCGAGGCCTTCCTGATCACCCGCTCCTTCTGGGCGCTGGGCCTGGCCGCGGTGCTGCACGCCGCCGGCTACCTGGGCTGCCTGCGCGAGCCCCGCTTCTTCGACATCTGGATCACCAAGTTGCGCACCTGCCCGCGGGTGAAGAACTTCGGCTTCTGGCGGGGGAATTCCTACCGCCCATGAGCCAGTCCCCGAACCATGGGCAGTACGTCACCACCGGCGCGGCCAGGGTTCTGGCGCCCCGCGAGGCCAATGTCGGCGACAAGCTGCCCTACGCCGGCCACCTGGACGCGGTGACCCTGCAGACCCGCGACGGCCTGCTGGTGCAGACCCTGCACCTGGCCGGCTTTCCGTCGGAGACCGCGCCGGACGACGAGCTCAACTACCGCAAGGCGATCCGCGAGACCGTGCTGCGCGGAGCCGCCAGTTCGCGCCTCGCCCTCTACCACCACGTGGTCCGCCGCCGGGTGACGCCAGCCTTCCCCGACGCCCCCGAGGAAGGCTTCTGCGCTCGCCTCGACGCCGGCTGGCGCGAGCGGCTGGCGGGGCGCCGGCTCTACGTCAACGACATCTTCCTGACCCTCGTCCGCCGGCCTTTGCAGGGCGGGGCGGGCATCCTGGAGCGCCTGGTCCGTCAGCCGGGCGCCCGGGCCGCCGACCTCGACCGGGAGCTGCGCGCGCTCAACGCCGCCCGCGAGGCCTTCGCCGCCGCGCTCGCCCCCTACGGCCCGCGCACGCTGTCGCTCTACGACGGCCCCGGCGGCGCCCAGCGCTCCGAGCCCGCGGAATTCCTGGCCCTGATCCTGAACGGCGACCTGAAGCCCGTGCTGGCCCCCACCGGCGACCTCGGCCAGGCCATCGCCGCCCGGCGCTTGAGCTTCGGCCTCGACGCCATGGAGTTCGGCCCGGGCCCCGGCCCCGCCAGCTTCGGCGCCGTGGTCTCGCTGAAGGACTATCCGGCCCGCACCGCGCCCGGGCTGCTGGACGGGGTGCTGCGCCTGCCGATGGAGATGGTGCTCACCGAGAGCTTCGCCTTCGTCGACCGCCAGCAGGCGCTGGACCGCATGGGCCTGGCGCTCCGCCGGCTGCGCGCCGCGGACGACGACGCCTACAGCCTGAGGACGGAGCTCGCCCAGGCCCGCGACGAGGTGGGCGCCGGCCGCGCCGCCTATGGCGAGCACCACCTGACCATCCTGGCCAAGGCCGAGACCCTGCCCGAGCTCGACGGCGCGGTGGCCGACGTGCAGTCGGCGCTGGCCGAGGCTGGCGCCATCGCCGTGCGCGAGGACACCAACCTGGAGCCCGCCTTCTGGGCGCAGTTCCCTGGCAACCTGAAGTTCATCGCCCGCCGCGCGCTCGTCTCCGCCGGCAACTTCGCGAGCCTCGCCAGCTTCCACAACCACCCCACCGGCCAGGCGGAGGGCAACCACTGGGGCCCGGCCATCGCGGTCCTGGAGACCACGTCCTTCGGCCCCTACCACTTCAACTTCCACAACGCCGACCTCGGCAATTTCACGGTCATCGGCCCGTCGGGGTCGGGCAAGACGGTGCTGCTCACCTTCCTGCTGGCCCAGGCCGAGCGGCTGAAGCCGCGCATCGCCTATTTCGACAAGGACCGCGGCGCCGAGCCCTTCATCCGCGCCATCGGCGGCCGCTACGACGTGATCAGCCCCGGCGAGCCCACCGGCTTCAACCCCCTGGCGCTCGTCGACACCCCGGCCAACCGCGCCTTCCTGGCCGACTGGATCGGGACCCTGCTGGTGGCCGAGGGGGGAAGCCTCGACGCCGAGGACCGGGCGATGATCGCCGAGGCCGTCGACGCCAACTATGCCCAGGCGCCCGGCCACCGGCGGCTGCGCTACCTGCGCGAGCTGTTCCGCGGCGCCAGGCGGCCGCACGCCGGGGACCTGGCCTCCAGGCTCGCCGCCTGGTGCGAGGGCGGCGAGCACGCCTGGCTGTTCGACAACGCGTCCGACCGCCTCGACATCGACGCCCGCATCCTGGGCTTCGACATGACGAAGATCCTGGACGCGCCCACCCTGCGCACCCCGGCCATGATGTACCTCTTCCACCGGCTGGAGCAGCGGCTGGATGGCTCGCCGGCCATCATCGTCGTGGACGAGGGCTGGAAGGCGCTGGACGACCCGGTGTTCGTCCGCCGGATCAAGGACTGGGAAAAGACCATCCGCAAGCGCAACGGCCTGGTGGGTTTTTGCACCCAGTCGGCCGCCGACGCCCTGGAAAGCCGCATCGCCTCGGCGATCATCGAGCAGGCGGCCACCCAGGTGTTCTTCCCCAACAGCCGGGCGCGGGCCGAGGACTACGTCCAGGGCTTCGGCCTCACCGAGCACGAGTACGAGCTGGTGCGCTCGCTGCCCGACACCTCGCGCTGCTTCCTGATCAAGCGCGGCGACCACTCCGTCGTCGCCCGCCTCGACCTCTCCGGCCTCTCCGGCGAGCTGGCGGTGCTGGCGGGCGCCGAGCGCACGGTGCGCCACCTCGACGCGCTCCGCGACGAACTGGGCGACGATCCGCAGGCTTGGCTTGACCCCTTCATGGCCGGAAGGACGGCGGCATGACCGCCGCCTGCGCCAACCTGGTGAACGAAGGCGTGATCCGCGGCGTGCTGGGGGCGGTGGACTGCCAGACCCGCGCCTTCGCCGAGGCCGGCTATTCCTCGCTGACCCAGGCCTCCTCGACCTTCCAGATCGGCCTGACCGCCCTGCTCACCATCTACGTCGCCCTCGTGGGCTACCGGATGCTGTTCGCCGCCGGCGGCGCCAGGCTCTCCGACGCGCCGGGCATCGCCCTGAAGATCGGGGCGATCCTCGCGCTGGTGACCAGCTGGGCCACCTTCCAGACCCTGGTCTTCGACCTGGCCGCCCATGCGCCCGGCGAGATCGCCCAGGCGGTCGCCGCGCCCCTGCAGGCCCAGGGCGGATCCCTGGCCGCCGACCCGGTGGGCGGGCTGCAGACCGCCTACGACCAGCTCACCCAGTCGGCCGCCGCCTTCGGCAAGACCGCCGGGCCCAATGTGAAGGCCTATTCCAGCCCGGCAGCGGCGGCCGCCGACGCCCTCTTCGCCGCCGCCAGCGTGCTCTTCATGACCACCGCCGGGGTGATCGCCGCCGCGACGCTGGCCATCGGCGTGCTCACCGCCGTCGGACCGGTGTTCATCGCCCTCTTCCTGATCCCGGCGACCCGGGGCCTGTTCGTGGGCTGGGTCCGCGCGCTGGCCGCCGCCGCCCTGGTCCCGGCGCTGGGCTGGCTGGTGGTGGTGCTGATGCTCTCGGTGCTGGAGCCCTGGCTGGTGACGCTGGCCCAGCAGCGGGAGGCCGCGCAGCTCGACGCCCAGACCGCCATCAGCGCCGCCAGCCTGGTGTTCGTCTTCGGCGCCGGCCAGGTCGCCCTGCTGCTCGCCGCCGGAGTGGTGGCCTTCGGCTTCCGCCTGCGCCGCCCGGCCGCCGCAGAGCGCCCGGCGCCCGCCGCGCGCACGACGCCCGCCCCGCTCGCCCTGCAGCCCGAATCCCGCGCCCAGCGCCTGGCCTTCGACCTGCAGCGCGACCAGGCCGCCGCCGCGGCCCGCCTGCACGCCACTCGGCTCGCCGTGACCGCGGGCGCCTCAATCCCCGGCGCCGCCACGCCCACGGCCCGGGAAGCCGCCTCGACCCGCCCCACGCGACTGGGGGACGCCTACCGCCGCCCAGCCGTCGCCGCCCGCCGCGCCGGGAGCCCGGCATGAGCCGCGCCGCCCTCGCCTTCGCCGCCCTTCTGGCGCTCGCTGCCGCCCCCGCCGGCGCGGTGGTCCCGCATCCGGGCGCCGGCGACCCGCGCATCCATGAGGTGCTCTACGACCCCGCCGAGGTGGTCGAGCTGCACGGCGTCCTGGGCTATCAGCTGGCCCTGGAATTCGACCCCGCCGAGCGCATCGAGAACGTCGCCATCGGCGACGCGCTGGGCTGGCAGGTGACCCCGAACCGCAAGGCCAACCTGCTGTTCCTCAAGCCCATGGCCAACCGCCCCGACACCAACATGACGGTGGTCACCAACCTTCGGCGCTACAACTTCCAGCTCAGCGTCCGGGCGCACGCGCCCAAGGAGGCGATCCCCTATTCCGTGCGCTTCACCTATCCGCAGGAAGCCGTGGCCGTGGTCGTCCCGCCGCCGCCGCCCGCGCCCCCGGTCGACCGCAACCACGCCTACAGCTACCAGGGCTCGGTGAAGGCCCTGCCCCTGCAGATGTTCGACGACGGCCAGGCCACCTATTTCGCCTTCGGCCGCGACGAGGACCTGCCGGCCATCTTCGCCCTGGAGCCCGACGGTTCCGAGGCGGTGGTCAATTCGCACATGCTGTCGGGCTTCATCGTCGTCGACCGGCTGGCCCCCGGCTTCGTCCTGCGCCGCGGCAGCGAGGTGACCAAGGTGTTCAACGACGGCTGGAAGGGCCAGCAGGCCAGCGCGCTCAGCCCCAAGGTCAAGGCCAAGACCCCGTGGTGGCGCCAATGACGCGTAAGCCCAAGACCCCCGCCGACTTGAGCCCGGTCTACGACCGCGACGCCTGGGCCCGGCCGCAGGTGAGCCAGCCGTCTTCGCCCTGGACGGTGGTGCTGGGGCTGGCCGGCGCCGGCGTCATCGGCGTCCTGGTGTTCACCTCGCTCTCCAGCGCCCGCCAGGCGCACGCTTCCACCGGCGTGAAGACCGCACCGGCCGCCGCGCCCGCCTGGGCGCCGGAGCTCCGGACCCTGATGGCGCGGCAGTCCGCCCCGCCGCCCGTGGTCCAGCCGGTGGCGCCCGCCCCGCTGCTGCCGTCGGCCAACACCGCGCCGGCGACGCCGCCGGACCCGCAGGAGAACCACTGGAAGGCCCCGGCCGTGGTCGTCGACCTCAGCGACGCGCCCCAGGCCGCCGTGGCGCCCACCTTCCGCCTCGCCCAGGCCGGCGCCCCGGTCGCGACGGGCCCTGCCCCCGCGGACGGACCCTCCGCGGAGGAGCGCTTCGCCGCCCGCGTCGCCGGCGCCGCCAACGACACCGCCCGCGCCCGCCAGATGCGCGACATATCCCGCGTCGTGCCGCAGGGCTTCGTGATCCCCGCCGTGCTGGAGACCGCCATCGATTCTGACCTGCCCGGCTCGGTCCGCGCGGTGGTCAGCCGTGACGTCCGCGGCTTCGACGGCGCCCAGGTGCTGATCCCCCGCGGCTCGCACCTGATCGGCCAGTACAAGTCCGCCGCCGCCATCGGCCAGACGCGGGCCTTCGTGGTCTGGTCGCGGATCATCACGCCCGAAGGCGTCTCCATCGACGTGGGCTCGCCGGCCACCGACCGGCTGGGCCGCGGCGGTCTGGAGGGCAAGGCCGACACCCACTTCTTCCAGCGCTTCGGCTCGGCGATCCTGCTGTCGGTGATCTCCGGCGGCATCGAGGCGCTCTCCCGCAACGGCGGCAACAATAACGCGCTCATCATCGGCTCGCCGACCCAGGCGCAGAACGTCGCCGCCATCGCGCTGCAGAAGCAGATCGACATCCCCACCACCATCCGCGTGGCCCAGGGCGCGGCAGTGCAGGTCTCCGTGGCCCGTGACCTCGACTTCTCCGGCGTCGCCCCGGTCCGGTAGTGAGCGCTGGCGTCTACCTCGAGGCCTACCTCGCGCCGCTGGCGCCGTGGCTCGCGCGCCCCGACGTCACCGACGTGCTGATCAACCGGCCGGGCGAGGTCTGGATCGAGACCGCCGACGGCGCCATGAGCCGCGAGCCCGCCGACGAGCTCACCGAGGTGGCCCTGCAGCGCCTGGCCCGCCAGATCGCCGCCGCCAGCCACCAGGGCGTCAACCGCGAGCAGCCGCTGCTGTCGGCCACCCTGCCGGACGGCGCCCGCGTACAGGTGGTGTCCCCGCCCGCGACGCGCGGGGGCCTGGCCATGGCGGTTCGCAAGCACCTGATCAGCGACATGAGCCTTGAGGAGCTTGCCCGCGACGGACTCTTCGAGGCGGCCGCCCGCAGCGATCCCGCCCGCGAGGCCGCCGCCGACGCCGCCCTGGAGGCCCAGCTCGACTCTGGCGACCTGATGGGCTTCCTCAGGGCCGCGGTGCGCGCCCGCAAGACCGTGGTGATCGCCGGCGGCACCGCCAGCGGCAAGACCACCCTGCTGAACGCGCTGCTGAAGGAGATCGCCCGCACCGAACGCCTGGTGGTGATCGAGGACGCCCCCGAGGTCCGCCTGGACCACCCCAACGCCGTGGGGCTGGTGGCCGTGCGAGGCGAGCTGGGCGAGGCCCAGGTGGACGCCGACGCCCTGCTGGCCGCGGCCCTGCGCCTGCGCCCCGACCGCATCCTCCTGGGCGAGCTCCGCGGCGCCGAGGCCTTCGCCTGGCTGCGCGCGGTGAACTCCGGCCACCCAGGATCGCTCACCACCGTCCACGCCGACAGCCCGGCCGGCGCGCTGGATCAGATCGCGCTCCTGGCCATGACCTCCGGCGTCGACCTCGGCTGGGACAAGGTCCGCACCTATGTCGAACGCGTCGTGGACGTGGTCGTGCAGCTCGACCGCACCGGCGGCGCGCGGCGGATGACGCAGGTGCGGTTCAGGGTGCGAAACGGCTAGGTCTTCCTCTCCTCCCGGCGAAGCCGGAGAGGGAGAGGGTAGGGAGAGGGCCGGCCCGCGAGCGAACGTTCCACCGATGGCCCGGCAATGGCCTAAGCGCTGAGGGGCCACCGCACGACAGTCTGGGAAACCGATGGATCGAGCCAGCCCTCTCCCTACCCTCTCCCTCTCGCTTCGCGGGGGGAGAGGGCGGAATCCCTACCGCGTCCCGTACATCCGATCGCCGGCGTCGCCGAGGCCGGGCAGGATGTAGCCGTGGTCGTTCAGCCGCTCGTCGATGGCGGCGGTCCAGATGCGCACCCCCGGATGGTGCCCCTGGAACTTCGACACCCCTTCGGGCGAGCAGAGCAGGCAGGCCATGCGGATCGACCGCGCGCCGGCCTCCTTCAGCCGGTCGACGGCGGCGATGGCGGTGTTGCCGGTGGCCAGCATCGGGTCGATCACGATCACTGGCCGATCGGCGAGGTCTTCGGGCGCCTTGAAGTAGTATTCCACGCACTCCAGCGTGGCGGGGTCGCGGTAGAGGCCGACGTGGGCCACGCGGGCGGCGGGCGCCAACTCCAGCATGCCGTCCAGCATCCCCATGCCCGAGCGCAGGATCGGGGCGAACACCAGCTTCTTGCCGGCCAACTGCGGGGCGGTCATCGCCTGCATCGGCGTCTCGATCTCCACCGTCTCCAGCGGCAGGTCGCGGGTGACCTCGTAGCAGACCAGGCCGCCGATCTCCTTCAGGAGCTGGCGGAAGCTCTTGATCGAGGTGTCCTTCTTCCGCATCAGCGTCAGCTTGTGCTGCACCAGCGGGTGATCGACGATGGTGACGCCTTTGATGGCCATAGATCCCCCTAGAACACAGTGCCGTCGCTGATGACGGTGAGCGGCGGCCCGCCGTCGGCGCGTTTCTCGCGGGCGATCCGCCGCCCGGCCGCCCAGGTGCCGCCCTCCAGCACGCGGGCCAAGGCGAAGTCCCTGGCGCTGACGCCCAGCCGTTCGCGGACCATGGGCGCCAAGCGGTCCAGCAGGGCCACGGTCAGCGAGCGCCAGCCCACGACCACAGGGCTGTCGACCGGATGGCCGATCCGCTCATCGACCGGGTCCCGCAGCAGCAGCACGCCCGTATCGATGAACAGCCCACCGTTCCGATACTCCGCCAGACCCGTCAGGCCGTCGATGTCGATGACCTCGATGCCGGCCCACTGCAACGGCTCGATCAGGGAGTAGCTCATCCACTGCGAAAGCTTGTGCAGCGGCACGAGGCCGTGGCCACGGACAGGGTGGGGCCAGCAGTCGCCGAGCGGCATGCCCCCCAGCTGGAACCGGCCCGGCCAGATCGGGCCCAGCTCCTGCAGCAGCACCTCCAGGATCGCCGGCGCCGCCAGAAAGCCCCGCCTCGCGCGCCCGGCCATGATGTCGAACAGCCGGGCTGGCTCGCCCACCGCCTGTCCGACGCGCCGCAGCAGGGCCGCGCGGCCCTCGACGCCCACCAGCGGGTTGTCGTTCGAGACCTGGAAGGCTTCCGCCACCGAGGCGGCGTTCACAGCGGACAGGTCGTCCAAGGCGCCGGACTGCCACATCCTGAACGACGCGACGCCCAGGCCCTCGGAGCGCGACAGCTCGGCCCCCGTCGCATCGCGATAGCTCCAGCCCGGCCCCGCGCCGGCGTCCAGCAGGACCGAGGGGATCACCAGGTTGAAGGCGGCCCGCCCGAGCTCCACCGGGTCTGACGGCTTCTCGGCCTCCGACCAGAGGTCGTGGCCCCCGGCGCTGAAGTGCCGCCACCGCGCGTGGAACGGGACCTTCAGGTCCGGATAGTTGGCCCGCACCGTCTCGGCCGTCAGGTCGGCGGCAGCCGCCATCCGCGACAGATCGAGCCCCCACTGCGGCAGGCCGTTGGCCTCGGCGAGCCGGAACATGGCGTTCGCCGCATCGCGCACAGCGTGGGCCGAAAGCAAGCGCTCGGCTTCGGCCCGATCGCCGATCGTGCTCATCCGCATCTCATCAGCATACGGCCTTAGAATTCCTTCAGATCGCGGCCCACCACCTTCTTGAGATCCGCCTTCGAGGGCTTCTTCTCCGGCGTGAAGTAGCCGGCGGCCTTCTTGGCTTCCATCTCCACGCTGGCGTCCTCGGGCACCAGCCAGTCCGGAATCGGCACCCGCTCGCCGATCTCGACGCCGCCCTTCACCAGGGCGTCGTACTTCATGTTGGACATGGAGACGAACCGGTCGATCCGGCGGATGCCCAGCCAGTGGATGATGTCGGGCATCAGTTGCTGGAAGCGGGCGTCCTGCACGCCGGCGACGCACTCGGTGCGCTCGAAATAGGTCGCCGCCTGGTCGCCGCCCGGCTGGCGCTTGCGGGCGTTGTAGACCAGGAACTTGGTCACCTCGCCCAGGGCGCGGCCCTCTTTGCGGTTGTAGACGATCAGGCCCGCGCCGCCCTGCTGGGCCTGCAGGGTCGCCTCCTCGATGCCGTGTGTCAGATAGGGCCGGCAGGTGCAGATGTCGGAGCCGAACACGTCGGAGCCGTTGCACTCGTCGTGCACCCGGCAGGTGAGCGTGTAGCGCTTGTTCCCGATCCGCGCCGGGTCGCCGAACATGTAGAGGGTGATCCCGCCGATCGGTGGCAGGAAGACCTTGATGTCCGGCCGCGTCACCAGCTCCGGATACATGCCGCCGGTCTGTTCGAAGAGGGTGCGGCGCAGCTGCGTCTCGTCCACCTCGAACCGCTCGGCGATGCCGGGCAGATACCAGACCGGGTCGATGGCGGCCTTGGTCACCGCCACGTCGCCGCTCTCGTGCACCACCTGGCCGTCCACCTTCAGCCGGCCTTTGGCGATGGCCTCGTGGATCTCCGGCAGGTCGATGCGCGCCTTGGTCACCGCGATGGTTGGGCGGATGTCGACGCCCTCGGCCAGCTCGGCGGCGAAGTCCTCGGCCACCCGGTGGCCCCAGGGATCGAGGCTGACGATCTTGCCCGCCTCGTGCCATTGCGGGTGCGGGCCGATGGGCACCACGGGATGGGTGTTGGTGAGCTCCGGCCGGGTCTCGGCGGCCATGGCGCCCGACGAGATCGCGAGCGCCCGGTAGATCGAATAGGCGCCGCCGTGCGCGCCCACGGCATTGCGGTCGGCGCCGGCGTTCGGCGTGGCGATCACCGGACCGCGTTCGCGGGCGGTGGGGGCGTCCCAATGGATCGGGAAGCGGCTCTGCGCGCCCGCGCCCGGGTGCGAGGTGAGCCGGATGTGGGATGTCCTGTTGGCGGACATGATCGGTCTTTCAAACCTCCAGAATCGAAAAGGCCCCGCGCCGTTCGCCGGCTTGGGGCCTTTGAGCGGAGATCAAACACCCGGCCATTTCACTTGGCAAGCGTTACGGATTTGCTGTGCGCAGCCCGCGGGGCTGACTAGGCTGATGGACGCCATGCCGCGCCGCCTCGCCTTCGCCCTGCCCCTGAGCGTCCTTATGACCTTCGGGCTGGCCGCCGCCGCCCCGGCCGGGCCCTGGACCCCGCCCCGCGCCGCCGACGGCCACGCCGACCTCTCCGGCGTCTGGAGCAACGCCTCGGTGACCAAGCTCACCCGGCTGCCGGGGACCACCACCCTGGTGGTCAGCGCGGCGGAGGCCCGCACCCTCGGCCAGGCCAACCCGATGGTGCGCCGCCTAGACGCCGACGCCCGGCGCACCGACGCCGAAGGCGGCCCGCCCGCCCCCGGCGACCCCGGCGGCTACAACGCCTTCTGGCTCGACCCCGGCCGGACGCTCGGCCAGGTGAAGGGCCAGTACCGCACCTCCTGGATCGTCGATACGCCGGACGGCCAGCTGCCCCTCTCGCCCGCCGGCAAGGCCCTGGCGGCCAAGGCCAATGCCTACGCCCGGGCCGCCGACGCGCCCGCCAACCCCGAGGCCCTGGAGCCCTGGGACCGCTGCCTGATCGCCTCGCGCGGCTCCGGCGGGCCCGGGATGCTCAACAACATCTACAACTCGAACTACCTGATCGTGCAGACGCCCCGCGCGGTGGCCATCGTGGTGGAGATGATCCACGACGTCCGCCAGATCCCGGTGTTCCCGAGCAAGGCCGCCGCCCAGGCTGCCCACCGCCCGGCCGCCCTGCGCCTGTGGCTGGGGGATTCCACCGGCTGGTGGGAGGGTGACACCCTGGTGATCGAGACCGTCAATGTGAACCCCGAGCAGGGCCGCGCCGGGCCCATCTATCTGACGCCAAGGGGCCGGGTCACCGAGCGCCTGACCCGCGCCTCCCCCAGCCAGATCTTCTACGAATTCCAGGTGGAGGACCCCGCCTACTACACGCGGCCCTGGCGCGCGGAGATGAGCCTCAACGCCCTGAAGGACCCGCTGTTCGAATACGCCTGCCACGAGGGCAACTACGCCCTCCCCGACATCCTGCGCGGCGTCCGCGCGGCGGAAGCAAAAGGCGCCGCGAGGGCCGCCGGTGGCGAGCCATGACGGCCGCGCACACGATCCACGGCCATTGCCACCACCTGGGCTGGGACAACAGCATCGCCCCGGTGCTGACCGTGGCGCCCGGCGCCACGCTGCAGATCGAATGCCTCGACGCCTCCGGCGGCCAACTCACGCCCAAGAGCACCGTCGCCGACGTCACCACCCTCGACTTCGGGCGGATCAATCCGGTGACCGGCCCGGTCTTCATCGACGGCGCGCAGCCCGGCGACGCGGTGAAGATCACGCTGGAGGCCTTCGATCCCTCCGGCTTCGGCTGGACCGCCAACATCCCGGGCTTCGGCCTCCTGGCCGACCAGTTCCCCGACCCGGCCCTGCACCTCTGGGCCTACGACAGGGCCGCCCTCGCGCCCGCCGCCTTCTCCCCGGTCGGCCGCGTGCCGCTGAAGCCCTTCGCCGGCACCATCGGCCTGGCGCTCGCCGAGCCCGGCCTGCACTCGGTGGTCCCGCCGCGACGTGTGGGCGGCAACATGGACATCCGCGACCTGGCGGCCGGCGTCAGCCTCTACCTGCCCGTCGAAGTGGCCGGCGGCCTGTTCTCCATCGGCGACACCCACGCCGCCCAGGGCGACGGCGAAATCTGCGGCACCGCCATCGAGAGCCCGATGTCGGTCACGGTCACCCTCGACCTGGTGAAGGACGCCCGCCTGGCCGCCCCGCGCTTCACCACGCCCGGCCCGGTGACCCGCCACCTGGACGCCCAGGGCTACGAGGTCACCACCGGCGTCGGCCCCGACCTGATGACCGGCGCCCGCGAGGCGGTGAGCCGGATGGTGGACCTGCTCTGCGCCACGCAGGGGATGCAGCCCGTCGAGGCCTACATGCTCTGCTCGGTCTGCGGCGACCTGCGGATCAGCGAGGTCGTCGACCAGCCCAACTGGATCGTCGCCTTCTATTTCCCGCGCATCGTCTTCGACTAGGCGCGTCGACATTCGGCGATGGTCGTGTCGCGCTGGTCCCCTCCCCCTTGCGGGGAGGGGTTCGGGGTGGGGGTGCAGGCTGTGACTCGAGCGTTCTGCCCCCTCTGAGCGCGGAGCTGACACCCCCACACCCTGCCCTCTCCCCGCAAGGGGGAGAGGGTCTTGAAACCCACCAGCTCCGATGCGTGTCGAGAGGCGTGTGACGCAGCCGCCAGCTTTCCAGCCCATGGCGCTCTAGGCGCCGGCGCCCCCTTCGGCCAAGGTCCGCCGCGTGACTCGCCAGGCCTACCGCGCAGCCCTGCTGCACATGCTGGAAGACCCCTGCCGCGCCCCGGCGGAGGCGGCGGTCGCCTACCACCCCGACGGCCTCCTGGTGGTGGAGGACGGCCACGTCACGGCGTTCGGCCCCTACGCCGAGATCGCGCCGACGCTCGGCGCCGAGACCCCGGTCACCGCCTTCCCCGGCAAGCTGATCGCCCCGGGCTTCGTCGACGCCCACATCCACTATCCGCAGACCGACGTGGTGGCCGCCTGGGGCTCGCAGCTCCTGGATTGGCTCACCACCCACACCTTCCCCGCCGAACAGGCCTTCGCCGACCGGGCGCACGCCGACGAGGCCGCGGCCTTCTTCCTCGACGAGCTCCTGCGCAACGGCACCACCAGCGCGCTGGTCTTCGGCACCGTCCACAAGACCTCGGTGGACGCCCTCTTCGAGGCCGCGCTCGTCCGCGACATGCGGCTGATCGCCGGCAAGGTGCTGATGGACCGCCATGCGCCGGCCGGCCTCACCGACACCGTCGCCAGCGGCCGCGCCGACACCGAGGCCCTGATCCGCGCCTGGCGGGGCCGCGGGCGCCTCGGCTATGCCGTGACCCCGCGCTTCGCCGTCACCTCGTCGGACGCCCAGCTCGCCATGGCCGGCGAGGTGGCCGCCGCCCACCCCGACGTCCTGATCCACACCCACATGAGCGAGAACCTCGACGAGGTCGCCCGGGTCGGCGAGCTGTTCCCGCACTGCCGCGACTACCTCGACGTCTACGCGCGTTTCGGCCTGGTCACCTCGCGCTCGGTCTTCGCCCACTGCGTGCACGCCAGCGACGACGCGCTCCGGCGAATGCAGCGGGCGGGCGCCTCAGCCGCCTTCTGCCCCTCCTCGAACCTGCTCCTGGGCTCGGGCCTCTTCAGCCTGAAGCAGGCCTGCGAGTGCGGCGTCACCGTGGGCCTGGGCACCGACATCGGCGCCGGCGCCAGCTTCTCGCTGCCGCACATGATGGGCGAGGCCTACAAGGTGGGCCAGCTCGCCGGCGAGACCCTGGACCCGCTGCACGCCTTTTACCTGGCGACGCTGGCCGGCGCCCGGGCGCTCAGGATCGACGACAAGGTGGGCAACCTCGCCCCCGGCAAGGAAGCCGACTTCCTGGTCCTCGACCTTTCCGCCACTCCGCTCCTGGCGCGGCGCA
>Ga0207695_10007413_pt1 | contig 13974 bp, 8 predicted proteins | sample KBSC54metaG_FD_184354 | JGI IMG/M metagenome (GOLD analysis project Ga0207695, IMG submission 184354) | Corn rhizosphere microbial communities from Kellogg Biological Station, Michigan, USA - KBS C5-4 metaG (SPAdes) (version 2) | ecosystem: Host-associated > Plants > Roots > Rhizosphere > Soil...
TGCAGCGCATGCTGGAACTCCTCCAGCGCGAGATCGTGCTTGCCAAGCGCGTCGTGAATCTCCGCCAGAGTCACGTACGTCGCAGGCACATGATTGTCGAGTTCAGCAGCCTTCTGACAATACGCAAGCGCTTCATCAAGCCAGTGGGCATTCTGTTCAACTGTGTACTTGAGTCGGTAAGCTTCGCCTAATTGCGCATATCCCAGCGCAAATCCAGGATCGGTCTGTATTGCCTTTTCAAGCGCCGTGATCGCCAGATCCAGATTTCCCGGCTTGTCGAATCGCTGAGGATATCCAAGCGCAGTCAGGTAATCCTCATACGCAGCAGGCTTCAGCGACCCGCCAGTGGTCCGCAGCATATCTGGAGTGACCGAGATGTTCATCAGCTTTGCCAGGCGCGATACCGCCTCATCCTCAAGGGTGGACAAATCCCCTGCGGGATCTTCTACCATCGCGGATCCCACTTGGCGCAGGTTCTTCGTATCGATCAGGTTCACAGTTAAGCGAATGTCGTTTCCATCGCGCTGTACTGCCCCCTTCACCACCAGATTCGCTCCCAGTTGCTTCAGCGCATCCATCGGATCCGTCACGTTGCGCCGCCGAACCTCGCTGTTTGGCACAACCCACAACGACTGGTTTCCCACATCCAGATTCGACAGACGCCCCGCCAGCGAATCCATCAACCCATCTGCCAGCGCTGCGTTTTCCGGATTACTGCCGATGTTGTCAAACGGCAGCACCGCCACATGCTTTTCGCTCGGCGCTCCCGTCGCGAGTGCGATCACCTTCTCACGCAATGGTGTAATAAATCCCAGCGCTAACCCGAGGGCCAGCAGCACCACCAGTGCACCGAGCAACCAGTTGGTCAGTGGCGAACTTCGCTTCGCCTCAGGCCCCCATGAACTTCGCGAAGCCTCAGCCATAAGCCGACGAGTATGCACGTTTGCGCGACCGGGCTGCAGCTTCCCCGTGACCTCCGCAGCCTGCTGATCTTCGGGAACCTGCTTTGCAGCCGCATCGAGATCCTTGAGCAGTTCCGCGCAAGAGCCGTACCGCTTCTGCGGGTCCTTCGCGAGTGCCCGATACAAGATCGGCTGCAACGCCGGGTGAACGCCCCCCAACCCCTTCGGCGCCTCATTCAGAATCGCGTACAGCATCGCTGTTATGCTGTCCGCCTGGAATGGCCAGTTCCCCGTCAGCATCTCCGCAAACACGATGCCCAACGACCAGATATCGCAGCGCTGATCCACAGGGCGATCCATCGCCTGTTCCGGAGACATATAGCGGACCGTGCCTGTCACGCCTGTCTGCGAGGCTGTCTGCTCCGTCATCGCCCGAGCCAGTCCGAAATCGACAATCTTGACCAGCCCAGACGCGGTCAGCATCACATTCGACGGCTTCACGTCCCGATGCACAATCCCGTGCGCATGTGCCTCACCGAGCCCCAGCGCCATCTGCCGTGCGATCCCAATCGCCTGCTGCGTGCTGATGCGGCCATTCGCAATCCGCTGCGCCAGAGATGAGCCGTCATAGAATGCCATCACGATGAACGTGAGGCCGTCCTCCGTCTCTTCAATCCCGTGAATCACCCCAATATTCGGATGATCGAGCGAGGACGCCGTCCGCGCCTCCCGCAGAAAGCGCTCCTTCTCCCTTGCGCTTGCATTCAAATCCGCAGGGAGGAACTTCAGCGCAACGCTTCTTCCGAGCCGCTCGTCGCGCGCCTTGTACACCACGCCCATGCCGCCCGAGCCGGCAATCGACACAACCCGGTAATTGCCGGCGATCAGCTCGCCTTCAGAAAAGGTTGTCTTCAACACGGGCACGGACCTACCTCATCGCATCTTTCAATGCTCTTACACACATGCAAAGTAAAGACGACAGGGAAAGCGAACAGGAAGTTCAACTTACGCGGTGAATTGATGGTACGGCTCCGGGGAAGCCGATTGCAACAAGAACCGATTTGCCTTTGCGTCATCGAAAGGGCGTACCCGTCATGCAATGGGGCAGGGGCTTCCTATCAATTGAGCGCCAACGAAAACAGGGGCCTCAAAGCCCCTGCGCGTTCCATTCAATTTTGAACCACTACGACTCGTCGCGCTTGCGACGCTGGTGCGTGGACGGGATATTCATATCCTCGCGATACTTCGCCACGGTACGGCGCGTTAACTGGATCCCCTGCCTCTGCAACTCCGCCGCAATGTGGTCGTCTGTCAGCGGCCGCTTCGGATCTTCATCATCGATCAGTTTGCGCACCTTCCGCTTAAGCAGCAACAGCGGAGTGTCCGCTCCCTCGGGCCCATTCGCGCCCTCCGAGAAGAAGAATCGCAGTTCGATGACTCCCTGCGGCGTATGCGCGTATTTGTTGGCCACTGCACGGCTCACGGTGGAAGGATGCACCCCGATCTCCTCCGCCACTTCCTTGATCATCATCGGCCGCAGCGCTTCAATTCCTTGATCCAGGAAGTCCTGCTGCCGTCGAACGATCACTTCGCAGGTCCGCAGAATCGTGCTCTTCCTCTGCGCAATATTGCGCATCAACTGCATCGCCGAACGGAACCGCTCCTTCACGTACTCCTTGACTTCCTTCTCGGTTCCCTGGGCGGTCAGCATCCGCCGGTAGCGTGAACTCAGGCGCAAGCTTGGAAGGTCCTCCTCATTCATCGAGACCACCCACTCGCCGCCGCGCTTGGTAAACACCACGTCGGGCTCAATCAGCCTCGTCTGCTCGCGGTTGTACAGCCTTCCGGGCCGCGGCTCGAGCGTGCGGATAAACTCGACGCCTGCGTGCGCCTCCTCAGGAGTCGTATGCAGCGCCTTTGCCAGATCCTTCACATCACGTTTCTGCAAAAGCTGCAAATGGCTCTGCACGATCTGAGCCGCCACGTCCATCGCCCGGCGCCGCTCTTCGAGCTTCGCATCAGCCTCAGCCCTGAAGGTTCCCGCAGGTGCAAGCTCCCCGTGACCATTCTCCTCATGCCGCGCATACACCTGCTTCAGTTCGACCTGCTGCGCGGCAATCTGGGTGAGCAGGCACTCCTTCAGATCTGCTGCGCCGACGCCTGCGGGATCAAGATGTTGCACCAGGTCGATGCCTCGCCTGATCTGGTCGCAAAGCGCATCTCTGCTCTTTTCTTTGTTCTCAGGGAACTGCGCGAAAGCTTCGATCAACTCATCCGTGCTGACCGTCAGGTACCCGTCTTCATCCAGATTGCCGATGATGAAATCCGCCGCGATTGCCAGTTCCGGTTCGAGCGTCAGTGCTCCCAGCTGCCACGCCAGGTGATCTGCCAAGGTCGTAGGCTGGGATAGAAAATTCTCGAACGACGGCTTCTCGCTGTCCTCATACTCCGGCTGGGTGCGATAGCCCGGGTCGAGATACTCCTGAAAGTACGACCCGAAATCAATCTCGTTGAAAGGGTCCTTGGGTTCGGTCGCGGCATCGGCCTGTCCATCGATCCGCTCAGGCTGCTGCAGATCCTGCTCCTGCCGGCTTGCTACTTCATCCAGCATCGGAACCGATTCGTCAATCTCTTCCAGGACGGGGTTCTCCACCATCTCGGCATCGATCATTTCCTTCAGTTCGAGCTTGTTGAGCGCAAGAACGCTCACCATCTGCATCAGGCCCGGCGTCAGGACCTGGCGTTGCGCCACCTTCAAGTTCAGTCTGGGTTGCAACAGCGCCATATAGGGGACTCGATTCCCAATTGACTCGTCTCTAGTGTAATCGGGTAGCTGGATTCCATGCACCGCCAAGTTGCCAGCCTCTTTTGGGACGAAGCGGCACAAATCGGCTGTTTTGTTACAAAAGCACGCGCGCCGGACCTGCGAAGGGTTGGAACTCTAAGGAACTTGCCTTAATTCAACGAGAAACCCTCTCCCAGGTAGATGCGCCTTACCTCCACATCATTCCCCAGTTCGTGAGGTGTGCCTGCCCGGAAAATCAGCCCCTCCGAGATGATGTACGCGCGGTCCGTCACGCTCAGCGTCTCGCGGACGTTGTGGTCCGTAATCAGGATCCCGATCCCGCTCGACTTCAGGTCGAAAATGATCTTCTGCAACTCCGCGACGGCAATCGGATCAATCCCGCTGAAGGGTTCATCGAGGAGAATGAAATTTGGCTGAATGCACAGAGATCGAGCAATCTCCACCCTGCGCCGCTCGCCGCCCGAAAGCGCATACCCTCTGGTTCCGCGAATGTGTCCGAGATTGAGTTGCGCAATCAGCCGCTCCGTTCGCGCCTTACGCTCGCGCGTATCCAGCGGTTGCGCTTCCAGCACGGCCAGAATGTTCTCCTCGACGGTCAGCTTGCGAAAGACTGAGGGCTCCTGCGGCAGGTAGCTGATCCCGAAGTTCCGAGCCCGAAGATACATCGGCAGGTGCGTAATGTCGTTCTGGTCCACCAGGATCCGCCCCGTCTCCGGCGGGACCAGTCCCACGATCATGTAGAAACTCGTCGTCTTGCCGGCGCCGTTCGGCCCCAGCAGGCCCACGACCTCTCCGCGCGAAATCTTCAGGGTCACCCCACGCACAACCTGGCGTCCCTTATATGTCTTGCCGATTCCCTCAGCAATCAATGTTTCCATCGAACTCTTGGCCGATCCATTTCCACAGCTGCTTCAAGTTATGACTATTTCGGCGAAGTCGTCATCGTCGTCGTCTTCTGTCCGTCGCCTTCGACTCTGACGCTATCATTGCGGCTGTTGAAAATCAAAGCTTGGCCCGTTACTGTCCCGTGCGCCGGAACCGCTAGTCGCGGCGGCGCGGCAGCTGTTCCCGTCAGCACAAAATCCCCTGTGTCGTTCGAATAGACAAGCTGTTCGCCAACCCCGCTGCGTCCTGCCGAAGAAACCTCCACATGGCCCCGCGAGGTCATCCGGTCCACCTGCCCCGCAGCATCGGTCTTACCGGCGTGATTGCCCGGCGGCAGCATCACCAGTTCCACCTCATTCGAGGTCGTGTTCGCATTCACCGTGTTTGCCACCACTTCTCCCACAGCTCCCGCCCGCATCACCGCCTTGCGTTCCGCGCCCGAGTATCGCAGTTCGCCGCCGCGAACCCGAATCACCGATGGCTCGTTCTGCTTCGCCTTCGCCTGCTGTCCCGGTATCGCCGTCATTGCACTCACCAATACCACCTGCACCGGCGCTTTCTTCTCGGTTGTCTGAGCTGTCAATTCCTGCTTCGTCCGATCGAGCACGACCACCGGCGCCGTGATTGAATTTCCTTCCTGCCACAACCGCACGTTTCCTTTGAACACCGCCGACCCGCTTGAGCGCTTTAGCTCTGCTTGCATCGCAACAACGTGCACCGGGCCCTGCGCTCCAAAATCTGCGTTTAAATCCCCCGATCCACCGTGCCTCGCGTCCCCCGTCCACGTTGCCTTTACATTCTTCTGCGCCAACGCATCACCGGATTCCTGAGACACATCCAATTTTTCTGCCGTTATCTCCAGCCCTCCGTCCGTCACGCGTGGACTTCCAGTCAGGTGCAGCCACTGTCCTCCATCGCTATACTCCGCATGGGTAGCCGTCGCCTTCACGGCAGGCTGCGCGACGCCACCCTTTGCCGTCGGCTGCTGGATCAGCACCACGTGGCCATCCACTGTCGCCGACTCGATCTGCAATCCGCTTTTCGCTGGGCCCTTTCCGCTCTGCGGCCCTGCCAGATGCGCAACCAGCACATCGCCGCTCGTCGACTGCTGCACTCCAGCTGCCGTGGTCTGCGTAATAGTCGTGTGTCCGTGCCCCGTGATCGCCGTGAGCGCACCGCGCTTGCCAAAGTCGCCTGTCACATCCTCCGCGGTCAACTTCTCCGGAGCCGCAGGCCCGCTCCCGCGCTGCGTTGATGCTGTTACCACCACGCCGCCCGTTCCATGCATCGACGCCGGTTCCACCTGCCCCTTGCCTGCATCTCTGAATGCAATATCCAGCACCGGAGAAGTCCACTCCCGGTGCGTGTGCACCGCATCCTGTGCCGAACCCGACTCGTCGCTCGCGATCTGCACGCCGCGCTCCAGGTGCGCGCTCTGCAACACGCCTTTCTGGGCAAACACCAGCGCCATCGACGGAGCGGCGCCATGAACCTTGCGGCCGCCGTTGTCTGAATCGATCAACACACCGCCGTCCAAATGCCCATTCAGCGGTTCGTTGTGCTCATCAAACGCCAACGTCGCCTTCGGTGCTCCCAGCCGCCCACCCGTCTGCGTGGTCATTGAAAATCCGCCCGCCGCCTCCAGCCGCTGTGCCGACCCATCATCGCGAAAATAGATTTTCGCCACCTCGGCACTGGAAGCACCGTTACCGTAACGCACCGTCGCCGCACTCAACGTGCATGCCTTCTCGTCGCGCTCGAATTCCGCATGCCGCGCAAACATCTTTAGCGGCTGCGTGCCGCGCTCTATACTGAGTTCCACGTCCCGATCCAGCACCAGCACGCCATCGTGCGCATCGTACTTCGCGCCTACCGCGCTGCCATTGCCCTGCGTCAGCGAGAACTCCACCTTCTCCTGGGTCGAAGCTTCTCCACTGTTACGATCGAAAATCAGCCCGCTCGTCTTCACGTGAATCTCGCCACTCGCTGCCGTCTGCGCCGCAGAGGCCAGCTTATCCGACATCGGTTTCGACCCAATCGTCTCTCCCGCCTTTGCCTTCGGCGCAATTGCCGGAGCCACGGTCGGCTTCATCAGCGTGATCTCCACTGGACCCGCAGCTTTCGCAATCCCAACTCCTGGGTTGTACTCGAATTCCCCGCCTTCGATCCGGTCGACTCGGCTACCATCCTCGGCGTACAACTCAATGGACACATCGTGCAGTTGCAGAAATACCTTTCCGTCCTTCTTCAGTTGGACCTGCTTCGACGCGCGAATTTTGTAAAGCGTATGTCCCCGCACCTCGTGCGTGTACACAAACCCGTTCGCCTCTTCCTGGATACCGAGTCCCAGGCTGTGCGGAATGTCTCGCTTGTTGAATCGGTTCCGGAACTTCGCTGTGCCAAGAAACACCCCGAGCGCGATGACCAGCAGCACTCCAGCCACCAGCACCAACGTACGCAGCCGCTCGATCGTGAAGCGCACTGTCCCTCTCAGTTCAACATGCCCAGCCGCGTCGCGAGCCTCTGCGCAAGGCTCTCGCCCAGTTCGCTCCATAACAGCCGCGCCGTCGCACCCGATTCCTTCTCCACTGCCGTCGTCAAATCCACCAGCTGCCGCACATTCTGTTCCACATGTTTCGCGGTGTCGGAATCAAGCTCGAGCTCTTCATCCAGAAACGGCGCATCGCTGCCGAAATCAATCCGCACATGCCCGTCCTGCTCGTATGCGCCCTCGTCAAACAGCGGCCCGTATCCAGTCACGCGCACCATGCGCGGCTGCCTTACCCAGCGCGCATCGATGCCGTCGGCCGCAGGTTCGTATTCCCAAAGCAACCAGCCGATCTGGAACTCATACGCATAATCCTCGTGCAGCAACTCCAGCGCATCTTGAACCGCCTGTCCCGGTTCCATCCCACGCTCGCCGTGCCCGTACACCTGCTGAAAGACAGGCGACTCGCTCCAGCTAACCGGCCACACGGTCGCCGAATACACCTTCGACTCGCCGCCATGTTTCGCAAACGAGTTCAGGACCGCAGTCAGCTTCTCCGCCAGCCCTGCTAATCGCAGATTCGGGTACCACAAACTCAAATAAAGCGTATCCGCCATCTCTATTGATTTTAGACGTGCACCCACCTCGCCCGCTGCTTTTACCGCCTCGGCGAGGATGCGACACAATCCCACTTCTGAAAACAGAACTAGAAGCCGGAAGCCAAAAGCTCGACTTGCCCCTTGCTACCCCGCCGTGTCACGCCACATCCTAGTGAGGCGAAGGAGTCTCACTTCATGCCCCACCCTCTCTCCGCTGCCGCCGCCGGAAACGTCTCTCTCGGTAAACTCACGGTCCACCGCCTCGGCTATGGAGCCATGCGCATCACGGGCAAAGGCATCTGGGGACCTCCCTCCGACCGCGACGGCGCCATTGCCACGCTCCGCCGCGCCGTCGAACTCGGCGTTAACTTCATCGACACCGCCGACTCCTACGGGCCCAATGTCTCTGAGGAACTCATCGCCGAAGCCCTCCATCCCTACCCGGCCGACCTGGTCGTCGCCACCAAGGGCGGATGGCAGCGCGTGGGCCCTGGGCAGTGGATCCACAACGCCACCCCTAATCACCTGCAGGAAGCCGTCGAAGGCAGCCTAAAACGCCTTCGCCTCGACCGCATCGCCGTCTACCAACTCCATATCCCCGACCCGGCGGTGTCGTTCGACGCCTCGATGGAGTGCCTTGCCGACTTGCGCTCTCAAGGGAAAATCCAGTACGTCGCGCTCTCCAACGTCACGCTCGAACACCTCGAGCGCGCTCGCAAAATAGTCCCCATTGTCTCCGTCCAGAACCGTTACAGCTTCGCCGATCGCGAATGGGACTACCTGCTCGATCATTGCGAAAAGCACGGCATTGCTTTCATCCCCTGGGCTCCTCTCGGGCAGAACCGCCAGGCTCACGACCTGCTCGAGCGCATCGCGGGCGAACTCAGCGCCAGTCCCATGCAGGTCGCGCTCGCATGGCTCCTCTCTCGCTCGCGCATCATGCTCCCAATCCCGGGCACATCCTCCGTCGCCCACGTCGAAGAAAACATCGCCGCCGCATCCCTCAAGATCCCCGACGATTTCTTCGAAGAACTCTCCAGCTTTGAAGCCCCACCCGCAGTGCTCCGCTGAGCCGCAGTCGAAGGACCCGCAGTTGCACTTTCTCTGGTTTCTCAGGCGAACTACTTCGGACATGGAGTGCTCGGGCACCTGCTATTCTTCCGCCCATGAGATCAGCGCTCTCAACCGCCCTTCTCCTGTGCCTCCTTCCCTTCTCGGCCTGCAAATCGAACGGCCCAACTTCATCGGCAAACTCATCCTCCGCCCAGCGCGCCTCCCTCCCCGTCGGCTCCGGCTTCGACTACTACCTTCTCAACCTCTCCTGGTCGCCCGAATTCTGCCACTCTCACCCCGACGCCCCCGAATGCGCCACCCACTCCACCTTCGTCCTCCACGGCCTTTGGCCCCAAAACTACGACGGCACCTATCCTGAGAACTGCTCGAGCGCGTCCGGCCCCTCCGACCCCGCGGCCTACAAAGATATCTACCCCGACCAGGGGCTACTCCAGCATGAGTGGCGCACCCACGGCACCTGTTCCGGCCTCCCCGCAGATGCCTTCCTCACCACAGCCCGCACTGCTTACAAATCCATCGTTGTCCCGCAGAAACTTCAGACCCTCAGCAGCCAAACCTCTATGTCCCCAAACCAGATCATGAATCTGTTCATGATGGACAATCCGAAGATCCCGCGCGAAAGCCTCGCCGTCAGCTGCGGTAATAACTACCTCACCGCCGTTGAAATCTGCCTCGACAAAACACTCCGCCCAACCCAGTGCGGACCCATCCGTTCCTGCCGCGCCGTCATCGTTCGCATCCCGCCCCCGCGTTAGCCCAACAAGGCAAACGACCAAAGTCACAGAACCTGCATCTCATCCCCGTTAGCAATTTCTAGCCAGATGAGCGAAGCGGAACCTACGTAAGTTCCTCTCAGCTTCTCTGCCGAGCACGCTCCTCACCAGAGCCTCGCAATTTTCTGGGACCCTCCGCTGTACCTTCCTGCCTGTCTTGGCCCGCTTGATAAATCCAATCGCATTCGGGACTCTTTCATGAAGTTGAATCCTGCTCGTATCGCTGCGCTCGTATTCTTCGCCCTTAACGCTTACCTCACCGCCCAAAACGTTCCCCGCTCCTCGCACGTGTGGATCATCACGGAAGAAAATCACAGCTACGAATCCGTAGTGGGCAACTCGCAAATGCCCTACTACAACCGGCTGATCGAGCAATACGGATTGGCCACGCAGTTTTACTCCAATCAGCACAGTTCTCTCCCCGCACTGATGTGGTTCGTCGCTGGCGCGCCCGTGGAGTCCGACAACAACACCAATTCCTGCGCTCATAACAAGGACAATGTGGTTCGAGAACTCCTCAAGCAGGGCTACACCTGGAAGAGCTATCAGCAGAACTTGCCTTATGCCGGCTACCAAGGCGTGAAAAGCGGCAAGACCAACGCGTATTACCGCAGACACAATCCGCTCATCGACTTCTCTGACGTTTGTCCCGGCTCCGGCCAGTCGAAAAACAGCGTCCCTTACTCACAGCTCGCAACCGACATCGAAGAGAACAAAACGCCCAATTTCGCCTACATAACCCCCGATGGCGATGAGGATGCGCACGATGGCTCGCTGGCCTCCGCCGATCAGTGGCTTCAGGATCACGTCCCCGACATACTCGCACTTCCTGAGTTCGCGCCCGGTGGCGATGGCATTCTCTTCATCGTCTGGGACGAAGGCACCCTGTCTTCAGATCGTCGCTGCTCTGCCACCAAGGCCACCGGCTGCGGAGGCCGCACGGCCAACCTTGTCATAGGTCCGCAAGTGAAGTCCGGCTATCAATCCACCACGACTTACCACAACGAAAACGTGCTCAAAACCGTGTGCGCCGCCATGGGCCTATCCCCTTGTCCCGGCGCCGCGCAGGATGCAACTCCCATGTCGGATTTCTTCAAAGCTTCATCCTCTGACAGCCCCTCAAATGACGTCATCATCTCCACACCCGGGAACGGCTCGACGATCGAGGGAGCGATTCATCTACTCGCTGCCGCCTCCGAAAGCCAACCCGTCAGCCAAACTGAAGTGTTGGACAATGGCCAACAACTCGGCGTCTACGGCACACAGATCGATGCCGTCTATAACCTGTCACCGGGCACTCACAAGACCATCGTCCGCGATTTCAATGCCTCCCACAAGCTCATTCATCAGGCATCCGTCTCCTTCACCGTTCAGCCACTCACGAACGGCGTCCAGGTCATATCACCAACGGTCCATCAGATCGTTAACCTGACGACAGTGCACGTGGTTGCGCATGCAACCGAATCAGTTCCCATCAGCCAGGTCCAGGTCTGGGACAATGGCACCAAGCTCGGCCGCTACATCGGCAGCGACGTCAATCAGTACTACAACCTCGCTCCCGGCTCGCACCACATCACCGTGCTCGACCTCGACCGGAACTACAACGTCCTGCATCGCACGCACGTCTCCTACTCCGTCCAGTAACTTCGACCCATTCATACCGGAAATGAGACTGTCCCCATCCATTCGGCCGCTTTTGCCGAATGGATGGGGACACCAGAACTCCGCCTCCCAAGCTGCGAGAACACATGCTCCGGTAACCCACTTCAACACACACCCCCCGCGACTTTCGTCACACGCAAAACCGTTAGTAACGGATTCGCCGTTACAACTTCCGTTGTATATCTAAGCCTGTTCCTTAACTCAACTACATCGGGGCCCTGCTATATGCGCTCGAACGCTCAACGTGTGTCCGTGCTCCTTTTCGCTGTCTTCACCGGATTCCTCCACGCGCAAACCGTGCCGCGCTCCTCGCACGTCTGGATCATCACGGAAGAAAACCATAGCTACGAAAACATTGTCGGCAATACATCCATGCCGTATTACAACCAGCTCATCCAGAAGTACGGCCTCGCCACGCAGTTCTATTCCAATCAACACAGCTCGCTTCCCGCGCTGATGTGGTTCGTCGCGGGCGCGCCCGTTGAACTCAACAACGACACTATATCCTGCCAACACACTCACGACAACGTTGTCCGCGAACTGCTCAATCGCGGCTATAGCTGGAAGACGTACCAGGAGAACATGCCCTACGCCGGCTTTCAGGGTCTCTACGGAGGAACCAACAACTCCTACTACCGCCGTCACAATCCCCTAATCGACTTCTCCGACGTCTGTCCCGGGACCGGCCAGGACAAAAAGAGCGTCCCTTACTCACAGCTCGCAACCGACATTGCATACAACAAAACTCCCAACTTCGCTTACATCACTCCCGACTCCGACGAAGACGCGCACAACGGCTCGCTCTCGTCCGCCGATCAGTGGCTGCAAGCCCATCTCCCCGCGATCCTCGCACTGCCCGAGTTCGCACCCGGGGGAGACGGCCTTCTCTTTATCGTCTGGGACGAAGGTACCCTCTCAACAGACAACCGCTGCTCTGCCAGCGACTCCACCGGCTGCGGCGGACGCACGGCAAACCTTGTCATCGGGCCGCAAATTAAGTCCGGATACAAGTCCACCATTACGTATCACAACGAGAACGTGCTCAAAACCATCTGCGCCGCGATGGGCCTCTCTCCGTGCCCCGGCGCCGCTGCGAACGCCGCGCCTATGGCCGACTTCTTTAAGACATCTGGCTCCGACTCGCCAACGAACAGCGTCATCATCTCAACACCCGGCAACGGATCGGTCCAAAGCGGCCCCGTCCGCCTCATCGCCACTGCTTCAGAAACCAAGACCGTCAGTCAGACCCAAGTCTGGGACAACGGAAAGAAACTCGGAGTCTACGGAACCGACATTGACGCGGTTTACGCTTTAGCGCCCGGCGCACACACAACCACCGTTGTCGACTACGATTCTTCGTTCAACCCCATTCACCAGAGCTCCGTCACACACAACGTGGAGGCTGCCGTCGACGGCGTGCAGGTCAGCTCACCCACATCGGGCGAAACCTTCAACATGACCACGGTGCACGTTGTCGCGAATGCCACCGAGTCGGTTCCTGTCAACCAGGTGCAGGTCTGGGACAACGGCCACAAACTCGGGCGCTACTACGGCTCAGGCGTCAACCAGTACTACAACCTCTCTCCCGGCTCGCACAATTTAACTGTTCTCGACCTCGACAATAACTACAACGTCCTCCACCGCACCCACGTCTCCTACACCGTGCAGTAACACCGCTGTCGCTAAAGACTGGTGCCCCGGGTCTCGATTTTGAGACCCTGGGTTGAACTATCCGCTCCGGGTCTCCATCCATTCGGCCGCTTCTGCCGAATGGGTGGAATACGAAGATCCTCCGCTTTCGAACGTCCTCCTAAGCTAAACTGCTCGCAATCTCATGAACCTGCGCCGCACCGTGACCCTGGTCGCCCCACTTCTCTCCGCGCTCTCTCTCCTCGGCCAGCGCGACCCCGTTCTTAAGCAGATCGATCTGCCTCACCGCTACTACTACCGCGAGATGTATCTTCCCCAACTCACCACCGGCCCCAACGCCGCCGCCTGGACTCCCGATTCCCGCTCTCTGATTTACTCCATGGCCGGAACTCTCTGGCGGCAGCCCCTCGACTCCAACACCGCAGAACAACTCACCGCTGGCCCCGGTTACGACTACCAGCCCGACTGCTCCCCCGACGGCCGCTTCGTTGTCTACGTCACATACTTCCACGATGCGATGGAGCTGCAGCTTCTCGATCTGCAAACACACGAGTTTCGCCCGCTGACCTCGGGCGGAGCTGTCAATGTGGACCCGCGCTTTTCGCCCGACGGCAAGCACCTCGCTTTCGTCTCCACCTCATACAATGGCCGCTTCCACATCTTCATCGGTGACTTTGCCGATGGAGAGCTCACCAACATCCGCCGGCTTACGGGCGAATCCCGCACCGCTCAGTCCCGTTTCTACTACAGCCAATACGACCATGAAATCAGCCCCGCATGGTCGCCCGACTCGCGCGACGTCATCTACGTCTCCAACCACAACCACATCTACGGAACGGGCGGCATCTGGCGCGTGAGCGCCGAGCCCGGCTCCAACCGCGAACCCCGCGAATTCCACTCCGAAGAAACCGCATGGAAAGCCCGTCCCGAGTTCTCGCCTGACGGCCACCGCATCGTCTACGCCTCCTATCTCGGCAGCCAATGGCATCAGCTCTGGCTCATACCGGCTAGCGGCGGCGATCCGTTCCCCATCTCCTACGGCGACTACGACAACACCAACCCGCGCTGGTCGCCCAACGGCGCACGAATCGCCTTCATCTCCAACCGCACCGGCAACACCTCACTGTGGGTGCAG
>Ga0207695_10007420_pt1 | contig 13963 bp, 13 predicted proteins | sample KBSC54metaG_FD_184354 | JGI IMG/M metagenome (GOLD analysis project Ga0207695, IMG submission 184354) | Corn rhizosphere microbial communities from Kellogg Biological Station, Michigan, USA - KBS C5-4 metaG (SPAdes) (version 2) | ecosystem: Host-associated > Plants > Roots > Rhizosphere > Soil...
GGGCCTGAAGCCGTTGTAGTCGGAGGCGGAATAGGCCGTGAAGGCGTCGACCGCGAAGATCGCCGGCCAGGCGTTCGCCGGCGCGTTCGGATCGCTCTCCTCGCGGACGCTGGCGCCTTCGCCCAGCACCAGGTTGTTGCGGAACCGGACGTTCGAGAACGGCCCCTGGGGAATGACCTCGGCCAGGAAGGTGTTGTTGTAGACCAGCACCCCGGCCCCTCTGGCCGCCAGCTTCAGCACCCCGCCGGTCGGAGCGTGGTAGACGATGTTGCGGACGAAGTAGATCGGCCCGCCCAGCGTCGGCTGGGCCGAGAGCGCCTGGTTGCCGTGGTTGAAGCAGCGGTTGCGCAGGATGCGCCCGTTGAACATCAGGCCGTCGGCCTCGATGCAGTTGTCGTCGGTGTTGGAAATGTCGTTGTTGTAGATGTCCAGCGCCACCGGCATGCGCTCGCGCGGGGTGTTCGGCCAGTCGTCCGGGTCGCCGTAGGTGGCGTGGTCGATGCCGTCGTGGAAGCCGGACACCGAATTGAACGCGATGACGTGGCCGGACCCGAACACCTTCACCGCGAACTCGGAGATCAGCGGCTGCGGGAAACCGGGAAGCCCCACCCACGGCCGGCCGGTCCAGCCCATCAGCCGGTTGGGGTCGTTGCGCCCGACGAAGACATTGTCGGCGATGTAGAAATCGCGGGAGCCGCCCCAGTCGGTGAACACCCCGCGGCCGACGTTCTCCAGCTTCGAATGCTTGAGGGTAAAGCCGACGGCGCCGCCGATCCGCTTGTGGCCCAGCAGGAACCCCATGTCCGTGTTCCGGACGGTGAGGCCTTCGAAGTAGTTGTAGTCGGCGGCCATCAGGTCGAAGAGGACGGCATTGCCGTCGCCGTCGAAGATGACCTCGCCGTCGCCGGCGGCCTTGATGACGATTGGCTTCTCGGCCGTCCCCTTGGCCGTCAGGTACATCGTCCCGTCGAACAGGGTGGAGTTCGCCCCGCGGTACTGGCGCCGGTTGTCCTTGTAGAGCCCGGCATGCACCAGGATTGTGTCGCCGGGGCGCACCCGGGGCAGGAAGGTGTTCACCCAGTCCGCGCCGTTGGCGCCGAGGTTGTAGGCTTCTAGCAGGCTCGAGAAGGCCGGCTGCTGCCTGGGGCCTTTCCAGTCGCGCGGATAGACGTGGTAGACGGCGCCGCCCTTGGGCGGAACAGGTTCGGCGCGGGTGCGCGCCGTCAGCACCCGTTCCGCCTCGCCCGTCACCCCGTCGGGATCGACGATCCTCAGGCGCACCTCGTAAGCGGTGTCCGGCTCGAGGTCGAAGACCGAGCCCGCGAACATGTTGGGCGTGACGATGTTGAACGAGGCGCCGTTGCGGATCTCTTCGCCGCCGATCCGCAGTAGGGGCAGGCCCTGCCGCCAGGCGGTGGCGCCCGCCTTGCGATAAGAAAGCTCGGCGGTCGCATTGCGATTGGCGTCTCCTTGGATCGGCCACTCGAAACCCAATGCGATCAGGGTCGGCGGTTCGGCGATCGGGACCCCCGGGCTCGTGTGCTGATCCTCGGCCTTCCCGGGTTGAGCTGCCACGGCGATTGCCGTTCCAAGGAGCACGCCCGTTAGGATTCGGTTTGAGCGCAAAGTCCCCTTCTTCCCATCTCGCACTCCGACTCCTGCCCCTCCAGGCGTCGCACCACGCCGACGGCCGGATGAGCAGTCAGGCGATTCATCGCCTTGAAGGCCGATGGCCGACTTCAGCGTCAATTGACACATAGTCAAGTTCTGACTAGTCGCATAGAGAAATCGGTTGAACTCTGATCGCGCGCGCCATCTACAACCATGCGATGGGCCCGTTCGGCGGTGCCAGTTTGGTGCAGCAATGGCGGGTGCAGGCGATGGAGAATGTCGGCGGGGATTCCGTGGATGCCGGGGCAGGCCCGCTGCCTCGATAGGCGCGCTAGCTGCCGGCAGCACGGGGCGAGCGCCTCCACCTGCTCATCACGGTTGAGCCTACGCAGGTTGAACCAAAGTCTCGTTGAAATGGAGCAAATGCCGGCTGGTCGACCCACCCCCAGACTCAGCGATCGGCAGTTAGATTGCCTGAGGCTAAGCGCAGAAGGGCTCTCTTCGCCTCAGATCGCCCGCAAGCTCGGCCTCTCGCCGCGAACCGTTGACGAGTACATCGCCGAGGCGTGCGCTCGCCTCGGTGTGCGAACACGGCTGCAGGCTGTCGCGACGGCCATTCGCCTTGGTGTGCTCTAGCTGCCCCGCAAATCTACTACCGGAAACGTACGGGAGTTGACCGCACTGCGGGTGTATCGAATCAATCAGCGGTAGTGGCCACGTATGGATCGCGCGGTCGGTAGTCCGCTTGCTCATAGCGTCGCGGGTACCGAGCGGCGCCGTGGCGAGCCGGGTAAGGGGGGGCCAACCTTAGCGCGGAGTTGGGTCCGTTGAGTAAGCTAACCGTCAGTGCTGCAACATTGGCCGCCGGTCCGTCCCAGCTCCGCCTGGGGCTCGTCGACGAGCGGCGTTCCTTCGCGCCAAGCCCGATTACGGAACGCCAGCTTGAATGCCTAGCGTGGGTTCAGGAAGGCAAGAGCGCGACGGACATCGGCGGCATCCTCGGGCTTTCGGGACGGACGGTCGAGAAACACCTAATCAAGCTGTGCGGCCACCTAGGCGTGAAGACCCGCGTCCAAGCTGTGGTGAAAGCGCGCGAGCTCGGCTTGCTCGACAGGGCCGAGGCGTAAGCCTACCCGCCGCGAGTGGGTAGGCTTACGCCTCGCGACGGTTGCGGACGTGGGCCAGCATTCGTCCCGAGGCGAACAGTCAGCGCCTTCCGCTAGTGACCCAGGCGCCCATATGCCCCTTACGCTCGCCGTTGCTCTTGCCCTTGCCAGTCAATGCGCTCCGGAGGTCGCGCCCGAGACGCTGCTTTCCGTGGTTCAGGTCGAAAGCCGCTTCAATCCCCTAGCGGTCGGCATCAATGGGACGCCCCGTCTCACGTCGGCGCCGCTGTCGCTCCAAGATGCGATTTCCAAAGCCCAGACACTTATTGCCGCCGGTCGCAGCGTCGATTTGGGTCTGGGTCAGATCAACAGCCGAAATCTGGGCTGGCTGGGGCTGAGCTTGCCGCAGGCGTTCGAGCCCTGCGCCAACCTGGCGGCGGCTGCGCGCGTGCTTCGGGCGGGATACGCTCGGAACGCGGTCACGGGCGACGACCAGGCCGCGCTTCGCCGGGCCCTGTCTCTCTACAATACGGGGAATCCCGAACGCGGGATTCAGAACGGCTACGTCGCAAAGGTCGCGAGCGCCGCGACGGTAGTCGTGCCTGCCATTGAGGTCGCAGAGACCGCGCCGACCGTCCGGTCGCCCCCCAGTCTCGAAGCCGCGATCCGGCCTCGGCAGCCGCCTCCCGCATGGGACGTCTTCGGCCAATCGACCGTTGGCAGGCGCTTCGTTCTTCACATCGCCGCCCAGCCCGAAGGAGCCAGCAAGTGACCTCTCGCACTCTTCGCCGTGCCACCCGCTACGCCGCCTTGGCAGGTCTATTCGCCCTTGCCGCGGCAAACCCAGCCTTCGCGCAGTCGACAGCTGTCGGCGGCAACGTAGGCACCTTCATCCAAAACATCGTGAGCTTGCTCAATTCCAACGTCATTCGCGGCCTAGCGGTGATCGCGATCATCGTCACCGGGATCGCCTGGATGTTCGGGCATCTCGACATGCGCCGCGCCGGCACGGTCATCGTCGGGATCATCGTGATCTTCAGCGCCGCCGGCATCGTCGACCTGATCGTCGGCGGCAGCAGCGGGTCCTGACGCCTATGACGGCCGTCGCCGAAGAGCGCCTCGCCGAGGACACCTTGTTCCTCGCCTGCACGCGGCCGGCGATGGTCGGCGGCGTGCCCATGGAGGCGGTGGGCGTCAACCTCATCGTCACGGCGACCGCCTTCCTGGCCGCCCACTCGCTCTTCTATCTGCTGATCGCGCCGGTCATCCATCTGGTGTTCCGGGCTGTCTGCAAGCACGACCACAACGCCTTCCGGGTGCTGTGGTCCTTCATCGACACGAAGGGGCGCGCGCGCAACGGCGCGACCTGGGGCGGAAGTTCGTCCACACCGCTGCCCCTTCGCCGGCGCTTCGTCGAGAGCGAGTTGCAACGTGGCTGACCTGGCGCTCCAGGCCCCTCCGTCCGCCGCGACCCTGGCGCGCGAACTGGATCCGCGCACCTCGCTTCCCTATGCCTGCCACGTCACTGATCAGATCGTTGGCCTCGACACCCAGGCCCTGATGCTATCGTTCCAACTCGACGGCGCGAGCTTCGAGACCGCCGACATCCGCGACATCAATGACTGGCACGCCAAGCTGAACGGCGCCTGGCGCAACCTCGCCAGCGACCGGTTCGCAATCTGGCACCATCTGGTTCGCCGCGAACACCACGGCTATCCGGCGGGCCAATTCCGCTCGGCCTTCGCCGCGGATCTCGACCGGCGCTATCGCGCGCGTCTCGGCGAGACGCGGATGTTCGTTAACGAGCTCTACGTCACGCTCGTCCTGCATCCCGGCCGTGATGTCAGCGACCGCGCCGGCGCGTGGCTGTCGCGCGCTCGCAAGGCTGCGCCACCGTCGGACGACGAGGCTGTGAAGCGCCTGCAGGACGCGGGCGGCGACCTCGCCCAGTACCTCGGCCGCTACGGAGTCCGACTGCTCAGCCTCTACCAGCGCGATGGTCTCTGGTTCTCTGAACCCATGGAGCTACTGCGCCTGGTGCTGACGGGCCGCCGTGAGCGCGTGCCCCTGGTCAGCGGCCATCTCGGCTCCTCGATCTACACAGCGCGCGTCATCTTCGGCCGAGAGGCGCTGGAGATCCGCGATGCGGCGGACGCCCGCTTCGCCGGCATGTTCGGCGTCAAGGAGTACCCCGCCGTCACCCGCCCGGGACTCTGGAATGGACTGCTGTCGGCCCGTTTCCCATTCGTCGCCAGCCAGTCCTTCACCTTCCTATCCAAGGCCGCGGCGCGCGCGGTCATGGAGAGGAAGCAGAACCAGATGCTGTCGGCCCGCGACCGGGCCGCTTCGCAAATCCAGGGCCTCGGTGACGCCCTGGACGACCTGATGTCCAACCGGTTCGCCATGGGCGACCACCAGGCCTCGGTCCTGGTCTATGGCGACGCCGCGCGCGAGCTCTCCGACAACCTCTCCAAAGCCCGCGCGATCCTGGCCGATTCGGGCCTGGTGACGGCGCGCGAGGACCTCGCGCTCGAGGCGGCGTTCTGGGCGCAGTTCCCGGGCAACTTCCGTAGCCGCGTGCGGCCAGCGGCCATCACTTCGCGCAACTTCGCAGCGCTTGCGCCCTTCCACACCCACCCCGCGGGCCGCGCGGACGGCAACCATTGGGGCCAAGCTGTCGCCCTGCTGCGCACCTCGGCCGGCTCGCCATTCCACTTCAATTTCCATGTTGGCGACCTCGGCCACACCTTCATTTGCGGGCCGTCCGGCTCAGGCAAGACCGTGGTCCAGAACTTCATGCTGGCCCAGCTCGAGAAGCTGGGGCCGCAGCTGGTCTTCATCGACAAAGACCGCGGCGCTGAGCTCTTCGTCCGCGCCAGCGGCGGAACCTACCTCACTCTGCGCAATGGCGAGCCCACCGGCTTTGCGCCGCTGAAGGCGCTCGATTTCACGCCGGGCAATCGCGCATTCTTGGGGGCGCTGATCTGCCAACTGGTCGGTGCGGGCGACGGCCGGCTGTCGGTGCAGGATGAGCGCGCGATCGACGCGGCGATCTTAGCCCTCGAACCGCTCGCGCCAGCGCAGCGGTCGCTGTCGGCGCTCCGCGCGCTGCTGGGCCAGCGGGACGCTGGCGGCGTCGGCGCCCGGCTGGAGAAGTGGTGCAAGGGCGGCGGGCTTGGCTGGGTGCTCGACAACGACGCCGACGCGGTGGGCCTGGAGGCGCGGTTCCTCGGTTTCGACATGACCCACGTGCTCGACAACGCCGAGGTCCGGACTCCCTTGATGATGTACCTCTTCCATCAACTGACCGCGCTGGTGGACGGACGGCGCCTGGTCATCGACATCGACGAGTTCTGGAAGGCGCTTGGCGACGAGGCTTTCCGCGGCTTGGCGCAGGATGGCCTCAAGACCTACCGCAAGCAGAACGCCTTCATGGTGTTCGGTACGCAGTCCCCGGCCGACGTGCTGCGCTCCCCGATCGCCCACACCATCCTGGAGCAGTGCGCCACCAAGATCTTCTTGCCGAACGCGCATGCGGCTGAGCGCGACTATATCGAAGGCTTCGGCCTGACCGGGCGCGAGTTCGCGCTGGTGCGCGAGGAGCTTGCGCCGGAGTCGCGGCAGTTCCTCATCAAGCAGGGCCTGAACTCGGTGGTCGCGGAACTGCGGCTGGACGGGCTCGACGACGAGCTCGCGATCCTCTCCGGCCGCACCCAGACCGTCGACTTGCTGGACCAGATCCGCGCCCGCGTCGGCGACGACCCGGCCGATTGGCTCGAACCCTTCCATCGCGAACGGAGGCTGCTCCGATGATCCCCCGCCTCGTAGCGGTAGCAGCTGGCGCCGCGCTCCTGCTGGGCAGTTCGGGTGCCCGCGCGCAGACCATCGTCTATGACCCCACCAGCTACGCCAAGCTGATCGAACAGGCGACGACGGCGCTGAACCAGCTCCACCGGCTGGAGACTCAGGTGCAGCAGGGCCAGCAGCTCCTGCAAAGCCTCAACACCGGCTCCAATCCCTCGCAGATCGCCTCGGCGCTGGAATCTCCAGCGCTGCGCCAGTTGCTTCCGGACATGTCAGCTCTGAGGGCCGCGGCTCACGGCGACATCAGCGGCCTGGGCGCCATTGGGACGCGGGCAACCGCCATACGGAACGCCAACCGGCTCTTCACGCCGCCCGCCGGCGATGCGGCCGGCGCCGACCTTGAGGCGGCCGGCATGCGGGCCGCGCGTGACCTGGCACTTGGCGAGAGCATCGTGACCGGCGGAGCCCAGCGGCTGAGCGGCCTGCAAACCCTGCAGCAAGCCATCGACGGGGCGCCCAACGCGCGCGCTGTCCTGGACCTCCAGGCGCGGGCGGCGACCGAACAGGCGATGACCGCCAACGACCAGATGCGCCTCCAGGGCCTGGCGATGACCCAGGCCGCCGAGGACCGACTGCAGGCCCAGAAGGACCGCGAGCGCGTGGCCGCGGCGAATGCTGCGCGCCTGGCGCTCTACCAGCAGGGGTTCCAGCCGTGATCGCCCGCATCATCGCCGTGCTGGTCCTGGGCGGCCTTGCGGCCTGTTCGGCGCAACCGCGCAGCGCGAGCTATTTCCAGGCCCATCCGGCCGAGGCCGCCCAGGTGATCGCCGACTGCAAGACGGGCGCGGCGCGTGGCGCGGAATGCGCCAACGCGCCCTCAGGCGCTGCGGCAGCCGCCAACGCCGAGCGCCTGAAACTCTATCGCAAAGGGTTTTGAGCCGTGGCCGGGACCTTCCAGATCTTCGAGCCGGCCTACCAGTTCATCGACGGAAAGCTCGACCAGTTCCTCAACCAGAGCGCCAGTTCGGTGATCGCCGCCGTTTCGGGGCCGCTTCGCGTCGCGCTGGTCCTCTACGTCCTGCTCTACGGCTTTGCGATCCTGCGCGGCGCGATCTCGGAGCCCTTCATGGACTTCGTGGTGCGCAGCCTGAAGCTGGCCTTCGTCTATATGCTGGCCACGACCGTGGCCTATTCGACCTACGTCACGACGCCGCTCTTCCACACCCTGCCGGACACCATCGCCCAGGCGATCAGCGGTGCCGGCGTGCCGGACATCGGCGCTGCTTTCGACCAGTTCTTCTCGCGCGCCGCCTACATGGCCCAGAAGATCGGAAATACCGGGAGCCCTGTCGACTTCGCGCCCTGGATCCTCGCCGCGGTCGTCTATGTGATCGGCGCGCTCGCCGCCGCGCTCGGCTTCGGCGTGGTGCTGATCGCCAAGGTCGCGCTGGCTCTGCTCGTGGCGCTGGGTCCGATCTTCGTGGCCTGCGCGCTCTTCGACGCCACCCGCCGCTTCTTCTTCGGCTGGCTCTCGCAGGCCGTGAACTACGTCGTGCTCTTCGCGCTCATCGTCACAGTCTTCCAGCTCATCCTGTCGCTGGTCGCCCAGCAGTGGGGGTCGATCGACGGGCAGGATCCGATGGCCGGCGGCCTGCTTTTCGTGGCGCTCTGCGTGCTGGGCTCGATCTTCTTCCTACAGACGCCCGCCATCGCGGCCGGCATCGCCGGCGGCGCTAGCGCGGGCCTGGCCGACTTCGCCAACGCCGCTTCACTCAGCGGAATGCCCCGCCCCGGCGCCGCGCAAGGACCGCAGGAGGCTCGCCGCACCGCGCCCAAGGGCGGCGGCAGCATCCGACCGGCGGGAGCCCAGGCATGATCCGTTCGATGGTCTTGATCCTGGGCGCCGCGCTGGCGCTTTGCGGCTGCGCCACGTCAGCCGCCGACAAGCCTGCGGTCTGCGACGGCAAGCATCGCCGGCCCGCCAATCTCTATGGCTCGGTCCTCGATCCGGCGTCGGCTCCGAAGGCGCCTGCCGCGCCCGCCGCTGCTGGCGCGGGCGCATCCTTTCCGAGCTGCGGATGAATCAGGCTCCTGACCTGAAGGCCTATTTCGACCAGGCCAAAAGCTGGAACGCCGACCGGGTGCGCGCGGCCGAGCGCTCACGGCGCTTCGCCTGGGGCGTGGCGGGCTTTGCGGCTCTGGTCGCCACGGCCGCGGTCGGCGCGGTCGCTGCGCTCGCGCCGCTGAAGACCGTCGAGCCCTTCGTGGTCCGCGTGGACCGCGCGACCGGCGCGGTCGACGTCATGACCGCGGTGAAGTCCGAGAAGCCGCTCACCTACGAGGAGGCGCTGACCAAGCATTTCCTGGCCCAGTATGTCCGCGCGCGGGAGGGCTGGCTGCCACCGGCCGCGGAGGCCAATTTCCGCCAAGTCTCGATCATGTCGACGCCCGCCGAACAGGAGCGCTGGGCCGACGCCTTCCGCCCGGCCAATCCGCAGAGCCCGCAGGTGCAATACGGGCCGAACGGCGAGGCGCAGGTGGCGATCGTCGCAGTCAGCTTCGTCAGCCCAGGTGTCGCTTCGGTACGCTTCCACCGCACGCTGAGGGTCAGCGAGCAGGTCACCGAGAGCGATTGGATCGCGACCGCCGCCTTCACCTACACCAAGGCGCCGATGTCCGAGGCCGACCGGCTGCGCAATCCCCTGGGCTTCCAGGTGACCAGCTATCGGGCCGACCCGGAGGCCGTCCGATGAAAACCCTCTTTGTCCTTGTCGCTTCGGCCGCGGTCCTGGTCGCGCCCCTGAGCGCCAGCGCCTTGGACATGCCAAAGGCGGGCGTCACCGACCCGCGGATCAAGGTCGTCGACTACGATCCCTGGGCCGTGGTGCATGTGACCGGTGTCTTCCGCACGGCCACCCAGATCGTGCTGGCCGAAGACGAGACCATCCTGCACGTGGCCCTGGGCGACGCCACCGGCTGGGACGTGGCGCCGGAGAAGAACATTCTCTTCGTGAAGCCCAAGGCGCCCCGCGGTCCGACCAATCTCATCGTCACCACCAGCCGCGGCGCCACAACGCGCAGCTATACCTTCGAGCTTTCGACGCGCGGCGGCTCGGCGACCCGCGCCACGGGCGACACCGTGTTCGTACTGCGCTTCCGCTACCCGGCAGACGAGAAGGCGAAGGTCGCCGCAGCCCTCAGCGCCCAGGACGCGGCGCTGGAACAGCGCGTGGTGGACCTGAAGCTGGAACGCGCCGTCCTCGAGGGCCACCGCAACCTCAACTACGCCGTCCAGGGCGCTAGCAGCCTGCAGCCGTCGGAGGTCTCCGACAATGGCCGCTTCACGGTGCTTCGCTTCCCAGCCAACCAGCCGATCCCCACCCTCTACCAGGTGGAGTCGATCGGCACGGAAAGCCTGGTCCCGTTCGATGTGCGCGGCGAGTTCGTGGTGGTCCACGCCGTGGCGCGTGAGCTGCGCCTGCGCCGCGGCCGCGAGGTGCTCTGCATCTACAACCAGGCCTTCGAGCCCTATGGGACGAACCCTGGGACGGGCACTGCGACCGGCGATGTTCAGCGTACGGACAAGGGAGTCCCGAAGCGATGACCGAGGTTCTTGGCGCCGATGGCGCGAGCGCAACGAGCCCGGCCGCCGAACCGGCGCCGAAGGCCTTCGAACGCTCGATCTCGCCGATCGCCGGCCAGCTTGGCCCAGGCCTGGCCGGCAAGGGTGTGGTCGTCGCGGCCCTCGTGGCAGGCTGCGCCGTCTTCGTGGCCGCCACCTGGCGGGGCGACCACCTGAAGACCTCCCATCAGCCCGTACAGCCGGCCCAGCAGGTCGTGCCGTTTGAGCCGCTGAAGACGGACGCGCAGCCGCCGACCCTGGCCGCGCCCGGCGCGAATGCGCCGACGCTTGCGCCTTCAACCGCAGCGCCGGGCCAGGTTCCGGCGCTGCAACCGGGTCCGAGTGCTAGCGGCGGGCCCGCAGCTTCCACAGATCCGGCCGCGCAGCACCGCGCCGAAATCGCCTCGATCCGCGGCGCGCCGCTGCTGGCCTACAGCCAGAACGGCGTGCGCGGCGGCGAGGCCGACGCGGCACCCGGTGTCGTTCCGGCCATCCGGGCGTCGCTGGCCGACGGCGGCACGGAGCTCGACCAGCTCCGCCGCGGCTCAGTCATCGGCCAGGCGCGCGCCACGCGCCTGCCGAACCGCAACTTCCTGATCGTCGCCGGGACCGCGATCCCCTGCACACTGCAGACAGCGATGGACACCTCGACGCCGGGCTATGTGAGCTGCCTCTTTCCCCGCGACGTGCTCTCCGACAATGGCGCCGTCGTGCTGATGGAGAAGGGCACTAAGGTGCTGGGCGAATACCACTCCGGCATCCGCCAGGGTCAAAAGCGGCTCTTCGTGCTCTGGACGCGCGCGGTCACGCCCGCTGGGGTCGCCATCAGCCTGGCTTCGCCGGCCGCCGATGCGCTCGGGCGGGCCGGCTTCGACGGCGACATCGACACCCACTTCTGGGAGCGGTTCGGCGGCGCCCTGCTGCTCTCCATCGTCGATGACGCGACCTCAGCGGCCGCCGTCAACAATGGCGGCTCGGCGACGGTGCGCCTGCCGTCGGACGCCGCCGGTATCGCGCTGCAGAACTCGATCAACATCCCGCCATCCCTGCGCAAAGCCCAGGGCTCGGAAGTCTCGATCTTCGTCGCCCAGGATTTCGACTTCTCAGGCGTCTACGGCCTGAAGGCGCGCTAGCCGTGGCGCAGGACAGTTCCGTCCTGGCGCACTATCTCGCCCCGCTCCAGCGGCGCCTTGAGCCCGACGACGTCACCGAACTGGTCGTCAACCGGCCGGGGGAACTGGCCATCGAGCGGGCCGGTGGCTGGGAATGGCACGACGCCCCGGAGCTGACGGAGACGTGGCTGGCGACGCTGGCGCGCGCCGCCGCCGCCTTTACCGCCCAGGACGTCACCGAAGAGACGCCAATCTGTTCCACCGTGCTGCCGAATGGCGAGCGCTGCCAGATCGTCCTCCCGCCCGCCGCGGAGCGCCTCTCGCTCACTTTGCGCAAGCCGGCCGCGGTCAGCTTCGATCTCGACGCCTTCGCCCGGGGCGGCCTCTTCGATGGCGTCGTCGTCTCGACCGGCGAACTCGCCGAAGCTGAGGAAGAACTCGTTCGGCTCCGAGACGCCGGCGACTGGGCGGCCTTCTTCCGCCTGGCGGTCGCCAGCCGCCGCAACATCCTGATCTCCGGCGCCACCGGCTCGGGCAAGACCACCTTCGCCAAGGGCTTGGTGCGGCTGATCCCGCCGGAGGAGCGGCTGCTGACCATCGAGGACGCCCGCGAGCTGACGGTGCCGCATCGCAATGCCGTGCATCTTCTCTACGCCAAGGACGGCCAGGGCTTGGCCCGGGTGGGCGCGAAGCAACTGCTCGAAAGTGCGCTGCGTATGCGGCCCGATCGTATCCTGCTGCAGGAGCTGCGGGACGGGACCGCTTTTTTCTATCTGCGGAACGTCAATTCGGGGCATCCCGGTTCGATCACCACGATCCACGCCGATAGCGCCGTCCTGGCCTTCGAGCAGCTGACCTTGCTGGTGAAGGAGTCCGAGGGCGGCCGCGACTTGGCGCGCGACGATATCCGCTCGCTCCTGCATCTGCTCGTCGACGTGGTTGTCCAGATGCGCCGCGTCGAAGGGCGGTTTCGCATGACGGAAGTCTGGTATGACCCGCTTCGCAAGCGCGCCCTGGCCGCTTAAGGTCGCCTACGTCGGCCTGCTGGCTAGCTGCGCCACGGCGGCGCTGGTGGGCGTAGCCGCGACCATCGCGCTTGCCGGGCTGAAGCACCTCTCGCTCCACATCGATGTCGCCGCCGTGCCCGGATGGTTCTGGTACTTCCGCGGCGATCCGCAGGTCCGCCGCTGGCTGGGCATCGGCCTGCTCACATCGCTCGGCGCCGCTGGCACCATCGCCATGGGCATCGTGCGAGGTTTGCGGCCGCCGCTGCATGGCGCCGCCCGTTGGGCGACCGAAAGCGAGCTGGCGCGCGAGGGAATGCGCGCCAAGCAGGGGATCGTGCTGGGCCGCAAGGGCGGCCGTCTCCTGATCTTCGGCGGGCCGGAGCACGTCATGATCTATGCGCCCACCCGCACCGGCAAGGGCGTGGGCGTGGTGATTCCGAACCTGCTCACCTGGCCCGACTCCACCGTGGTCCTCGACGTGAAGCGCGAGAACTGGGACGCGACCGCCGGCTTCCGCGCGTCCCACGGACAGCAGGTCTTCCTGTTCGATCCGCTGGATTCGGAAGGGCGCACGGCGCGGTTCAATCCGCTCGGCCATATCGACCGGACCGATGCCGCAGCCGTGCTGGACGAACTGCAGAAGCTTGCTTTGATGCTGTTCCCGGCGCCGCCGAATTCCGATCCTTTCTGGTCGGAAGCGGCACGCACCGGGTTCATTGGGGTCGGCGCCCTGGTGGCGGAGATGCCGGAGCTGCCCTTCAGCCTGGGCGCGATCTATGCCAAGCTCACCGCCGGCGATCCGCGCACGCGGCTGCCGCACGTAGTCGGCGCGCGGGTCGATGCCGGCCGGCCGCTGTCCGTCGGTTGCACCAGCGCGCTGTCGGACTTCTGCTCGGCGTCAGAAAATACCTTCGCCAGCATCAAGCAGACGATCACGGCCCGGATGAATCTGTGGCTGAATCCGCGCGTCTGCGCGGCGACCGAGACCAGCGACTTCGACCTGCGCGAGCTGCGCTCTCGGCGGATTTCAATCTACCTCGGCGTCTCGCCGGACAACCTGGCGCGGGTGGCGCCACTCTACAATCTCCTGCTGCAGCAGCTTGTGGACTTGAACGTCCGCGAGCGACCGTCTGGGGATCGGCACCAGGTCCCGGTTCTGGTCCTCCTCGACGAATTCGCCCGGCTCGGCCACGCGAGCGTCATCGCCCACGGCTTCTCCTACGTCGCCGGCTACGGCCTTCGCCTCCTGCCGGTCCTGCAGAGCCCGGCGCAGCTCCGCGCGGAATACGGACCAGACCTGGCCGAAGAGATCATGGTGAACTGTGGGGCCGAGGTCGTTTTCGCGCCGAAGGAGTTGAAGGTGGCGCGGGACCTATCCGAACGTCTCGGCACCTGGACCTATGTCGGCCGCTCCCAAAGCCGGCCGACCCTGTTGTCCGGCGGCCACCGCAGCCTCACTGAGTCCGATCAGCGGCGCGCGCTGATGCTGCCCCAGGAACTCATTCAGATGCCGGCCTATCGGCTGATCGTGCTGCGTGCGGGCATGCCGCCGGTCCGCGGTCGCAAGATCGTCTACTGGCGCGAGCGAGCCTTCCATCGTCGCGTGGCGCCGCCGCCGGTCGTCGCGCCACGCGCCACGATCGCGTCGGCAAGCATGACATCGCGGGTCGCCATAGCGCCGCCAAACGCCGGCGGGTCACT
>Ga0207695_10007421_pt1 | contig 13962 bp, 9 predicted proteins | sample KBSC54metaG_FD_184354 | JGI IMG/M metagenome (GOLD analysis project Ga0207695, IMG submission 184354) | Corn rhizosphere microbial communities from Kellogg Biological Station, Michigan, USA - KBS C5-4 metaG (SPAdes) (version 2) | ecosystem: Host-associated > Plants > Roots > Rhizosphere > Soil...
GGCCCCTCCTGCGTCCGCACGCTGGCCGACTGGGGCGCCGACGTGATCCGGGTCGAGCCGCCGCCGGAGGATGCCGAGGCCGCCGAGCTGGTAGGCAAGCGCGACGGCTCGGATTTCCAGAACCTGCATCGCAACAAGCGCGCCATCACCTTGAACCTGAAGAGCGATGAAGGCCGCGAGATATTGATGCGCCTCGCAGAACAGGCCGATGTCGTCGTCGAGAACATGCGGCCGGGCGTGACGCGGCGGCTCGGCGTCGACTATGAAGCCGTCCGCAAGCGCAATCCGCGCATCGTCTACGGCAGCATTTCCGGCTTCGGCCAGTACGGCCCCTATACATCGCGTCCCTCCATCGACCAGATCGCGCAAGGGATGAGTGGCATCATGTCGGTGACCGGGATTCCGGGCCAGGGTCCGGTCCGTGTCGGCGTTGCCGTCACCGACATCATGGCCGGCGCGTTCCTCGCCCAGGGCATCCTGATCGCCCTGCTCGATCGCGAGGTTTCGGGAGAGGGCCGCTGGGCGCAAACCTCGCTGATCGAGGCCGGCCTCACGCTCATGGATTTCCAGGCGACGCGCTGGACCATGGACAAGCAGATTCCGCCGCAGGAAGGCAACAACCATCCCACCAACACGCCGATGGGATGCTTTCCGACCGCGGACGGCCACCTCAACATCTCGGCCACCAGCAACAAGAATTTCAAGCTGTTCTGCGCCCTGATCGAGCGCGAGGACATGGCAAGTAATCCGCGCTTTGCCTCGATCGCATCGCGCCGGCAAAACAAGCAGGCGATGAACGCCATCATCGCCGAGACGCTGCGGACCAGGACCACCGGCGAATGGTTCGAGCGATTGGTCGCAGCAGGCCTGCCCTGTGGTCCCGTCTACAATGTTAAGCAAGCGTTCGCCGACCCGCAGGTCGAGGCCCTGCGCATCCGCCGATCGGTGAGGCATCCGCGCCTTGGCGATCTCGATCTGGTCGCGCAGCCCTGCGAGATCACAGGCTTCGACCGCGAGATCAGGACGGCCACGCCCGACCTTGGTGAACATAACCGCGAAATATTGGGCTCGCTCGGCTACAGCGATGAAGAGATCGAAAAGCTCAAGGCGGCGCGGGCGATCTGACACCTCGTAGCCCGCATGAACGCAGCGACATGCGGGACACTTCCCCGAGTATCGCTTCGCTCACCCGGGCGACGAAGCCAATTCAATTATTCCAAAATTATGCTCCCTACAGCGCCGCCAGCACCGCCTTGGCGATATCGGCGGTGCCGTTGTGGCCGCCGAACTCCGTCGGCTTGATGCCGCCGGCATAGGCCTGATCGACCGCGCGTTCGATCTTCTCGCCGGCTTCGGCGGCGCTCTCGATGCCGTGCTTGTCGGCGAGCCAGTCCAGCATCATCGCGGCTGAGAGGATCATGCCGGTCGGGTTCGCCTTGCCCTGGCCCATGATGTCAGGGGCGGTTCCATGGCAAGGCTGGAACACGGCGTAGCGGTCGCCGATATCGGCCGAGGGCGCCATGCCCATGCCGCCGATCAGGCCGGCCGTGAGATCGGAGAGGATGTCGCCGAACATGTTCTCCGTCACCATGACGTCGAAGTCCCACGGACGCTTCACCAGATTGGCCGCGCAAGCGTCGATATATAAGTGATCGGCCTTCACCTCCGGATGATGTTGAGCCGCCTCATCGAACATCTTTCGAAAGAACGCGAAGGCCTTGAAGACATTTGCTTTATCGACGCAGCTTAAGGCGCCTTGCCGGCCGCGCTTCTTGCGCCGCTCGGCGAGCTTGAAGGAAAACTCGAACAATCGCTTCGAGGTCTTGCGGGTGATGACGAGCGTTTCGCGCGCCTCCTCGTGCGTCACCACGCCTTTCCCCATCGAGGCGAACAGGCCTTCGGTCGATTCCCGGATCACGACGAGATCGATGCCGCGCTGGTCGGCGCCGACGATTGGGCTCGGCACGCCCGGGATCAGCCGCGCCGGACGGACGCCGGCATAGAGGTCGAAGATGATGCGCAGCTCGATCTGCGGCGCGATCTCGGTGTTGTCGGGGTAGCGCACCGACGGCAGCCCGCAGGCGCCGAGCAGGATCGCATCTGCCTCCTCGCACAGCCGGATCGTCGAGTCAGGCATGGACTTGCCGGTCTCTTTATAATGGCCGGCGCCGGCGGGCGCGTCGGTGAAGCGGAAGGAAAGGCCCGACTTCGCCTCGATCTTGCGCAGGATTTCCAACGCCGGCGCCATCACCTCCGGCCCGATGCCGTCACCGGCGAGGACAGCGACGTGGAATGCGTTGTTGGCAGACATTAAGGCTTCCTTTTAGTGGCTCGTCATGGCCGGGCTCGTCCCGGCCATCCACGCCTTCCTTTTTTTGGCGCGCAAAGATGTGGATGCCCGGCACAAGGCCGGGCATGACGACATGGCGTAACTTACGGCGTCAGAATAGCCCGGCCGACGAGCTTGCCCTTTTGCAGATCAAGCAGCGCGTCGTTCGCCTTGGCCAGCGGCATGGTGGTGACGGGAATCGGCGGGATGTGTTTGGTACGGACAAGGTCGAGCAGCTCGCGGGTTTCCTTGAGATTGCCGACATAGCTGCCCTGGATCGTCACTGCCTTGATCGGGATCAGCGGCAGCGCCCAGGGCGCACCGCCGCCGAACAGGCCCACGATGACGAGCTTGCCGCCCTTGGTCAGGCAATCGAAGCCGAGCTGTGTGGTCTGGGCGTTGCCGACCAGATCGATCACGGCGCGGATCGGCCCGCCCGCTTTCTGCGCCAACTGCTGCAAGGCGTCGGGCGCCTTACCGTCGACGGTGGCGAGCGCACCGGCCTTTTCGGCGGCTTCACGCTTTTTGGCGTCGATATCGACCACGATCGCACCCTTGCCGCCCATGGCCTTGAGCAGCGACAGCGCCATCAGGCCGAGCCCGCCGGCGCCGAAGATCACGATCGGCGTATCAAAATCGGTTTCGACCTTCTTCAGCGCAGAATAGGTGGTGACGCCGGAACAGGCATAGGGCGCGGCCGTCACCGGATCGAGCCCCTTCAGGTCGATCAGATATTTTGGATGCGGCACCGTCATGTGGTCGGCATAGCCGCCGTCGCAATAGACGCCGAGCGCATTCGGCTTGACCGCGCACATGTTCTCGTCATCGGCAAGACATGCCGGACACTTGCCGCAGCCGAGCCAGGGATAGGCGAGCGCGACGGTGCCGACCTTCAAGCCACCCTTGTCGCTTTCCTTTACGTCCGGGCCGAAGGCCACGATCTCGCCGACGGTCTCGTGGCCCATGGTCCGCGGCAGCGACACGCCGCGGTCCTTCAGCGAGAGCGGTTTGCGGCCGTGACCGAGCTCGTAGCCGCCTTCCCAGATGTGCAGGTCGCTGTGGCAGACCCCGGCGGCCTTCACCTTGATCAGCACCTGGGTACCGAAAGGCTGCGGCGTCGGCTGATCGACTTCCTTCAATGGGGCATTGAAATCGGCGACCTGAAAACTCTTCATGGCGTACCTCCCGAACCTCTTGTTTTTCTTTCGCACCCTTGCGGAAATGTCTGTTTATTGAGCCAAACGGCGAGCGGCAAGGCCGTCGTCAGCCTCGCTCTGCGACCAACGGTCTCCCTGAAAATGCGGCGATCTGATCGTCCGACAGGCCGGTCTCTTTCAGGAGCGCCCGCGTGTGCTCGCCGAGTGTCGATACCCGCTTGCCCGCAGCGACTTTCGCGCCCGACATCCGGAATGGCAGGTTCATCATCCGGAACGTGCCGCCGCCATCCTGCACCTCGGCGAGCGCGCCGCGATGGGCGAGCTGCGGATCGGCAAGCGCCTCGACCACGGTGCGATAGGCCGAGGATGGCACGCCCTCCTTGTTCAAGGCAGCCAGGCATTGCGTGGTGGTCACGGTGCGGGACCAGGCTTCGGCCCCGTCCATCAGCTCGGACCAATTGTCACGACGGTCGCCATAGCGCGCAAAGCGCGGATCATTCACCCACCCCGGCTTACCAATGACGTTAAGCAGCCCCTGAAACGTCTTCTCGCTTGCAATCGCGACCATCACGAAGCCATCCGACGTCGCAATCGGGCCGTACATCGGACGTGACGGCTGAGTGACGGTAAATTGCGACCACTGCACCTCGTTGAGCGTCAGCGACAGCATCGATTCCAGCATCGACACGTCGATATGCTGGCCGGACTGCGTCTTGGCGCGCTGGTACAGCGCCGAGGCGATGGCGCCGAAGGCATAGGTCCCGGCGAACACGTCGGCATGATAGATGCCGCAATAATCCGGCCGGCTGCGCCCGGGCTGATAGGCGAGATGCGCCATGTCGTAGCCGGAGGCGGCATGAATGACGGGCGCATAGGCCGGCAGCTCCGCCGATGGACCGGTCTGGCCGTAGCCGGAGACCGAGCAATAGATCAGTTTCGGGTTGAGCTCTCGCAGCGTCTCGTAATCCAGTTTCAGTCTGCGCATCACGCCGGGACGGAAATTTTCGACCAGGATGTCCGATGTCGCGACCAGACGCCGCACGGCCTCGCTGCCGTCCTTCGACTTCAGGTCGAGGACCAGGCTCTTCTTGCCAACATTGAGCTGGCCGTAGACAGTCGAGCAACCGTTGCGCACCGGCGGCCGCGTTCGCATCGTCTCGCCCTCGAGGGTCTCGATCTTGATGACCTCGGCACCCATGTCGGCGAGCATCCGCCCGCAATGGGGCCCCGCGATCGTCGTCGAAAAATCGAGCACGCGAAGGCCGGCGAAGCAGCCTGTCAAATTGTCCTCATTGACCTGAGGTAGCGTCATTCCCAAATCCTCCCACGGCAGTGCTGGGGCCGGGTTGCCCGGTCTCGTTGGAATCCTAGATGGCGGCGGCGAGGCAGGGAAGCGCAGATAGGAACTGGCAGGTAGTCCGCGCATTGGATTCAGGGAGTTGGACCCGTTCTTGCATACCAGCATAACGGCTTCAGAGGGGTATCCTTGAGAGTTCTCTTTGTCACGACGGAGATGGATGACTTCATCCGCGTGGGCGGATTGGCCGCCGTCTCCGCCGCGCTGCCCAGGGCGCTGCGTCCCTGGGCCGATGTCCGGGTGCTTCTGCCCGGGTATCACGACGTCGTCGAACAGCTCACTCACATTGAAATTGTCGCCGAATGCGCGGCCAAGGCACAGATGCCGGCCTGCCGGCTCGGGCGGTCGGCAACGCGTGATGGCCTGCCGGTTTATGTGCTGTTGTGCCCACAACTCTACGATCGGCCCGGCAATCCCTATGGCGACGAAGAGGGCCACGACTGGCCCGACAACGATATCCGTTTCGCGCGGCTCGCTTCGGCCGCGGCCGAGCTTGCGATGGGCACGCTGGACAAGAACTGGGCGGCCGACCTCGTTCACGCCAATGACTGGCAGGCTGCGCTGGTGCCGGCCTATCTCGCCTGGAGCGATTCAAAGCTTCCGTCGATCCTGACCATTCACAACCTCGCCTATCAGGGTCTTTTCCCGCGCGATACGCTGCGGCGGATTGGCGCGCCGGAAAGCTCCTTCCACATCGACGGCGTCGAGTTCTACGACAAGCTCTCCTTCCTCAAGGCCGGCCTCGTCTATGCCTCGCATCTAACCACCGTCAGCGCGACCTATGCCAGGGAGATCACCACGGCCGAATTCGGCTGCGGTCTGGAGGGACTGCTTCGCGTGCGTTCGGCCGCCTCCGAGCTCACGGGAATCCTGAACGGCATCGATGAGAGCTGGGATCCGCGCTTCTGCACCCAACTCGCGCAGCAATTCAGCGCCGGCGACTGGGCGGGCAAGCGCGCCAATGCCAGCTATATTCGCAAGCAATTGGGCCTTGCGGTGTCGCGCGGACCGATCTTCGGCCTCGTCGCACGGCTGGTACACCAGAAGGGCATCGATCTCGTGCTGTCCGCAGCGGATGAAATCGTGCAGGCCGGCGGGCAGATCATCGTCACCGGCTCGGGCGAACCCGCGCTGGAGAAGGCGCTGGTCGCGGCGCATCGCCGCCGGCCCGATTCGATCGGCGTGGTGATCGGCTTCAACGAAGCGCAGGCGCGGCGGATTTTTGCCGGCAGCGACTTCACGCTGATGCCCTCGCGCTTCGAGCCGTGCGGGCTCAGCCAGATGTATGCGCAGCGTTTCGGGTCGCTCCCGATCGGCCATCAGACTGGTGGGCTTGCCGAGACCATCACCGATGGCGAAACCGGCTTTTTGTTCTCGAAACCCTCGATCGAATCCTTCCTTGGCGGCGTGCGGCGCGCCTTCTCGACCTTCGTGTCGACGGATAGGCTCGACACCATGCGCCGCAGGGCCATGGCGCGCTCCTTCAGCTGGGATCTTTCGGCCGCCTGCTACAGCACGCTGTATCGGAAGACCGTGGCGCCCTAGGCGCATGATCCGGACCCGAAGGGCCGCGCTAGCGCAAAGTGCGCAGCGGTTTTCCAACAAGATCATGCGCAAAACAAAAGGCTGCCGTCACTCCGCCGCCCGCGGCATCAATTCCATGTGCTCGTGAAACACCACGCCGGAGAGTGGATCGAATTCGCCGATCCACGGCTTGCGCTTGAGCACTGAGCGCGTGTGGGCATAACCAGCCTCCCAGCGCTGCCTGATGCCTTCAGCGCTAAAATCGATGTCCTTGGTGTGGGTTTCGCGGTCGAGCTGGGGCGCGAGCAACCGGACCACATGCATCGTGGTCTGGCAGCCATAGCTTGCCAGCTCGCGCACGGCGGCAGAGTTGCGCTCGGCCTCGGGCAAGCGCGTCGCCAGCTCGTTGATGACATGACGCAGCCGATGCAGCTGTTGCTGGCGCAGGATCTGGCTCGCAATCCGGCTCGAATACTGCACATCCTTGTGGCGGTTGAACACCTCGGCCATGGTGGCCGGCTCGCAGCCCTGCGGATTCCACAGGTGCACCGAGAAGATCAGCGAATCCTTGCGCGGATTGTCGTCGAACACGGCTTCCGTCGGCGTGTTCGAAAGGATGCCGCCATCCCAATAAAGCTCGCCCTCGATGCGCACCGCCGGAAAAGCCGGCGGCAAGGCACCTGACGCCATCACATGCTTCACGGTAATGGCGCAGTCGCGGCTGTCGAAATAGCGCATCTGGCTGGTGCGGACATGGGCTGCGCCGACGGTAAGCCGCGGCATGCAGCGATTGGCGAGTTTGAAGTCGACCAGTTCCTCGAGCGTCTGTTGCAGCGGAGATGTCGCGTAGTAGCCGGCGTGCTCTGGTCCCAATACATAGGCGTCGCCCGCATGGGCGAGCGGGTTGGGTTTGAAGAAGCCGGTGACGCCATGAGCGACCGTCGACCAATAGGACAGCTTCTCATCGAAGCCGGGAAACAGATTGCCGAACGACCACGCCGGCTTCTGCTCCATCCGCTTCCAGAACTCCTTGAGGCGCGCGAGACGGTTTTGAGGCTCGTTGCCGGCGATCAGGCTCGCATTGATGGCGCCGATCGACGTGCCGATGATCCAATCCGGCTCGACACCGGCCTCGTGCAGCGCCTGATAGACGCCCGCCTGGTAGGAGCCGAGCGCACCGCCGCCCTGCAGCACCAGCACGACCTGACCCGGCAGCGTTCCGGCCAGGGCATTCCCAGAAAAAGTGCTGTCCTGCATCTGTCGCTCCGACAAGCCGTCCTTCGCTGAAATTCGCAAACCGCGTCATTTTGTTACGCCGGCTGCCCCAATTCAACGTGTCGTCGGAACTTTAGGCCTCGTCGTGTTTCGTCTTCGGCATGATCAGCGCGATCGTCGCAAGGCCCACCGCGCCAACGCAGGCCAGCCCGAGGAAGGCGACGCTGCTGCCAAAGGCATCGCTGGCATAGCCGGCCAGTAGCGTGGAGAGCGAGGCGCCGATGCCGGTCGCGGTGCCGACAATGCCCTGCGCGAAATTGAAGTGGCCACTACCGAAGGCGACGTCGGCGACGATCAGCGGGATCATCACGGCAAATACCGCCGCGGTGATGCCATCGAACAACTGTACCGCCACGAGGAGAAAGGGATCGTGCACGACTGCAAACAACAGGCCACGAACGGCCAGCGCGGCAAAGCCGATGAGGAGCAGCGGGCGGCGGCCCCAGGCCTGCGCCTTGACGCCCACGGTTGGCGACATCAATGCGACGATCGCCTGCGGCACGACAATGCAGAATGCGATCAGCACCGGCGCCCATTGGCTCGACCGGGCGGTGACCACGCCGGCCATCAGCGGCAGCATGGCGGCATTGGCAAGCTGTAGCAGCAGCACGCTGGCGGCAAAAATCAAGAGGGGACGCTTGCGTACCAGGCGGACCACGCTGGTCGCTTGCGGATCCGGCGTCTCGCGAAAGATCGCACCATGGGCGCGAGCGATGTCAACCTCGTTCTCACGGATCCGCGACAGCGAGATCAGGGTCGGGATCGCAAGAAAGAACGTCACCAGAAACACCGAGCGACTGGAGATGAAATAGCCGGCCGTGCCCATCACGGCCGCAGCCATGCCGTTGCCGAGCGAGGCGAAGCGGGCGTTGCGCCCGAGCCGCTCGCCGATGGCGTGCGGTCCGACAAGGCCAAGGCTGATCGCGGCAATCGCCGGTCCCAGCACGCAGCTCGCCGCGGCGTGAAAGGCGGCTGCGGTCGCGACCACGGGAAAGATCGGAAAAGCCGCATAAGCCAGCGCCACACAGCCGATAGTCGCGACGGCAAGCCCCGCCACCAGCCGCTCCGATCGCGCCGCATCGACGATGGCGCCGCCAGGCATCTGTCCGAGCAGCCCGATCACGCTGCCGATCGACAGCACCAGGCCGATCTGCGCCTGCGTCCATTTTTCCGTGGTGAGATAGACCGCGATGAAGGGGCCGAAGCCGGTCTGCACGTCCGCAAGGAAGAAGATGAACCAGTCGAGCCCGTGCTGGCTGCGCTGCGAGGGATGCGGCGTTTCGGGCGGCTGGTCCGGCGCAAGCGGCACAAGATGAGCGTCTCTCGCCGCGCCCCCTTGGCGATCGTCATGCCTGTGCTCGATAACCTCGAACGGCCGCGCGACCAGGATGCCCCTCCTCCGTCTAATGCTCTTCGTCGAGCGGCGACAAGCTGCCCGCCGCACCCAGCACTACGATCGGCTTGTCCTCCTTGTATTCCGGCGCCGCCGCTACCTGCGCCTTGGTCAGTTCCAGCGTGATGCTGTCGGTCTTGTTGTTGACGCGCCCGAAATGCAGCGCATTCCAATCGACCACGATCTTGCGGCTGCCGACACCAAGGAAGCCGCCGAAATCGATCACCGCGGCGCGCACCGTCCCGGTGCGGTCGACGATGACATCGACGATGTGTCCCATGTCCTCATCGGTGGGGCTCCTGACGTCGCGGCCAATCACGCCATGCGCCTCGCGGGGCGCAATGATGGTCACCGAAGGCGGCGGCGCCGGTTTTGCAGCAGGAGCTGGTGTGGGCGTAGGCGTTGCCGCCTTCGCGGCGGGTGGCGGTGAAGGGCTTGGCTGCGGCTCGTTCTCCGCACGCGTGGCGACCGCCGCCGTCAACAGCAGAAAAGCAGCGACCAAGGGGATCTGCATGGCTCTGCGCATGGTACTCTCACCGTTCGATTGGCGCGTCAGCGCGCGAGCACGATCGATACCTGGATCTCCCCGCGTCGGCGCAGCACTTCCATCGACACGTCGTCGCCATGACGGCGAATACGCAGATCGATGGTCGAGGAGCCGAGCTGCAGCTCACGCAGGATCACGTCATTGAGGAAAGCGGGCAGCCGCGGGTTGCGCAGCCGGATTTCGGAACGCTCGGCGTCGAACTCGAGCCCGAGCGAAGCCTCTAGCAGCGTGAACGGCGTCGCGCTCGCCCAGGCCTGCGGTGCGCAGGCAACCGGATAGAGCGTCGGGCCGCGATGCTTCTCGCGGCGGAAGCCGCAGAACAATTCCGGAAGCCGTCGCAGATCCATGTACGTTGCGGCGTCGAACAGCCCCTTGAAGACATGCTCGACCGAATGCTTGAGCCCGTAGCGCGCGAGCCCGAGCGCAATCAGCGCATTGTCGTGCGGCCAGATCGAGCCGTTGTGATAGGACATCGGATTGTAGCGCGCGGCGCCCAGCGCAATGGTGCGGATGCCCCAGCCGGTGAAGAAATGCGGCCGCAAAAGATCCGTGGCGACCCGGCGGGCACGATCCTCGCGGATCATGCCGCTGAACAACAAATGCCCGGCATTCGACGAGCGCACCGCGCAGGGCTGTTTTTCGCCATCCAGCGCCAGCGCATAGGTGCCGAGCTCCTCGCACCAGAACGCATCCTCAAAACGCTGGGCGAGCTGATGGGCTTCCAGCTCCAGGCGCTGCGCGATCTCGCGTCGACCGAGCCGCAGCGCGCAGCGCGCAGCCAGCCGCTTGCCGGCGAAGACATAGCCCTGCACTTCAGCCAGCGCGATGTTGCCCTCGGCAAGCCTTCCGTCGGCATGGAAGATCGCGTCATAAGAATCCTTCCAGCCCTGATTGCGAAGCCCCTCATCGGTGGCGCGTTGATATTCGACAAAGCCGTCGCCATCGGGATCGCCGGGACCATCCATCCAGCGCAGCGCCGCTTCGAGCGCGGGCCATAGCTCCTCCAGCGTCTCGTGGTCGCCGGTGCGCTCGCCATAGAGGCCGGCGAGCAGCACGAACAGGGGCGTGGAATCGACGCTGCCGTAATATTGCGCGAATGGCACCTCGCGCAATGCCGCCATCTCGCCGCCGCGCATTTCGTGCAGGATCTTTCCCGGCTCCGCATCGTTGAGCGGATCGACCGTCGTCGCCTGATAATGCGCCAGACGCCGGAGCACGCCGCGCGCGACTCGCGAATCGAGCCATAGCATCTGCATGGCGGTAATGATGCCGTCGCGGCCGAATGTGGTGGAGTACCAGGGAATGCCGGCGTAGGGATATCGTCCCTGCGGCGTCTCCGTCATTAGCATGTTGAGGTCCGCCATCGAACGGCACAGCACCTCGTTGAAGATATTGTTAGAAGTCTCGATGCTGGCGCAACTCATCGTCGTCCGGCGCATTTCCCTCCGATGCGCCAACAATCCGGGAAAGAATTTCTTCAGCTTCGGTTCGACCGGTGTATTGCAGGATACCGACACGAACAGCGAGCTGGTCTCATGCGGCGCCAGCTCGCAATGCCAGATCGCAGCGTTGACCGACAGCCGCGACGGTCGCGGATCGAAATGCAGCGCGGTGGAACGCGTCGTATCATCCAGGCCCTTATAATCGAGTGCGACGTCGGCCGGCCCGAGCAACCTGGTCGTACCGACGCCGCGGCGCTGGCGCTTCTCGCCGCGCACCTCGAAAAGGTCAGCAAAGTCGTTGTCGAAGAGCAGCGTGACGTCGAAGGCGGCCCGGCGGTCGCCGTGGTTCTGAAACCCGATGCGCTGATAGGCCGTGCCCCGCCAGAGAAAGATTGTGCGCACGATGTGCAGCATGTCCTTTTCCACCACCAGGCGGCCCTGCCGGTAGACGTCAGGGTTGGTGAGGTCGACGGTCAGCGAGGAATTGTCGTCGCGCAGGTTTGAGCCGAGCAGCAGCGGCTGCACGTCCTCGAATACCAGTTGCAGCTTGGCGAGATAGCGCGTGTCGGCATGGAACAGTCCATCGGGACCACCCGCAGACGCGCCGATGTCGCCATGGCTGTCGAGCACAATGAAAGTGTCGTCATGCTTCAGGGAACGACGGGGCCGCGTCGCGGGCCCCGTCATCGGGATATAGAAGGGCTGCTCGACCACCAATTCGATCGCCTGCGAGCTCTGGATGATCTGGGTGACGGCTTCGGCCATGGGGAACCTCGACTGGTCGCCTATGCGCGATATTCGAACGCAACCCGACTTAACGCTACCCGCTATTTAGGCTAGGCGGCGAATTTTGCGAGCCGGCTCATTTCCTGCGTCACCAATTCGCGATAGGGCCCCTGCCCTTGCATCAGCCGATCCGGCGGACCGTCCTCGATGATCTTGCCGGCCTTCAGAACCACCACGCGATCAAAATTGCGCAAGGTGGCAAGCCGATGGGCAATCGCAATCACGGTGCGGCCGCGCATCAGCCTGGCGAGCGCCTCGCGGATCGCCTCCTCTGATTCGCTGTCGAGGGCTGCGGTCGCCTCATCCAAGAGCACAATCGGGGCATCCTTGAGGAAAGCGCGCGCAATTGCGATACGCTGGCGCTGACCGCCCGACAATTTCACGCCGCGGTCGCCGACCATGGTGTCAAGACCTTCGGGCAAGGTTTCGACAAAGTCGCAGCGTGCGGCGATCGCAGCGCGCAGCACTTCGTCGTCGGTCGCATTCGGCCGGCCGTAACGGATATTTTCTCTGATCGTGCGATGGAACAACGAAATGTCCTGCGGCACGACCGAGATCGCGTGGCGCAGGCTCTCCTGCGTAACGCGCGAAATGTCCTGGCCGTCGATGGTGATGCTGCCTTGATCAACATCATAGAACCGCTGCAGCAGCACGAAGAGCGTGGACTTGCCGCCGCCGGACTGGCCGACCAGGCCGACGCGCTGACCAGGCTGAAGCCTGAGGCTGAAGCGCTCGAACACTTGCAAGCCGCCAGGATACTGGAAGGAGATGTTGTTGAAAGCGATCGCCGCACCGCTGCGCATCAACGGCTCCGCCTCGGGGTGATCGCGCAGCTCGTGCGGTTGCAGCAGGGTTGCGATCGCCTCCGTGAGACGCGCGACGTGCTGGGTTACATCGACCAACGCGACGGCGAGATCGCGTGTCGCACTCAGGATGGAAATGCCGAGCGTGCAGATCAGCACGACATCACCGGTGGTGGCCCCGCCCTGCTGCCACAGCCGAAGACCCCAGGCCAGCAGTGCGATGATCATGCAGACCGTCACGGCCGCATGCGCGAGCCGCAGCTTTTCCAGATAACGCAGGCTGCGGCCGCGCGCGACGACCTCCCGGTTCACCGTTGCATCGAACCGATCGTGTTCGTGGCTGAGTCCGCAGAAGGCCCGTACCAGCGGCATGTTGTTGATGACATCGACCATCTCGCCGTCGACCGCAGCGGCCTTGTCGGCGAAATCGTCATGCAGCGGTTTGCCGGCCGCCGCAAGCTGAAACATCGCCACTACCATGGTGCCGGCAATCACGATCAGCACGCCTGCCATCGGCAGGCTGACGGTACCGATCAGGCTGATCGCCGCAACTGTGGCGAAGCATGGCGGCAAGACATTCCAGACGAACATGTTCTCGACCGTGAAGATCGCGTTCGAGGTCGCCGTGATGCGGCTGGTCAGCATGCCCGGCAGGCGGTCGGAGAAATAACTCGGAGCGTGGCCAGTGAGATGACGAAACATTTCGCGCCTGAGATCACCGGTGACGCCGACAAAGGTGTAGCTCGCTATCCAACTCGCGATCCGCCACAAGAAATTATCCGAAGCGATCAGCGACATGAGCAGAGCGAATGCCAGCCATACGTTAGTCGCGTGCTCCGGTCCTCCCGACAGGCTGTCGACCAGGAATTTGACGCCATATTGCGTGCCCACTGAACAGGAGACGGCCCCGAGAACACAACCCAATATGACGAGATGCGAGACCGGCCGCTGGCGCAGATAGCGCAACACGAACGGAAAAGGACGGTGCGCATATCCGGAGAGCTGATCCATGTGATTTCAAACCTGTGAGAGAGGCAGTTCGGGTTCCGATTGGGTGAACGACGAACGCTTCCACCCGGTTCCCGTGTTGCCATTAAATCTATGCAACGAATGTCGGAGCGGCATTTCTGCAACATCGATCACAAGCAGCGTGTCCGGCAGTGATGGCATCATCACGACAACATACGGACAACGTGCTGACGTTTCGAAGAAGTAACCTTTGCCCCATGGAACTTCGCATCTGCGGCAACGTTGCATGTCGGGCATGTGCCGATGCCGGACGAAGTGGGGCATTTCTTCACATGATCGCGAACTAAGGAGATGGTGAGATGCGCATCGCGCAGGTAGCT
>Ga0207695_10007422_pt1 | contig 13961 bp, 10 predicted proteins | sample KBSC54metaG_FD_184354 | JGI IMG/M metagenome (GOLD analysis project Ga0207695, IMG submission 184354) | Corn rhizosphere microbial communities from Kellogg Biological Station, Michigan, USA - KBS C5-4 metaG (SPAdes) (version 2) | ecosystem: Host-associated > Plants > Roots > Rhizosphere > Soil...
CTTGCGGTGATTGTGATGATGTACAGAAAGGTGCACTCTGTTGATATAAATATTTTAAATCGTTTGAAGCATTAATGCCCGCAAGGGATGAGCAATATGTCGCAATTAGTATACTTAGTACCATTGTTTCCATTGATTGGCTTTTTGATCAATGGTATTGGCTGGAGAGTGATACCTAAATCTGTAGGCGGCCTGATAGGTACGCTTACTGTTTTAGCTTCCTTTGTAGTGTCTGTAGGTATTTTCTTTGAAGTAAAGAATGCAACTGCGCCTGTGATGGTGCATTTGTTCGATTTTATACAATCCGGCAAACTAGCTATACCATTTACCTTCCAGGTAGATGCGCTTTCTGCTTTGTTCCTTTTAATAATAACAGGTGTCGGTTTCCTGATACACGTTTACTCAACCTCTTATATGCATGAAGATGAAGGCATGGTAAAATATTTTGCCTACCTGAATCTCTTTGTGTTCTCAATGCTGCTGCTGGTGCTCGGTGCTAACTACCTCATCATGTTCATAGGCTGGGAAGGTGTTGGACTTTGTTCTTACTTACTCATTGGCTTCTGGTTCAAGAACAGGGACTATACTAACGCAGCCAAGAAAGCATTTGTGATGAACCGTATTGGTGACCTTGGCTTCCTGGTAGGTATGCTGATGATACTGTATACTTACGGCACGCTTTCATACCAGGAGTTTTTCGGCCAATTACATTCAGGGCAAGTCCTGGTAAATACAAATACCTTCAACTGGATAGCAATATGCCTCTTTATAGGCGCAATGGGTAAGAGTGCCCAGATACCTTTGTACACATGGTTGCCTGATGCGATGGCGGGCCCTACGCCGGTATCTGCACTGATACATGCTGCTACGATGGTAACTGCAGGTATCTATATGATAGCCCGCAGTAGTGCCCTGTATAACCTGGCACCTATGGCGCAGAGCCTTATTACGGTGATTGGGCTTGCAACGGCATTGCTTGCTGCAACCATTGCCATAAAACAATACGATATTAAAAAAGTACTGGCTTACTCTACCGTTAGCCAGCTTGGCTTTATGTTCCTTGCACTGGGTGTAGGAGCCTATACTACTGCTGTGTTTCACGTAATGACACATGCCTTCTTCAAAGCTCTTTTATTCCTTGGCTCCGGTAGTGTAATACACGCTATGGGCGGTGAGCAGGACATAAGAAAGATGGGTGGACTGGGTAAGTACATGCGCATAACTCAAATCACGTTCCTTATTGGTTGTTTGGCTATATCGGGTATTCCGGGGTTCTCCGGCTTCTTCTCGAAAGATGAAATACTGGCGGCTGCATATGCGCACAACCCTATGCTTTATTACCTGGCGGTAATAGCTGCTATGATGACCGCGTTTTATATGTTCCGCTTATACTTCCTTACGTTCAGCGGCATATTCCGCGGCACGGATGAAGAAAAACATCACCTGCATGAAAGTCCAGGTGCTATGACATTACCGCTTATAGTGCTGGCTATATTATCTATCATAGGTGGTTATGTAGGTCTGCCTGAGGTAATGAGCGAACACCATGCACTGGCTGCTTACTTAAGTCCAGTAGTAAGCAATGAAACGCAACATCATTTTGCTGCAGCTACTGAATGGGCCTTGATGGGCATATCGGTAGGTGTGGCAGTGCTAATGATAATTGTGGCATACGTGAGGACGAAGAAACCGAATTTCGTGCCTAATACCGGCGTTGCAAAACTCCTTGAGAACAAATGGTATATAGATGAGCTGTATGATGCAATAATCGTTCGTCCGCTGGATGGCCTTAGCCGCCTGCTGGACCGTTTTGCAGAAAGAGCAGGTATAGATGGCATAGTGAATGGCGTAGGCAAAAGCGTGCGCTGGAGCAGTGACCGTATAAGGCTGCTGCAGAACGGACAGGTGGGCACCTATATATTCGTGATGGTGATAGGAATAGTTATATTATTCGCATTGGGCTTTTTCTGGATAAAACTTTAAATAGAGCACTGCAAACATTGCAATAGCGTTATGATTTTATTATTACTTATAGTAATTCCTTTTCTGGCAGGTATCCTGGGTTTCGCAATAAAGGGCGAAGGTGTAAAAGGCCTGGCCCTGGTGAGCTCATTGCTTACACTCGCAGTATCTGTATATGTGAGCATGGGCAGCGCCACGGCACCAATATACTGGAACATGCCATGGATACCAATGCTGGGTACACAGTTTAGCCTGGCAGGCGATGGTATGAGCAGCATGCTTTGCTTACTGACATCTATAGTAATGCTGGTGGTAGTAATAAGCAACTGGAATAAACCGGTAGAAAGACCGGGTGCTTTTTACGGACTGATGCTTTTATCGCAGACCGGCTTAATGGGTGTATTCCTTGCTTACGATGCTTTGGTATTTTACATGTTCTGGGAGCTTGCGCTGATACCTGTATACTTCCTTTGTTCTCAGTGGGGTGGTGAAAAGCGCATACCTGTTACGTTCAAATTCTTTGTCTATACATTCGTGGGTAGTCTTATGATGCTTGCGGGCCTTATATATCTATCGCTGCAAACACAAGGTGTAAACAGCTATGCATGGCCTGATATAGTGCGCGCAGGTGCTTCACTACCTCCACAAACACAGCAATGGTTATTTTGTTTGCTGTTCATAGCATTTGCTATAAAGATGCCGATATTCCCTTTCCATACATGGCAGCCTGATACATATGAACAATCACCGACACCGGTAACTATTATACTCAGTGCGCTGATGGTGAAGATGGGCTTATTTGCAGTATTACGCTGGTTACTGCCTGTGTTGCCGGATGGTGTCGCCTTCTGGTCTGATACAGTGGTAGTGCTCTGTATCATAGGTATAGTTTATGCTTCGCTGATAGCTATAGTGCAGACAGATATGAAACGCCTGGTAGCTTATTCATCTATCGCGCATATGGGCCTGATGTGTGCTGTGGCATTCTCCGGTAGCCACGTAGGTATGCATGGTATTATGGTGCAGATGTTTAACCACGGTATCAACATCACCGGCATGTGGCTTATAGTAAGCATGGTAGAAAACCGCTGGGGCACAAGAGATATGACGAAACTGGGCGGCATGGCTAGCACTGCGCCAAAGATGGCAATAGCGCTTGTTATCATTTCGCTGGCAAATATTGCATTACCACTTACCAATGGTTTTATAGGGGAGTTCATGCTGTTCAATGGCTTGTTCCAGGGTACATCGCCTTATCATATCACCTTTATGGTGGTTGCCGGACTCGGCATCATCTTCGGTGCCGTGTACACACTGAACATGGTACAGAAAACAGCTTATGGCAATGCCACTGAAATGGTGATAGCAAAAGACCTGAGCGCAAATGAATACCTGGGCTTGGCTATAATAATAGCATTGATACTGTTCCTGGGTATATATCCGCAACCATTGCTGGATATGACCTCCGGGATAGCGGGCACACTGGTAAAGTAATGATTATTGAATATTAACTTTTGACTTAAATAAAGACATGAAGGCAATTATTGCTGCTACAATACTGGGTATCGTCATGATGTTTGCCGGGATAATGGTGAAGAACAAGAGTAGTGTGGTTGCTCTGGCTACTGTACTACTATTCCTGCTGCTGGGTGTAAATATCTGGGATATTATAAATACACCTGCTAATCAACCGCAGGTATATTTCAACAATATGCTGCGCGTGGACCGTTACTCATTATGGTTCAATACACTTATGACCGGTTGCACATGCCTTTATGCGTTACTGATAGGTAAAGAAATAAAGAAAGTAGGCGCGCATGTGGCCGAGTATTTTGCACTCATCATATTCATTCTCTGCGGGCTTTATATATTATCATCCTATAGCAATATGCTGATGCTGTTTATAGGCATTGAGATACTTTCTATACCACAGTACATACTGGCAGGCAGCGATAAGAAAAATCTGAAAAGCAGTGAAGCATCTCTTAAGTACTTCCTGATGGGCGCTTTCTCTACGGGCATATTGCTGATGGGTATTACTTTGCTTTATGGTGCTACAGGCTCTTTCAGTGTAATGAGCTTTAGCTTCCTGCAGGCAGATACACTTAATCCGCTGGCATTATCAGGTATTATATTCATCATAATAGCCCTTGGCTTTAAAGTATCAGCAGCGCCAATGCACATGTGGACACCGGATGTATATGACGGTTCGCCTACTGCATTTACTGCGTTTATGGCTACTATAGCCAAGGCAGCAGCATTTATCGCATTCCTTAAATTATTCTCCGGTTCATTCGGCAGCATCAGCTCACGCTGGACACTCGTGTTGTCTGTTGTCACTGCAGCTACATTGTTGGTGGGTAATGTTACTGCTGTATTCCAACAGAGCGTAAAACGTATGCTTGCATACTCGTCAATAGCACAGGCAGGTTTTATGCTGTTTGCTATACTGGCAGTAAACGCGGTGGCATGGCAGGGAATCATCATCTATGCAATAGCATATTCGGTGGCTACTATTGGCATCTTTACAGTACTGATGAAGCTGAAAGATTATACTTATGACGGCTTTAACGGTCTTGCGAAGAAAGAACCACTGCTGGCATTTGTTACTACAATATTCCTTTTCTCTTTAGCCGGTATACCGCTTACGGGTGGCTTTATGGCTAAGTATTATGTGCTTTATGCAGCGGTAGCGCAGGGTCATTTGCTATGGTTGGTAATATTTGGTTTGCTGATGGCAGCGATAAGTGTTTATTACTACTTCAGAGTTATTATCGCTATGTATTTCAAGCAAGGTGACCCTGAATTGAACTCACCGGTAACTGCGGGAGACAAGTTCCTTTTGGTGCTTACCTGCCTGCTGGTAATACTCATAGGTGTTGTGCCGCAGCTTTTCCTGAATGGTATTTAAATAAGATATTTTTAACGTATACTTTGTTAAAAAGCGCCGCTATGGCGCTTTTGCATTTTAGGTATGTGAAGCATTTAACATAACTTTGTAACACTGTATAATGCCTTTAAACAGGGACTATTAGTTATTCACACCTGTGCATTACTTTCCCCGACAAATTTAAAGTACTGCATTATTTTCGATAGTGAAAAGAAAAGGAAAATAGTATGGATATCGAACAACTTATGCCGCATGTGGAAGCACTGATTTTTGCAAGTGAGCGTCCGATAACACAAATGGAATTGACAGATTTGCTTGGGCAGGCAATGGAAACCGCCATTGAACCTGAACGTATTGCTACTTGCATAGACGCTATCAGGGAGAAATATGATGCGCCTTACTATCCTTTCCAGCTTAGGGAAGCCGGCGGTGGATTCCAGTTCCTTACCAAGAAGGCTTATCACAAAACAGTATTGCAGCTGAATGGTGACAAGCACATTAAGAAACTGTCGTCTGCAGCTATGGAAACCCTGGCTATTATCGCCTACAAACAGCCAATTACTAAAACAGAGATAGAATTCATTCGTGGTGTGAGTGCTGACTATTCTATCCAGAAATTGCTGGAAAAGGAATTGATAGTGATTTCCGGCCGCAATGAAAACATGGTGGGTAAGCCATTGATATATGCTACCTCCAAGAACTTTATGGATTACCTGGGCATTAACTCGCCTGCACAATTACCTGAACTTAAAGATATAAGCAATATAGATGTGGTACTGCCTACGAGCGGCAGCGAAGCATTGCCCGACAGCGAGGCCGTTATGATTGTAACTGAGGATGGTTCATTACAGCATATCGGAGAATAAGGGAGCGTGAAAGATTGATTAGGCTCGCCTCTTTTGAGGCGAGCTTTTTTTATTGGTGCAAAGTTTTTATTGAATTGAAAGAATGAAATGTAAATTTGTAACAATAAGTAATATATGAATCGCCGTTTACTTTTTCTCCTTCTACTGGCAGGATTTACACAGAGTAGCTTTGCACAATCTGACCGTAAAATAGAACAACAATTGCGGGCAGATATTGGCTACCTGGCCTCTGATGAACTGGAAGGACGCCGGACAGGCTCGGAAGGAGAACGTAAAGCCGGTGAATATATACAGAAGCGCTACGAAGGGAATAAAATACATGGGTATAAAGGCAGTTACCGCTATCCTTTCAATTTTATCTATGGCAAAGAAATAGGGCTGAACACGCAAATACTGCTGAATAGCCATGCTTTGCACCTGAAGGAAGAGGCGTTCCCCTTGCCATTCAGTGCCTCGAAAAAAGTGCATGGCGAGGTACTGCCTGAAATATACGAGAGCGGCAATATATGGATGATGCCGCTGTATGCTGAAAAGGACCAGGCTGAAGACCCACACTTTGATGCAGAGAAATTTATGTACGAGCACGCAAAGTCTGCAATGGATAAAGGGGCTACAGGTGTATTGTTTTACGACCCCTATGGCTCAAAATATGCACCTGAATACAACGGGCAGTCGATTACAGAAACAATAGATATCCCGGTTGCTTTTCTTTCGTTTAAAGGATATCAAAACTATGGACTGAATAGCGACAAGGACAATAATAACAGCAATATAATTGTAGACCTGAATATAAATATTAAAAAAAGCGACCGCACAGGCACAAACATAGCGGCCTATATTGATAACCATGCCCCCTATACAGTGGTAATAGGCGCGCATTACGACCACCTGGGACGAGGTGAGGATGGTAACAGCCTGTATGCAGGTAAAGACAAACAGATACACAATGGTGCGGATGATAATGCAAGTGGTACGGCTGCTTTGCTTGTTGTATCAGGCTTAGTAAGAAAACACAAGCTGCACCATTACAATTATCTCTTTGTGAATTTCTCTGCTGAAGAACTGGGCCTGCTCGGCTCAAAAGCATTTGTAAAAGACCAGGCACTGGATAGCGCACACATAGCCTACATGATAAACATGGACATGGTAGGCAGACTAAATGATAGCACACATGCGCTGGAGATAGGTGGCGTAGGTACATCGCCGGCGTGGGCCTTAATGGTAAGTAAGCCAAACAAGAAATTCAAAATATCGGTAGATAGCTCAGGTGTCGGCCCATCAGACCATACCAGCTTTTATCACACTAATATACCTGTGTTGTTTTTCTTTACGGGTACAGAGCGTGACTACCATAAGCCAAGCGATGATGCGGATAAAATAAACTATCCGGGAGAGGTAAGCGTGATACGCTATGTATATGATGTTGTAGCTACAATGGACAAACAGCCTAAACCCAAATTTCATACTACAAAGCAAAATTCCATTGGCAGGGTAAACTTCAAAGTGACATTGGGTATAATGCCTGACTATTCGTACCAGGACAAAGGTGTACGTATAGATGGCGTAAGTGACGGCAAACCTGCAAGCAGGGCCGGGCTGAAAGAAGGGGATATAATAGTGCAGCTTGGAGAATATAAAGTACAGGGAATGCAAAGCTATATGGAAGCGCTAAGCCGCTTTAGCAAAGGGGATAAAACAAAAGTGAAAGTGAAACGCAATGGCAAAGAAATGGAAATGCCATTGCAGTTTGATAAATAGCTTTTATAATTCTTCCTGGGCTGCTATCTCCGTCTGGTGCCTGTAGAGTTTAGCGTAGCGGCCATTAAGTTCCATCAGTTCCTGGTGGGTTCCTTTTTCAGCTATACGCCCGTTATCAAGTACTAATATCTGGTCGAAGCTCCAACTGGTGAAAATACGATGCGTGATAACTACCGTTGTTTTATCCGCAAGATAATTGCGCAGGTTGCCAAGTATGGTTTTCTCCGTTCTTGTATCTACAGCAGACAAGCATTCATCAAGTATCAATACCTTGCTGTTCTTTAGCAGTGCTCTTGCAAGCACCATGCGTTGCTTTTGCCCGCCGGAAAGCATTACGCCGCGTTCACCTATTATGGTATCATAGCCCTTCGGCAGGTTTGTAATGTCTTTATCCAGATCCGCAAGGCGTGCTACTTCTTTTACTTCTGCTTCGGTGGCATCATCACGGCCAAACTTGATGTTGTTGTATATAGTATCAGAAAACAAAAATGCTTCCTGTGGTGTATAAGCAATCTGCTTTCTTAAGCTTTGCAGGTTGAATTTCTTAACGGAGATATTATCCATATCCACGGCGCCTTCCTGCGGGTCGTACATGCGCAGCAGTAAATGTGCAATGGTAGATTTGCCGGAACCTGTGCGTCCTATTATTGCTACTTTTTGTCCCGGCTTTACGTGCAGGGAAAAATCTTTCAGTGCCTGTATGCCTGTATGCTGGTAAGTAAAGGAAACATGTTTGAAATCGAAATCTCCCTGTAGTGTATGCTCTATGGCATCCGGGGCACTTACTATTTCAGGCTTGGTGTTCAGGAACTCATCTATACGGTTTTGTGATGCCCCTGCACGCTGTATCATAGATGCCACCATGCCTATACTGGATATAGGGAACATGAGCAGGTTGATATAATAGACGAACTCTGCAATGTTACCTGTTGTTATCTTCCCTTGTATAGCGTAGTAGCCGCCAATAAGTACGGTGGATAACATGCTTAAGCCAATGAACAAGTTCATGGCAGGAAAGTAAATAGATTCGGTCAGGGAAAGGTTAATAGCACTCTGCCTGTAATCTTCAGAATTTTTATTGAAGAAGCGCAGCATATTGCCTTCCTGCACAAATGATTTTATAACGCGTATACCTGAGTACGATTCCTGCGCAGTGGTTGTGAGACCGGATAGTTGTGCCTGTATCTTACTGCTTTTGCGATAAATAATAACGTTGACATAGTAGATAGAAATGGCAAGGATAGGTAGCGGTATTACCACGTACAGCGTGAGCATCGGGTTTACCTTTATCATATTCCACACGCAGAAAACAGTAAGCGCAACAACGTTAGTAGCATACATGATAGAAGGGCCTGTGTACATGCGCACGCGCGATACATCTTCCGCAATGCGGTTCATAAGGTCGCCTGTAAAGTGGGTCTTAAAGAAGTGCGTATGTAGTTCCTGGTAATGGTTGAATATCTCGTTCTTCTGGTCGTACTCTATGTGGCGACTCATTACAATGAGCGTTTGCCTTTGCAGGAACATGAAAGCACCTCGCAGTAATGCAAGCCCCAGGAGTGTAAGGCCTGCGATCAATACCATGTGAAATATATCAGAGGTCATTGCTTTGGCAACGATAGGGTCTTTCGCGGCATAATAAAGCTTTACCTTATTCTGTACATTATCAAGAATATTGCGAATAACCTTAGCCGACCTTACAGCAAACTCACTTGAGATTGTCACAAATATCAATCCTAACAACAGGCGCCATTTGTAACGGACAAAATATTTATTCAGCGATGCCAGTTTCTTCATAAAGTGCAAAGGTACTTAGCTATGGTGAGGATTGACCAATAGGCTGATAAACGTTTTTAATAATTTGTGAAAAGTGTATAATATGAACAATTTATATACCGCCATTTTATCCTGCTTGAAGTAATTTGCGGCATGGAACACATTTTCCCGTACCGGCAATTATTCGATTTTACTTATTCCGTTTTTAAAAGCATTGGCTGTAGCGACAAAGATGCAGATACAGCAACAAAGACATTGCTTTCGGCAGATGTGAGGGGAATTGATAGCCACGGCGTAGCAAGGCTAAGCGGGTATGTGCGGCTATGGCAGGCTAAACGTGTGAATGCAAGTCCGGAAATTAAAATAGTACATGAAACACCCTCTACTGCGGTGGTAGATGGCGATAGCGGACTGGGCCTGGTAGTGGCTCCATTTGCTATGCAGGTAGCCATAGATAAAGCGAAGCAGGTAGGCACGGGCTGGGTGAGTGTGCGTAACAGCAATCACTTTGGCATAGCGGGCTATCATGCTATGATGGCACTGCAGCATGATATGATAGGCATAGCAATGACGAATGCCAGCGCTCTGGTAGCGCCTACGTTTTCAGTGGAGCGTATGCTGGGTACCAATCCTATAGCAGTGGCGATACCTGCGGGTACTGAGCCGGCCTTTGTTGCTGACATGGCTACAACCACAGCGGCAAATGGTAAGCTGGAAATACTGCAAAGAAAAAATGCAGATGCACCAGTTGGTTGGGTGCAGGATAAAGACGGGAATGCAACAACAGACGCAAACGCATTAAAGAGCAGTGGTTCGTTATTGCCCCTGGGCAGCGACCGCGAGCACGGCAGTCACAAAGGTTATGCGCTTGGCAGCATAGTAGATATCTTTTCGGCGGTACTGAGCGGTGCCAGTTATGGTCCCTGGGTGCCACCATTTCCTGCCTATGTACCAATGCCCGAAAATATGCCGGGCAAAGGCTTAGGTCATTTCTTCGGTGCCATGCGTATAGATGCTTTTCGTCCTGCTGACGAGTTCAAGCAGCACATGGATAACTGGATACAACGCTTCAGAAAGGCAACACCGGCACAGGGACATGAAAAAGTATTGGTGCCCGGCGACCCTGAAAGAGAGAAAGAGGAGCTGTATATGAAGAATGGCATCCCTGTAGTGGAAAGCGTGGTGGAAGACTTGCAAAAAGTAGCTGCACAGTTAGGCATTGCTTCATTATAAGGACCTTATATCTTCATTTTAATTCTCTGCCTTTCATATTGTACCTTTGCGCCAAAATTAATTAATACATAATGCGCGTAGCTGTTGTTGGTGCAACCGGCCTTGTAGGCAGCACCATGTTAAAGATCCTGGAAGAAAGGAATTTTCCTTTGACCGAACTGATTCCTGTTGCCTCTGCCCGTTCGGCAGGTAAGAAGGTGGCTTATATGGGTAAGGAATACGATGTGGTAACAGCAGAACAGGCAATAGCACGAAAGCCGCATTTAGCATTATTCTCAGCAGGTGGCAGCATTTCACTTGAGCTTGCACCTAAGTTTGCAGCAATAGGGTGTTACGTGGTAGATAATTCATCTGCCTGGCGCATGCATCCTGATAAGAAATTGATAGTGCCTGAAGTAAATGGAGATACACTTACGAAAGACGATTTGATAATAGCAAATCCTAACTGCTCTACGATACAAATGGTAATGGTATTAAAGCCATTGCATAAAGAGTATGGTATTAAGCGTGTAGTGGTAAGCACCTACCAATCTGTAACAGGCACCGGGCAAAAGGCAGTTGCAGAAATGCTGGACGAACGTGCCGGTGGTAACGGACACGGCGTTTATCCGCACCGTATAGACATGAATGTGCTACCGCACATAGACGTGTTCCAGGATAACGGATATACAAAAGAGGAAATGAAGATGGTGCAGGAAACCTGCAAGATAATGGGCGATGACAGCATACGTGTAACAGCAACTACCGTGCGCGTGCCGGTGATGGGTGGGCATAGCGAAAGCGTGAACATTGAATTTGAAAAAGATTTCGATGAAAATGATGTGCGCGAAATACTATCTAACTTCCCGGGTGTAGTGGTAATTGATAATCCGAAAGCTAATGCCTACCCTATGCCACTGGATGCTGCCGGTAAAGACGATGTGTTCGTAGGCCGTATAAGAAGGGATTACTCGCAGCCTAACACGCTAAACTGCTGGATAGTAGCTGATAACCTGCGCAAAGGTGCTGCTACAAATGCGGTGCAGATAGCTAAGCATCTGCACACTCAGGGTTGGATTTAACAGACAACAAAGACATAAAATAAAGAAGCCCTCAATTGAGGGCTTCTTTATTTTATAAAGCTATTTTTTCTACTCTTCGTTCGTGCCTTCCGCCTTCAAATGCTGTAGATAAAAAAGTATCTACCATTTTTTCAGCATCTTCTATTGAAACAAATCTTGCAGGCAGGCAAATAATATTTGCATTGTTGTGCTGGCGGGCAAGCTGTGCCACCTCTTCGTTCCAGCAAAGCGCTGCACGTACACCCTGGTGTTTGTTAGCTGTCATGCACACACCTTCACCGCTGCCACATATCAGCACACCTACTGTTGCTTTACCATCTTCAACCATCTTTGCTACGGGGTGCGCATAGTCAGGATAGTCTGTGCTATCCGTGCTATAAGTGCCCTTGTCATCTACCATCCATCCGGCACTTACCAATATTTTCTTTATGGCTTCTTTATACTCGTAGCCTGCATGGTCAGAACCTATGGCAAGCGGTAGTTGCTGATTAAAAACAGTTTTATTCATTGTTTAGCTATTTTCTTTTGCTGCAATTCTTTTCTTTCTTTCCTTCATGGCGCGGTTGCTTATCATTACAGAAAGCTCATACAGTACATACAAAGGTATAAATACTAAAAAACAACTGAACCAGTCGGGCGGGGTAATAACCTCTGCAAGTATGAACAATATAAGGATAGCGTAACGACGTTTTTCCCTGAGTATCTTAGGAGTGAGTATGCCAATGCGCGAAAGGAAATACACTATAACCGGCAACTCAAATACAATGCCCATGCCTAATATAAGGTCGGTCATGGTATCGTAGTAGTTGTCCATGGTGATGATATTCTGGAACGAAGGGCTCAACTGGTAAGCGCCAAAGAAGTTGATAGTATAAGGAGCAATGATATAGTAAGAGAAAAGCACGCCGGCAAAAAACAATACAGAGCACCAGAAAACCAGGCCGCGGGCATATCGTATTTCAGTAGGCTTTAAAGCAGGCTTTAAAAATTTCCAGAATTCCCAAAGCACAAACGGGAAAGCGAGAATGAAACCCAGGAATAATGAAACCGAGAGGCTCATTACGAATTGCCCTGCGAGCTCAGTGTTCTGGAACTTAATCGTGACCTGGCCAAGACATAAGGCATCAATATGCAATACCCTGGCCAGCCAGCAAAACCATTTGTAAGCTATAAAGTCGTTATGTGCGGGGCCAAGGATTATCTTATCGAAGATCCACTCTACCTTGATGAAAACAAAAATAGCAGCAATAAAAATGACAATAACCGACCGTATGACGTGCCAGCGAAGGTCTTCCACATGGTCTATGAAAGACATTTCTGCCTTTGGATTCTTACTGCGGGAAACAAGAAAATTTCTTAGGATGCTCAATGCTAATACTTGGAAGTCGCAAAGTTAATGATTAAAGCATTGCATATTTGTTATAAATATTGCCAAAATTCAGGGCATAAAAAAGGCGGCAGAGGAAACTGCCACCATTAAAAGAGGGATATATTTTTATTTTTTGTAAACTTTTACCGAGCAAGTATAATATTCAAGCTTCTGTATCTGCTGCTCGCGGTCCAGGTTGCTTAGCTTATTATTCTTAGGAATACGTATACTAAGGTCTTTTCTTATAGAATGCATCAATTGTAATACAGCTTTAGAGCTTACAGCATAGGTATTGCCTTCGTCCTTATTGCCCTTTGCAGTTATTATAGCCAGCACATTACCTTTAGCATCCAGCACCGGCGCACCACTTTGGCCGGGGTCAGCAGGCAGCTCGAGGCGGTACTGCATAGAGTCGTCCTCGTAGCCATTTTTGGCGCTTACATAGCCTTCATTATATATAATTTCATCTTCAGGGAAACCTAGGGTATAGATGCGGGCGCCTAAACCTGATTTGGTAGCTGAAAATGTATAAGGAACATCTGTTTTGCCAAAACGGAATCTTTCGTCCTGAACCTTTAAGATGGCAATATCATTCTTAGGATCAGAAGCCTTAACGATAGCTTTAAAATAAGCTCCATCGCGGTTTTGTATATAAACAGAGTCAGCACCATCTATTACGTGATAGTTGGTTACCAGGTAGCCATCATTGGTAATGGCAAAACCGGTACCTGTGTAGCGTGCCGCTAATACAGGTGCGCTGGTGTTAGCTGTTTTTATATTCTGGATCAACTGATTTTGCGAACGCTTGATATTTTCTATTTCGCGGCGTAAAACGTTGTATTGAGTTGCATTTCTTTTGTCGGGTCTATTGAAAGACCAATAAGTGGTAAATGAAGTAAGCAATGCTATACCTGCCGCTATACCTGCAGTGCGCAGATAATGTGTACGCAGTGGAATGCTGCGTGATGGTTTATTAGCAAGTTCCTGGTGCACGTCTTGCAATATGTTTCGGAACTGCTGTTGCTTGCTACTGCCATCAAGCGAAC
>Ga0207695_10007423_pt1 | contig 13959 bp, 12 predicted proteins | sample KBSC54metaG_FD_184354 | JGI IMG/M metagenome (GOLD analysis project Ga0207695, IMG submission 184354) | Corn rhizosphere microbial communities from Kellogg Biological Station, Michigan, USA - KBS C5-4 metaG (SPAdes) (version 2) | ecosystem: Host-associated > Plants > Roots > Rhizosphere > Soil...
GCTCGCCGGTCAACGTTAGCAGTTGCTTTGGCTGGAGCTGGCGGGAGAGGGGCCACAGCCGGGTCCCGGCACCTCCACACAGAATGACTGGGCGAACGATCATTGGGCTCCTGGCGTGCTTCCGGTTGGCGGGTCCGGCTGCCATCTTTAGAGAGGAACGCCGCACACAGCCAATCTTGGGCAAAAAAGCCGGTTAAGTTGCGGCAGCTGCTCGTTTAATTCGCATTTAATCCAAGCACGTCCGCGACCAGTCGTTTATCCACAGTTTTTCTAAGGGAAAGCCGCCACCGAACCGGGTTCGAAACTCGGTTTACCGTAAACAAATATTAACTATCTCGCCCGATCCTCCGCACCCGTGCAAGAGTGACTTTCTAAAACCCGGGGTGGGCGGAAAATTGTTGTCTAAATTTCAGCTGCGGCGACGTGCAGCCATTCATTTCACGAGGCGCTTGATGCGCCCGCGCGGGGCCGTTCTGGTCGCCGCGTTCGTGTTTGCGTCTCCTGCCTATGCGCAGGTGATGGACATTGCCGCCGACGGCACCGTCGCCGTCCGTCAGGGCTCCGGCGCCGCAAGCTGGGAGGTCGTCAGCAGCCCTGCTTCGGACAAGGTCGTCACGGTCAATAACGGAAGCGAGATTCCGGCGGCTGCAATGACCATGATCGATCCAGCCCCGGTCCCGCAGCAATATGCCGCAGCGCTCGACTTTGCCGCCCGGTCGTCGAACCTTAGCCCGTCGCTCCTGGCAGCGCTCGTCTGGCAGGAGAGCCGCTGGAATACGAAAGCCGTGTCCCGCAAGGGTGCGGTCGGTCTCACCCAGCTCATGCCTGGCACCGCCCGCGACCTCGGCGTCGATCCCACCGACCCGCTCGCCAACCTGCTCGGCGGGGCGCGATATCTTCGCCAACTGCTTGACCAGTTCGATGGCGATGTCGAAAAGGCGCTTGCCGCCTACAACGCGGGGCCCGCACGGGTCCGGAGCGCAGGGGGCGTCCCCGCAATCGCTGAAACGAGAAGCTACGTGGCGTCGATTGTGCGTCGAATCTCAACCGTCTCCATGGGAGGAAGCCAATGAAAATCGCACGCGGCCTCGCCGCTCTTCCACTAATCGCGCTTAGCGCCCCGGCGCTTGCCGCGGGCGAGGTGAACCCGGCGGGCTCGGGCCCGATCGTCAGCGCCTTGCTATGGATGCAGGGCACGCTGCTCGGCAATGTTGCGACCGCCGTCGCAGTCATCGCCGTGGCGATGGTCGGCTTCATGATGCTGACCGGCCGGATGAACTGGCGCTTCGGAGCGACGGTCATCATCGGCTGCTTCATCCTGTTCGGTGCCGGCGCGATCGTTAGCGGCATCCAGTCGGCAGCCGCCGCGGGCTAAGCCTGATGGCGCTCATGAGGTCGCCCGTTTTCCGTGCGCTCACCCGGCCGCAGATGTTTGCGGGCGTGACCTACAGCTATTTCGTCATCAACGCGGCGGTGACCACCGAAGCCTTCCTCATCACCCGCAGCTACCTCGCCCTCCCGGTGGCGGCTGCGGTGCATGTGATCGGCTATTTCGCCTGCCTCCGCGAGCCGCGGATCTTCGACCTGTGGATCACCAAGGTCAGCCGTTGCCCGCGCACGCGCAATTGGAAGCGCTGGGGCTGCAACAGCTACGCGCCATAAGAACGAGGACGTCTTGAGAATGGCCAAATGGTTCGGACCGGCAGCGTGGAACAAGCAGGAAGCCCACGCGGGCGACCGGCTCCCTTACGCCTGTCACGTCGACGCCTCGACGCTGCGGCTTCGCGACGGATCACTGATGCGCTCGATGCGGCTCGTCGGCTTTCCGTTCGAAACCGAGGACGATGAGGTCCTCAATCACCTGCTCAGCGTCCGCGACGTGGTTCTGCGCAGTGCGCTCAACTCCAAGGCAGTCCTCTACCACCACCTGATCCGCCGCCGCGTCCAGGTCGACCTCGGCTCGGTTGCTCCCGACCCCTTCTCCGGCGAGATCGATCGCCGCTGGAGCGCGCGCCTCAATGAGGGCCGGCTGTTCCTCAACGAGCAGTTCCTGACGATCGTCGTCCGTCCGCCGCGAGGCAAGGCGGGCCTCCCGGAGCGCCTCAGCAAGCTGGGCTCCAAGCCAGGCAATTCGCTGACCAACGCCGAAGCGCTCGAGCTCGATTCCGCGACTGCCGCGCTTACCGCCGCGCTGCAGTCCTATGGCGTGCGCGTGCTCGGCACCTACGAGAACCAGACGGGCGTCTATTCCGAGCCGCTGGAGCTTCTGTCCGCTCTCTACAATGGTGAGATGCGTCCGGTCCTCATGCCGCCGCCGGAGCAGGACCTCGGCCAGCACATTCCTTATTCGCGGATCAGCTTCGGCCTCGACGCGCTCGAAGTCCGCGGACCGGCGAGCCGCGGCTTCGCGAGCATGCTCGGGATCAAGGAATATCCCGACGCGAGCCGAGCCGGACTTCTCGACGCCATCCTCCGGGTTCCGCACGAGCTGGTGATCACCGAGAGCTTTGCCCCGATCGAGCGCCAGACCGCGCGCGAGCGGATCGACCTCTCGCTCCGCCGTCTCAAGAGCGCCGACGAGGGCGCGGCGACCGAGCGCGCCGAAATGCTTGCCGCGCGCGATGCCGTCGGCGCCGGTCAGATGAGCTTCGGCGACCACCACCTCAGTCTGCTGGTCCGCAGCGGCTCGCTGGAGACCCTCGAGAGCGCCACCGCCGACGCCGCCGCGGCGCTCGCCGACATCGGCGCGGTTGCGGTGCGCGAAGACGTCAACCTCGAGCCGGCCTTCTGGGGGCAGTTCCCCGGCAACGAACAATATGTCGTTCGCCGCGCGCTGATCTCGAGCGCCAATGCGGCGGGCTTCATCTCCCTCCACGGCTTCCCGATGGGCCGCGCGACCGGAAACCATTGGGGCGAGGCGGTCACGGTCTTCGAGACGACCAGCGCGACGCCCTACTTCTTCAATTTTCACGAGGGCGACCTCGGTAATTTCACGATCATCGGCCCGTCGGGATCGGGCAAGACGGTGGTTCTCAACTTCCTCGCCGCCCAGGCGCAGAAGTTCTCGCCGCGCACGATCCTGTTCGACAAGGACCTCGGCTCGGAAATCTTCCTTCGTGCGCTCGGCGGCCGCTACGAGCGGATCACGCGGGGGCAGCCGACCGGCTTCAATCCGCTCAAGCTGCCCGATACGCCGGTCAACCGCGCCTTCCTAAAGGATTGGCTGGGCTTGCTGCTCGAAGCGAGCGGCCCGGAAGAGGAGACCGACATCGCCAAGGCGATCGACGAGATCTACGCCCACGGGCCCGAGCTCCGCCGCCTACGCTTCCTGCGAGACCTGCTCGGAGGCGGACGCCGTCCGCAGGCCGGCGACCTGTCGTCGCGGCTCGACGCCTGGATCTTCGACGGCGAGCGCGCCTGGCTGTTCGACAACCGCGACGACGAGCTCGACTTCGACAATCGCGTGCTCGGCTTCGACATGACCGAGCTGCTCGAGGACCGCCGCCTGCGCACTCCGGTGCTGCTCTATCTCTTCCACCGCATCGAGGATCGGCTCGACGGCAATCCGACGATGATCCTGATCGACGAGGCCTGGAAGGCGCTCGACGACCCGATGTTCGCGGCGCGCATCCGCAACTGGATGAAGACGCTTCGTAAGCGCAATGCGATGATCGGCTTTGCCACCCAGTCGGCCGCCGACGCGCTCGACAGCTCGATCGCCTCGGCGATCGTCGAGCAGACCGCGACCGCGATCTTCATGCCCAACACCAAGGCGCGCGAAGAGCATTATTGCAAAGGCTTCGGCCTCAGCGGCCAGGAGTTCGAGTTCATTCGCTCGCTACCCGCGCACAGCCGCTGCTTCCTGGTGCGCCAAGCGAACCGCTCGGTCGTAGCGCGGCTCGATCTCAACGGCATGCCCGACCTGCTGACCGTCCTCTCCGGCCGCGAGTCCAGCGTCCGCAAGCTCGACGAGCTGCGCGGCTCGGTCGGCGACAGTCCCGCGAACTGGTATCCGCTTCTGACCCGCACGCCGTGGCCGGGCACCGCGCCCGGCGACGATTACTGGCTGGAAGCCGCCGAATGAACCAGTGCGCGCCTTTCGGGGCCGACGGGCCCGCCGGCGTCGCCGACGCGCTGCAGAAGGTCGATTGCCTCGCAAACGACGCGACTGCAGTGTCGTTCGGCCGCCTGTTCGGAGCGCACGGCAACTTCCTGACCGCCCTGACGATCATCCTCACGATCTACATCGCGCTGCTGGCGTTCAACCTGCTGACCGGCAGGTCGGCGCTGAAGGTCTCCGTCCTGACGCCGCGCATGATGACGCTCGGTCTCGTATTGACCTTCGCGACCTCGTGGATCGCCTATCAGTCGGTCGTGTGGAACCTCGCGACCGGTGCTCCCGACGAGATTGCCAGCGTGCTCGTCGGGACCGACGGCTCGGCGACGACGATCTTCGCCCATCAGCTCGACGGCTTCTTCAGCGCGATCACCGATGCGGCGAGCAATGTTGCGCCCAATCCGGCGGTCGCCGCCGCAGCGCCTGCTTTCGCCTCTCCCGCCAACATCCTGTCGATCTCGGCGCTGATCCTGCTGCTCGGCACGGTCGGGGTACTCGTGGTGTGCCGCCTTGCGCTGGCTGCGCTGCTGATCATCGGTCCGGTGTTCATCGTGCTCGCACTGTTCGAAGGCACCCGCGGGCTGTTCGAGGGCTGGCTCAAGAGCGTCGCGATGTTCGCGCTGGTTCCGCTGCTCACCGTCGTCATGGGAAGCGGCGCGCTGGTGGCCATTTCGCCGATGGTCGAGGGCCTCGGCCAATATGGGACCGACATCCCACTAAAGACCGCGGTGTCGATCCTCGTCGCCTCGATCATCTACCTCGCCCTGATGCTGCTGGTGTTCAAGGTCGCGGCCAACCTGACGCGCGGCTGGCGGCTCGGCAAAGGCCACGCCCTCCAGCCCGCCTACGCCGGTGCCCCCGGCTCGGGATACCAGCAGCCGCCGCTCAATCCGCCGGCCGCAGCTCCGGCCGCGCACGCTCAAATTGCCTCGGATCGAGTGCGCAGCACCGTCGCGAGCATAGAAAACACATCGAGCCACCGCGTCTCGGTCCTGTCGCAGGCGGCGCTTCCCGCCCCGACTCCAGTACCGCAGCTCAGCTTCGCCGGTCCCGCCGATGCGCGGAGCCAGCTTCGTTACCTTCACCATCGCGTCGCCGGCGCGACCAACACCCAGCCCCGAGAAATGCTTCGATGATCCGCAAGGTTAGTCTCTTCGCCGCGTTCGCGGTCTTCACCTGCACGGCGGCAAGTGCGGCCAGCGACGGCCGCATCAAGACGCTCGACTATGTTCCGGACAAGATCGTCCAGATCATCGGCAAGTCAGGCATCCAGTCGACGATCGAGTTCGGACCCAACGAGCGGATCGAGAATGTCGCCGTCGGCGATTCCTCGAAGTGGCAGATCACTCCGAACCACCGCGCGAGCATGCTGTTCGTCAAGCCGCTGGCGCCGCGCAGCCGGACCAACATGACGGTCGTGACTGACCGCCGCACCTACATGTTCGACCTCGTCGCCGGCGATAAATGGACGACTCCGCTCTACGCGCTGAAGTTCAGCTATCCCAACGACCCGCCGCCGGAGCCCGTGGGCAAGCCGGCGCAACCGGTCCTTGCCGCGGCCGCCCCGACCGTCGCTCCGGCGATCATGACGGCCGACAAGCTCCACTTCGACTGGAAGACCAAGGGTGACGGGAAACTGCTTCCCGCGCGCGTGTTCGACGACGGCCAGTCGGTCTATCTCGCCTGGGGCCGCGACACTCCGCTTCCGGCGATCCTGACCGTGTCCGAGGACCGCAAGGAAGGCCCGGTCAATTATCGGATGAGCGGCGAATATATCGTCATCAGCCCGATCCCGGCGAACCTGCTGCTTCGTTATGGCCGGAAGACCGCGCAGCTGTGGCCGACCCACGCGATCGTGCGGCCGCCGGTTCAGCAGCCGCCTGCCGTTGCCAGCCGCATGGCATCCGCGCCGCAGGATCAGGGACAGCCTGTTGCATCCCAGCAGGTACCCGCTCAGCAGCCCGCCGCCGTTGCGCCGCAGCCGGTGCAGCAGGCTCCCGCAACTGAAGCCACCAACGCCGTGAAGCTCGCCAATATGTCGGCGCTTTACAGCGACAAGCTGACGGATGGTCGACCATGAGCACCAATCGAGCCACCACCATCGACACGCGTGGAAACATGGTCCGCGGACCGTGGGAGGAGCCGGTCCGCGGCGGCCTTCCGGTCCCGACCGACCCGCGCCTCGAGCTCAGCGACCAGGCCTTGGTCGTCGCGAGCCAGAACGCTTACCCGATCGTCGCCCGCCAGAAGACCCGCCGCGACAGCCTTGGGCTCGCCGCGGGCGGCGCGATCGCGCTCGTCCTCGGCTGCGCGACCTTCGTGTCCTTGAGCTCGAGCCGGCACTCGTCGTCCGCCTCGACGGCGCTGCAGCCCGCCGCGAGTGCAACCCGCGCCGGCGTTCCGATGCTGGCGCCGGCTCCGGCAAAGCCGATGCTTGCGCCGCCGGCGACGACCGCCACTCCGCAGCCTTCCGCGATTCCCGGCGCCGTGCCCTTGCCGTCGACCGCTTATGCGCCGACGATGAATCCGGCGAACGCCCCCGTGCTGGTCTATGACGGCGGCTCTCCGCCGAGCCCCGTCTACGCGCCCGGACCCGGCGCGCAGAAGGATGTCGACGGAGCGCCGACGCTTCTTGCCGGTGCAAACCCGGGCAAGGGTATCGTCGGCGGCGATGGCGTTGCCGCCCATGCGACCAAGCTTTCGGAGCCGGCGAACACCGTCGTGCAGGGCACGTTGATCCCGGCAGTGCTCGAAACCGCGATCGACACCGACGTTCCCGGCTATGTCCGCGCTGTGGTCAGCCAGGATGTGCGTTCGTTCGATGGCAGCCGCGTGCTGATCCCGCGCTCGTCGCGCCTGATCGGCGAATACAAGGGCGTGACGCAGGCCGGGCAGCGCCGGGTGCTACTGAACTGGACCCGGCTGGTGCGTCCGGACGGCGTCTCGATCGCGCTTGCTTCGCCCGCCGCCGATTTCTCCGGCCAGGCCGGTATCGGCGGCCAGGTCAACAGTCACTTCTTCTCGCGCTTTGGTTCCTCGATCCTGCTCTCGATCCTCGGCGGCGCGGGGACCCTTGCGACCGGAGGCGCCTCGACCGTGGTCGTCGGCGGCGCAGGCCAAAGCGCGGCCTCCATTGCCGCACAGCGCGATTCGAACCGTCCGACGACGATCAAGGTCCAGCAGGGCGAGCCGATCCGCGTCTTCACCGCGCGCGACCTCATCTTCTCCGACGGAGCGGGCGGGTGAGCGAAGCCGAGAAGCTTCCTTCTACCGACGGCCCTGATCCGTTCCTCGAGGCTTATCTCGAGCCGTTCCGCGCGTGGCTTGCGCAGGACGATGTCACCGAGCTGCTGGTCAATCGCCCTGGCGAGGTCTGGATCGAGCAGCGCGGAAGCATGACTTGCCACAAATCCCCGAAAATCGACGATGCGCTGCTTCAGCGATTGGCCGAGCAAGTCGCGCGCGTCAGTCACCAGGGAATCAGCCGCGAGCGGCCTTTGCTCGCGGCGATGCTGCCCAATGGAGCGCGCGTCCAGTTTGTCGCGCCCACCGCGACCCGGGCCCACTGGGCAGTCGCGATCCGCCGCCATTGCCTGCTCGACCTGCCGCTCGACGCTTATGCTTCGGGGCCTCTGCAGCCGGTGCAAAAAGGCGTTCACAGCTCGCCTGAGGAAGACCCCATCGGCTTCCTTCGGGAGGCGGTGAAGGACCGCAAGACGATTTTGATCAGCGGCGGCACGTCGACCGGCAAGACGACCTTCCTCAATGCGCTGATGCGCGAAGTGCCCGCCGAGGAACGGGTGATCGTCGTCGAGGACACGGCGGAAGTGCAGCTGCACGGGCCGAACGATCTCGGCCTGATTGCGGTGAAGGGCGAGCTCGGCGAGGCGTTGATCAACACCGACGACCTGCTCCAGGCTGCGCTTCGGCTTCGTCCTGACCGCATCCTGCTCGGCGAGCTTCGCGGCAAGGAGGCGGTGAGCTTCCTCCGCGCGGTCAACACGGGCCACCCGGGCTCATTCAGCACCATCCACGCCAACTCGACCAGCGGCGCGCTCGAGCAACTGGCGCTGATGGTGATGCAGTCGGGCCTCGGTCTCTCGCGCAGCGAGACCATCGATTATGCCCGTTCCGTGATCGATGTCGTGGTCCAGCTTGGCCGCCAAGGCGCGGAGCGCCGGATCGTGGCGATCGAGCAGCTTTCGGCGACCAATTCGGCTGGCGCGCTCAGCGTCCGGCAGATCCTGAACCGGGTCGCGGCGTAACACTCGTTTCATGATGGGACTGCGATGGTCCCGTCCTTGACCGTCAACGGCCGCTAGCGCATCGCACCCCGAGTGGGCCGGAGGGACGCTGCGTGAGTATCAGATTGGCCGTGATCGGGCTCGGGAAGATGGGCCTGTCGCACCTTAGCATCGCCAATGCGCTCGACGATTTCGAGGTCGTCGCGGTGTGCGACAATTCGCGGCTGGTCACCGACGTTCTCGGCAAGGTCACGGGCCTCAGGGGCTTCAACGATTTTGACGAGGTGTTGAAGCTCAAGGAGCTGGACGCGGTCCTGATCGCTACGCCGACGATCGTGCACGAGCCGATGATCCGGAAAGCACTCGATCGGGGCTTGCACGTCTTCGCCGAAAAGCCCCTGACCCTCGATGCAGCCGCCAGCGGGGAGCTTGGCGAGATCGCCCAGCAGAAGGGGCTGGTGGCACAGGTCGGCTATCATAATCGCTATGTCGGGACCTTTGCGGAAGCCGCACGGCTGCTTGCCGGCGGTGTTCTCGGCAAGGTCAGTCATGCACTTGCCGAATCCTATGGCCCGGTCGTGTTGCGGCGGACCAAGCCGACCTGGCGGGGCAAGGCGGGGCAGGGCGGCGGCTGCCTCCACGATTACGCCGCGCACCCGATCAATCTCCTGAACTGGAATTTCGGGGCTCCGGAGGGCTGCCTCGGCGCGTCGCTGCCGCGGCACTTCAGCGCCGAGGTCGAGGACCAGACGCATGCCATGCTGCAATTTGCGGATGGCGTCGTCGGTCAGGTCTCGGTCGACTGGTCGGACCCGTCCGTCCGCAAGATGACGACCAAGCTTTCCGTCTGGGGTGAGCTTGGAAAGCTCTACGTCGATCGGACCGAGCTCCAGCTGTTCCTGACCGACAAGGCCAAGGCGCCGGCGGATTATCGCCGGGGCTGGACCGTCCGCCACATCACCGACCTGACGCCGCCCGTAAGCTTCTACCTGCGCGGGGAGGAATATAGCGCGCAGCTCGAGGCGTTCGGCCGAGCGATCCTCAAGAAGGAGCCGCAGCGCAACGACTTCGGGTCGGCGGCCGCGACGGACCTGACGATCGAGATGATCCGCGGCACCGCGGAAAATGGCCCCGCGGCAACGTCGACAAGCGACGCTCAGCGCCGCCGCGGCGGCCTCGTCTCGCGAATGCTCGGCCGCTGATGTCAGCCGACGTGCAGCCGCGAAACGACGGGAGCCGCCGCTGGCACCGCTCCAGGATCCTCAATGCCTGGGTCGACAGCCTTACCGTGCAGGAATTCGTCGAGGAGCTGGACGAGGGCATATTGTTCACCCTCAACCCCGACCACCTCTACTGGCTTCAGCGGAACGCCGACTTCGCCGCCGCCTACCGTAACGCCGCCCTGGTCTCGTCCGACAGCAAATATGTCTACTGGGGTCTCGGCTTCCTCGGCCGCGCGATCAAGCAGAAGTCGTCCGGCTCCGACATCGTGCCCGCTTACTGGCGGCACCATGCCAGGAACCCGGCCGTCACCATCTTCCTCTTGGGGGCCAAGCCCGGAATCGCGCAAATGGCGCGCGAGCGCATCAATCGGCTCGCCGGGCGCGAGATCGTCGTCGGGGCGCTCGGGCCCTCGTTCAACTTCGTCAATGACGAGCGGGAGACCGCCGAGGCCATCGACATGATCAACGCCTCGGGCGCGACCTGCCTGATCGTCGGCCTCGGAGCGCCCAAGCAGGAGATCTGGATCAACCGCAACCGCTCGCGGATGCCCGGCGTGAAGGTCTACATGGGGGTCGGCGCGACCATCGATTACGAGGCGGAAGCGGTGAAGCGCGCGCCCGGCTGGATGACCCGCAACGGCCTCGAATGGGTCTATCGCATGGCGACCGAGCCGAGGCGCTACTGGCGGCGCTACACGCGGACGCTCGAGTTCTTCTGGCTGGTACTGCTCGACCGCTTCGGGCTCTACCGGCCGCCCTCATTCACCTCGCCCGTCGTGGACTCGCCCACGAAGTCCGCGGCGATCAACGGGAGCTGACGTGGAACGCATACTTTTCGGCGACAACCAGTTCTTCGGGATCAACCATTTCTCGGAGGAAAAGGCGCGCCAGCAGGCGATGAAGTTCCAGGACTTGCGCGCGATCCTCGACGTCCTCCAGTCGGCGCTTCACGCCGGCGTCGGCGGCTTCATGTGCACCACCCACGACACCGTCGGGCAGATCGCCGGCGAGGTCCGCGCGCACCCGCACAAGTGGCAGGGTTTCCACTTTTACCCCGGCATGCCCTATGCGCATAAATACGCCAACGCCGTGACCGAGCTCGGCTACCTGGGCGCGCTCAAGAAGTTCATCCCCTCCGGCGGAATGCTGGACACGCTGACCCGCGGCACCAAGGCGGTGGTCGGCAAGGACATCGAATCCGTCATGGCCATGCTGGTCGACGCCGAGATGAAGATGTTTGCCGGCCTGGAGACGCCCGTCATCTTCCTCCAGAACGTGGTCACCGATCTCATCCTCGGCCTCGGCGCTCCGCAAGTCTTCGCGAGCTTCGCCGCTTATGTGAAGCGCCGCTACAATGCGGAGGCCGGCTTCTTCACCATGAACCTGCCCAAGCTGCTGGAGGCGCTGCATTCGGCCGGGGTCGAGAACCCGATCGTTTGCGCCAACGTCAACAAGGCGGGGTTCCGGATGAGCGGCGGGATCGAGGGCTACCGCGAGGCGGCCGCGAAATATCCCGCGCGGGTCATCGCCATGTCGGTGTTTGCCTCTGGCGGCATCAGCGCGCGCGAGGCGATCGAGTGGGTGACGAACGAGCCCTATGTGGAATCGATCGTCTTCGGAGCGTCGAGCCGCGGCAATATCGAGAACACGGTCGCCCTGATCCGCGAGTTCGACCAAGCGAGGAAGAACCGTGCCGCTTAGGCAGCGCCTTGCAATCCTTGGCAAATCACGCCCGCAGCGATTACCATGTCGGTTCAGGGGGCGAAGCTGATGGATGTGCACCGCAAGACCATCGACTGTAACCTGTGCGGCTCATCGGCGGCTACGGTCGTATTCGAAGCGGGCGTCGCGCAGGCTGCCAGGATCGTGAAGTGCGATCAGTGCGGGCTCATGTTCTCCAGTCCCCGCGCCAAGCCGCCGGACCAGGACCAGATCAAGGAATGGGACGCGGGCTTCACCAAGGAGCGCGCCAAGACCGGCCTCGACCGCTTCGACAAGGAGGAGCTTCAGGTCCGCGATTACGCGGATACTCGCGCCTGGCTGAGGAATGCGTACCCAAATCGCGGCCGCCTGCTCGAGATCGGCTGCGGGATGGGCTTCCTTCTCGCGAAGTTCCGCGAGGATGGGTGGCAGGTGGAAGGCATCGAGCCCAACCGCGGCTATTGCGAGCTCATCGAGGAAGTGCACGGGATCAAGGCGTCGCCAACCATCCTCGACGAGGCGGGTGAGCCGGCCAACTCGTTCGACGTCATCGTCATGCTGCACGTCATCGAGCACGTGCCCGACCCGCTCGGTTCGCTCAGGGAGATCCATCGCGTCCTCAAGCCCGGCGGCACCTTGATCCTCGAAACGCCGCGTTACGACAGCCTGATGTTCAAGCTCATGCGTCACCGGGAGCGGAGCGTCAGCTGTGACGGCCACATCTATTTCTTCACGACCGAAACCCTGACGGCGATGTGCCGGAAGGCTGGCTTCGACGTCGAGCAGGTCAACTATGTCGGCCGTTCCCTCAACCTGGAGCGGCTGCTGTGGAACGCCGGCGTCATGTCGAAAAGCCGCGGCGTGCAGTCGGCCATCGGCAAGCTCTCGAAGCTGTTGCACCTCAACGCCGTGCACATGCGGGTGAACCTGCGCGACATGCAGCGGCTGGTGCTTCGGAAGGGCGGGGGTTAACGTTCGTCAGGTAACGGCCATTTGTCGCGAAATGGTGACCAGCACGGAAACCGTTTCTCAATCCATTTTTAGGACAATTCTGGTGAAAGTCCGCCCGGATATTCTGCCGGGAGTGCAAGCCCGGCGGAGATGAATTCCGGGGGGTATAAATGGCGACGACACCGCTCAGCGATCAGCAAAAAATAAAGTTTGCCAAGGATTTGAACAATGTTCAGACCCCCTCCCGGGGTTTGGCAATCCGGGGTAAAATGAATTCGATGGGTTTGAACAAGACTGCGATCGCGGCGCCGCTTCTGCTTGCGCTGGCAGCCTGCAGCGCGGCGAACGGCGCTTCCAACAACGATACGACCAGCAACAGCGTCGCTCCCGTGACCGCCAATGCCGTGTCATCGACACCCCTAAGCGATCCCACCGCCTTTAAAGTTGGTGTCGTTCTAGCGACGATTCAAAACTGGGACGGCAGCCGTCCGTTCATGAATATGCTGTATGGCGGTGGTAATTGGGGGATGGTCGACACAAACACCTGGACCAGCGCGGGCGCTGTTCCAGCGGCAGACCTTGACGCCAACGGCTGGGTAAAGGCCGTTCCGAGCTCCAGCGATCGTATCCAGAACCAGCTTTCCGTTCCCGCGGTCGGCGGCAATTTCATTTGCCGGTTCCAGGGAAATGGACAATTGGGTGTCCAGGGCGGCGGCGTATCGAATGTCGTCATGGGCGCGGGGCAAACGACCTTCACGGTCGCGACCACATATCCGAACCCGCAGCCCGTCACGATCACCTATTTTGTCGATCCCACAAACTACATACGGAACATCGACTGTCGCGAGGCTAACGCCTCACAGACCGACACTTTCGCTCCTGAATTCATGAACTCTCTGCAGGGGTTCAAGGTTCTCCGTTTTGTGAAGTGGGCATATGCCGGGGTTGAGGGCAATTCCGGCACGAATGCCGCTTGGGGAGGAGGCACTCAGGCGTCGCCGAAATACCTCGTCACCTGGGCTAACCGGACCAAGCCTGGTGATGCCAATTACGTGGGCAGCGACGGTGTTCCGGTTGAAGTGATGATGCAGCTTGCAAGCCAGGCGAACGCGGATCCGTGGTTCAACATGCCCTGGAATGCGGACGACGATTACATCACGCGTTTTGCGACATACGTGCGCGACAACCTAGCTGCCGGGCACCAGGTATATGTCGAGGAAAGCAATGAGGTGTGGAACTGGGGTTATCCGGTTGCGACACAGGCGAAGGCCGAGGCGCAGGCTGAGGGTCTGCCAGGTGCCGACGGCAGCGCTGTCGGCAGTAACCTCGAACGCTATGCGGAGAAGACCGAGCATGTGATGGACATTTGGAAGAATGTCTTCGCCGCGACGGGGCAGAGCAGCCAGCTCGTGCGCGTGGCAGCCTTCCAGCACGTCAATCCTTACGCTTCGGATAAGCTCCTCGGATACATGAACCTCTCGCAGCACGTCGACGCGCTCGCGACTGCGCCTTATTGGGGTGATGCTGGTGCGATCACCGGCTTGACCGAAGACCAGATCATGACGAGCTATTTGCCGGGTCAGATCACCTCGATGGTCAATTTCGGAGCCCAGCAGAAGGCCGTCGCCCAGAAATATGGCCTGAGATATGTCGCCTACGAGGCCGGTCAGGGGCTCGTAATTCCCGCCAATGTGGCACTGCTTCAGCAGGTCGAACGCGATCC
>Ga0207695_10007427_pt1 | contig 13952 bp, 11 predicted proteins | sample KBSC54metaG_FD_184354 | JGI IMG/M metagenome (GOLD analysis project Ga0207695, IMG submission 184354) | Corn rhizosphere microbial communities from Kellogg Biological Station, Michigan, USA - KBS C5-4 metaG (SPAdes) (version 2) | ecosystem: Host-associated > Plants > Roots > Rhizosphere > Soil...
AATTTTGAATGTGCCCAAGACAGGCATTTTTATTACCATCGACGCAAATAAATTGATTGAATAAAATGAGAAGTAAAACTATGTTTAGTCTTGTTAAGATGCGACTGATGTTGATTGTTGCCTTTGGATGCTTTCTGTCGACGGGCTACACACAAAAGAGAATCTCCTCATTTAAGTTTGAAAAAATGTTGGTGGAATATGCAGAGAATCCAATCAACATCGATGCAAAACACCCGCGGTTTTCCTGGATTATTTCTTCTTCGCAAAGAAACCAGGTTCAGTCAGCTTACCAGTTAATGGTGGCCACTTCAGCCTATTTGTTGAGCCACAATCATCCTGATTTGTGGAATTCGGGCAAAGTAATTTCAAACGAAACCATCCAGCATGAATACGATGACAATAATCTCAGATCAAACAGTACCTGTTATTGGAAAGTCGTCTTCTGGGATGGAAACGGGCATCGTTATGAAAGCCCTGTAGAAAAATTTGAGACTGCTTTTTTGAACAATGATGAATGGAAAGCGAATTGGATCGGGAGCGGGCCAATGCTGGAACCACTGCCGACACAAGGATTCTATAAGGACGTAAAGGAGCAACTGCCCGGCAATGACAGCATTGTTCATGATGGCCGATCACTTTTATTGCGACGCGAAGTGAAAGTGACAAAGACAATTCAATCGGCTCGTGCTTATATTACAGGCCTTGGTTATTACGAATTTTTTATTAACGGAAAACGCGTTGGTGATCACGTGTTGGCACCGGCCAAAACACCATATAACAAATATGTTTTGTACGACACTTATGATGTGACTGCGGTGCTGAAACAGGGAGAAAACGTTTTTGGAATTCACCTTGGAAACGGCTGGTATAATCCATATAAAAAGTGGTGGGATATGTATAGGATGCAATGGTTTGGCGGTAAGAAAGCAATTGCCCAAATTTTGATTACATATATTGATGGCACTACGAGTCGGATTACTACAGATGAAAAATGGCGTTCCGCACCGGGGCCAATTACATACAACTGCGTTTACGATGGTGAAGTGTATGATGCTAACCGGGAACATGAAGGATGGACAAAGACCGGTTACGACGATTCATACTGGAAACCGGTTACTGTATTTTCGAAATATAAAGTGAAGTTGGTTTCGCACACCATGCCGGCCATAAAAGTGCATGAAATTTTTAGACCAAAAGAAATTAAAGTTTCCAAACCAAATACGAAAGTGTTTGATATGGGGCAAAATTTTGCAGGCTGGGTGCGCATCACAACCAAGGGGACAAAAAATACCATACTAAAAATGAGGTTTGCCGAGGATATTTATCCCGATGGAACGATAGATGTAACAAGTAACGAACATGCCAATGCCACCGCGGAATACATTCTGAAAGGAGACAAGGTGGAGAATTATGAAACACATTTTTCCTTTTTTGGATTTAAGTATGTGGAAATCTCGGCACAGAATGGGCTACTGAATATTCTGAGTGTAGAGGGCCGTGCTGTTTATTCCGATAATCAAGCCGCCGGCAATTTTGAATGTGATGATGAGTTGGTGAACAAAATTCACCGGGCAACTGTATGGTCGCAAAAGAGCAATATGTTGGGATATCCTATGGATTGCCCGCAACGCGATGAACGCCTTGGCTGGTTTGGCGATGCTCAGGTCACTGCCGATGAGGCGATGTATAATTTTAATATGGCCTTGTTTTATAAAAACTGGATTGACGGCATCCGCGAAAACCAGGATGAAAAAACGGGTGATATTCCGATCATTTCCCCGAGGCCTTACATCAGGGACACAGGAATTGAGTGGAGCAGCACCTACCCTATCCTGTTATGGAAGTATTATGTCAATTATGGTGACAAACGAATTTTAACTGAAAATTATCCGGCCATGAAACGTTACATGAGTTTTCTCGACAGCCAGGCGATTGACCTGATTTTGCCTTCGGGCTGGATTGGCGACTGGGGCAGCATGGTGAAGGGTTGGAAAGAAGGTGATCCTAAATCAGTGCCCACAGCTTATTATTTTTGGAATGCAAATATTATGGCTAAAGTGGCCGGCATACTTGGAAACACGATCGACCAGGAATATTTCAAAACATTAAGCAACGCTATCCACGAAAGATATAATGCCCGATTCCTTAATGCTGAAACAGCCAGTTATGAAGATGGTAGCCAAATGGCAAATGCGTTTCCATTGTTCCTCGGGATTGTTTCTGACAGTCTGAAATCGAGAGTGCTTGATAACATTGTAAAAGATATTGTAGTGAATAACAACACGCATGTAACCACCGGTGTGTTGGGTACTAAATACATGCCTGAAGCGCTGGCGCAAATGGGAAGGGCTGATCTAGCCTGGGGAATTATCAATCAAAAAACTGCGCCCAGTTGGAATGATATGATGCGCCGATATACAACGGTCTGCGAATTCTGGACTTTGAAACAATCGAAAAACCATGTGATGATGGGGAGCATTGATGCCTGGTTTTATAAATACATTGCCGGAATTCAGTTGGATGAAAACAATCCGGCATTTGCTTCATTCATTGTGAAACCGCAACTTTTGGACAGCCTCCATTGGGCTAAGGCCCAGATAGAAACACTGCGAGGAGCAATCTCTTCCGAATGGAAACGACAACCCGGGCAATTCACATTAAAAGTGCATGTGCCGTTTAATACATCAGCAACAATTTATATACCGGGAAAAGAAGGTGGAAAAGTAACTGAAGCTGGCTTGCCATTAAAACTTATGAATGGGGCGACCGACCAGGGCTTCTTCGCGGGGTATCATGTCGTTCATGTTCCGTGCGGGAATTATGAATTTAGGTCGATACTATGAGATTTGTTTATAGCCCGGAATTTTCTTCAGCATATAGATTATAGAAATGTTGCTGTTCTGATAACCTGCCATGTTTATTGCAGTGAACACGTAACAGTGGATTCTTTTAACCTCTTTGATGTTTTAATTTTTGGACGAAGTGTGACCAAAAGAGTAAAAGAATTGTCTGCAAGTTTACAAATGCGATAGTACCTGAAATCTATCGCTTACTTTTTCTTTCTTATACATGGGAGCATTATTTATGCAACGTTTATTTGTCGCAGGACGCTTTAAAATGCACCGGCACTCCGGCGGGTTCTGAGCGATAATCTGGCGATACAATATTGCCGATTATCAGGCTGCTTTCTGACCAAAATCATTCTCAAAAATTAGCTCATTGAATACTTTAGTGCACCATAAAAAAAGTTGCAGGATGAAAGCAATTAAATTCGTTTCTAATAATACACGTCAAAAGCAATTTGCACTGGCGGTACGAAAAAATGTCAACGATTATTTCAGGCAAAAGGGAATCTCGACGAAGGGTAATTTGCCGATGGTCATTCAAACAATAGTGATGCTGTCCATTTACATAATTCCATTTGTTCTTCTATTTATCATTCCGATGAATGCCTGGTTTGCAATGCTCATCTCGATATTAATGGGTACCGGGATGGCTGGCATCGGAATGTGTGTTATGCATGATGCTGTACATGGCTCCTATTCGCATAAAAAATGGGTGAACAAAATGTTGGGTGGAACGATGTATTTATTGGGTAGCAATGTTTTTAATTGGAAAATTCAACACAATTATTTGCACCACTCTTATACCAATATTGAAGGTTTTGATGAGGACATTGCTTCAAAAGGGCCGATCAGGTTATCGCAATATGCACCCCTTAAGAAAATTCATCACTATCAATATATTCATGCTTTTTTCTTCTATGGGTTAATGACCATCTCAAAATTAATTAATGATTTCACACAACTGATAGAATATAATAAAGCAGGTATTACCCGTCAATACCAGGTCAATCCTGTTTTCGAGTATATGAAAATGGTAACGGTAAAAATTATATATCTCTTTGTCTTTATCGGTCTTCCAATATTGTTCACGTCATTTAGCTGGTGGCAGATACTGCTGGGGTTCTTTATTATGCACTGGACAGCGGGATGTATTTTGAGTACTGTTTTTCAAATGGCACATGTTGTGGAAGGCGCTGAGCAGCTATTGCCAAATGCGGAGGGAGTTATTGACGAAGGATGGGCGGTTCATGAATTGCGCTCTACCTCGGACTTTGGAAGAAATAATCTTTTTCTTAATTATTATATAGGCGGGTTAAATTTCCAGATCGAACACCATTTATTTCCCAATATCTGCCACATACACTACCGAAAAATCGCTCCAATAGTTGAAAACACGGCGAGGGAATTTAACTTTCGATACAATTTGAAACCAAGCTTTATGAGTGCACTCCATTCGCATATTCATAGGTTGAAGGAGTTGGGAAAACCTTTGCAAACATAATTTTTTTGAAATGATACTTTGCAGGATAGCAAAACAACAACATGTCGTTGTTTAACACAAGTTTTATCGCGTATCCCTATGCGTTAGTGGCGTTGTTGCTTAAGCCATTTGTCCGCGTTCAACTTAAATATACATATTGATATTTGGCGTTGGGTCTTCATGTCGCCAACTATCTTGGAGGTATGTTATGCCACTGAAATGCACAAGCTACTTTCTCAACAGCCCCAATTAATGGAAGGTTGCACATTTTGGGTATTTATTTTTTCGAAATGTTGCATCTTAATAGTCTTTTAATTACATTAGTATATCCTTCCTGGAAAAGTCTCCCGCTTATATACCGCTTGAAGTTTTTTTAACCTCCAAAAACTTCTTTTATGAATTTTTACCATCTTGCTTTTTTTCTCGGCCTGTCTTTAATATGTGTTACTATTTCATGTAAAACTTCCAGGTATGTAATTAACATTACAGATGGCGATACAAGTACACAGAAACTTTTTCTTCAGAGGAAGGATGGCAGTTCTGCTGATACAATCAAAGTTCATGAAGATGACAAAGTACTGTGGAGAATCAAAACTAAAACGGTTCAGGCAATCACTAATATAGCGGATAAAATTAGTATAGCTCAGCCTTCATTCATAACCGAACGTAAACCGCATAAAAAATTTCTTTCCAAAACATGGGTTGAAAAAGTAAACCGTGTTTACAAGGGTGAATTTAAGAACACGGGATATGTTAATGAACTTTATTTCATCAAGTGGAAACCTAATGGGCCAGACAGCGCAAAGACTTATGACCCCTTAATGCAGATATACCCAAGAACTCCCTGACGCAGGTCCCCGGAAACTTCCCAAAACATCATATTAAGTTTAGATTTTATAATAAAGGTGTATGAATTATCTTTTAAATAAATCAAAAGAATTTAGTGTCGTGGGACAAGTTTAAGATAAAGCAGTTGCATTTTTATAATCTTTCAGTTATTTTCGTATATCCTTCCTCGAAAAACCCTCTGCTTATTTCACCACTCGAAAAGTTTTCACATTATTAACCTCCAAAACTGAATTATGAAATCTTATCAATTCGTAGTAATCTTCGTTTGTTTTGTTACTTTTTCAATCGGTGCATTTTCACGTGCGGAATTATGTATCGCTGCAAATAACTCCTCATTTGCATCATACACTTCCGGAAAAACCCGTACGATCAAGATCGCATGTCATCGAGGCAAAAAATTATGTTTGGAGGATGAATCAGGGAAAGACGCAAGTAGTCTAGATGCTAATGATGACGATGTTATCGTTTGGGACAACAGGGATGCTGATATTGTTATTTTGAAAATTAAGCAGAAGTTTCTCAGAAAAAATCGCTTTCTAAAAAGGCCAGCCTTCCAGTCAACGCCAGATCGCTTTGAAGGTCAACTTCAAAATTATAATGGTAAAGATCGTAGTCAACATTATTTTATAACATGGAAATACAAAAATGGCAAAAAACATAAGTACGACCCATTGATCAGAATAAATCCAACACAGCCAATTGAGTAATTACTATCACCATATTGACTCGCCATATTATTAAACCCTTCTGATGAAGCTAATAAGTCACCTTACAATTATTTCTTCCTATTTTTTGCTTTCTTTCTCACTTTCGGCAATTATTTGCGCTGGACAGGATCCGAAAATTGCTGACAGCCTTTCCAAAATTTATGAAGAAAAGGGAAATGATTTACCTGATACAGTGCGGCTGGAATTTTTAAGGCAGCTCTCCTTTAATGAAACCAATGATCCTAACCGTGCTTTAAAATATAATCATGAGCTGATAGATCTTGCCGGTAAAATGAACAATAACGCCTATCTGTACTACGGCTATTTCCAACTGGGAAGCAAGAAACGATCTTCGGGTGATTATCCCGGTGCACTAAATGATTACCTGGCTGCAAGCAAGCTTGCAAAGAGTCCGATAGGTTCTGCAAATGCTTACATTGGCATGGCTGACATATATAATGACCTTCACAATTATACTGATGCTAAATTATATTACGATCAGGGTATTAAGATATTAAAAAACCAGGATGATCCTGTTGCACTGGCTTCCGCGATTTTGAATGAAGGAGAAGCTTTTCGACACAACGGGCAAAATGATTCGGCGATGATCTGCGGTAAAGAGGCGTATAAAATATTTGACAAACTTAATCACACGGTCGGCAAGGCGTACGCAACGGGCAATATGGGATTGGTTTATGCCAGCCAGGGGCAATTTGGCGTTGCCGAGAAAAACATCAGCGAGGCAATTGCAGTTATGGAAGCCAACAATATTTACGATGCTGTTTGCGAATACTTCACGGCTATGTCGGACATTTATCTGCAAAAAGGCGACACAACTAACGCGATTGGCTATGCGAAAAAAAGTGTTGACCTGGCTGAAAAATATCGACTAAATAAACAGGCATCTGATGGCAACAAGGTGCTATCTGAGTTGTATGAAAGGCTGCATGATCCGCTGCATGGGTTGCAGTATTATAAAACATACATAGTATACAGAGACAGTCTGAATGACGTCTCTAAACAAAAGAGCGTCGATAGCCTTCAAAGGGTGTTCGAGGTGTCCCGAAAGCAGGCAGAAGTAAACGAGGCAAATCATAAAAAGCGACAACAAAAGATTTTATTGTTTGCATCATTGGCGGTGCTGGTGCTTATCATAGGCCTGTTAATTGTACTGATGCGGAACAACCGGCAAAAGCAAAAGGCGTATACGCTTCTCAGTAAGGCGAAGACCGTTACCGAAGAACAGCGTGACCGCGCCAGCAAAGCCCTGACAGAACTCAAACAAACCCAGGCGCAATTGATACAATCAGAAAAGATGGCATCCCTTGGACAACTTACCGCAGGCATTGCCCACGAGATACAAAACCCACTCAACTTTATAAACAACTTTTCTGACCTGAATAAAGAACTGGTAGAAGATATGCTGTCGGAAAAAGCAAAACCCATATCAGAACGGGATGAAAAGCTGGAGGAAGAATTACTAAATAATATTAAAGACAATGAAGAAAAAATAAATCTGCACGGTCGGCGGGCCGACGCCATTGTAAAAAGTATGTTACAACATTCACGCCCCAGCTCCGGTGAAAAAGATTTGACTGATATTAATGCGCTGGCGGGAGAGTTTTTAAAGCTAAGCTACCACGGGTTACGGGCAAAAGATAAAAGCTTTAATGCCACAATGACTACAACCTTTGATGAGGCGGTCGGTAAAATAAGAATAGCACCGCAGGAAATAGGAAGAGTGCTGCTTAACCTGTATAACAATGCATTTTATGCAGTAACAGAAAAAAAGAATTTCAATATTGAAGGCTATGAGCCAACTGTTTCGGCGAGTACAAAAAAACTGGAAAAGACTATTGAAATAAGAATAAGAGATAATGGCACCGGCATACCAAAAGACAAACTGGATAAAATTTTTCAGCCGTTTTTTACCACAAAGCCCAGCGGGGAAGGTACAGGTCTTGGCTTGTCGCTGAGTTACGACATAATAAAAGTTCATGACGGAGAAATTGCTGTACAATCGCAGGAAGGCGAATATACTGAGTTTATTATTTCGTTGCCCATCTAAGCGAGCGCTGCCTTTTCACCCGGTTAATAATAGCTTTCTTTGACACATGATTTATCGAATAGCCTTTCACGTGAGCCAGGCAGTCCGAACATATGAAAAGTAGTGCGTGGTTTAATAAGCTTGTGCCCGTTCTTAATTCGGAGATATTTTAGAATGACGGGGGCTCACTTACGAAACAGAAATCCAAAATCGCCAACAATGACGTTTCTTTTCTATTTTCGGGGAGCAGAATATTTTGAGACAGGAATACTCATACTAATGTTGTGAAATGAAATCAAGTGTATACATAGGCACAAGCCTGGATGGTTTTATTGCAAGAAATGATGGAAATATCGATTGGCTCACACAATTCGCCAATAAGGATGTTTTTGATGCGTATGAGAAATTTATTGGTAAAATTGACGCGATTGTGATTGGAAGGGGCACATTTGAAAAGGTGCTTACATTTCCTTCCTGGCCATATAAAAAAAAGGTATTTGTATTAAGTGCGAGTATTAAAGAAATACCTGGATCACTTTCAAAAAAAGTAACACTTCTAACTATGCAGCCGAAAGATGTATGGCAATATCTTTCAAATTTGGGACAAACAGGCATATATATTGATGGAGGAAAAGTGATCCAGGAATTTTTAAGAGCAGACCTCGTTGACGAGTTGATAATTTCGAAGGTTCCTGTTTTAATTGGCAGCGGCATTTCCTTGTTTGGTTACCTGGATCGCGATCTGGCTTTCAAACATATACGAACAGAGACATTTTCCAACGGGCTTGTTAGAAGTTATTATGAAAGAGATAGAACGTGAGCACGGCCGAGGGAAATAGTAGAACCAATTTTATATAAACTAACGGTTGTATAAAAAACATTAAGTGCACATTCATGCCGCCGTGAATTGAATCTTACAAAAAACAAATCATTCCATTATCTTAGCAGCAATGGTAGTCATAAAAAGTCACGCAGAATTTGAATCATATTTGGGCAAAGAGATCGGTGTGTCCAACTGGCATCAAATAACCCAGCAACAAATCAACCAGTTTGCAGATGCTACCCTCGACCATCAGTGGATACATATTGATTCGGAAAGAGCCAAAAAGGAAAGCCCTTTTAAAACTACCATTGCACACGGCTATCTCACACTTTCTCTTATTCCTTATTTCTGGAAACAAGTAGCCGATGTACAGAACCTTAAGATGGAAGTGAACTATGGAATAGAGCAACTCAAGTTTGGGCAGCCCGTGCTTGTAAACAGTGAAGTACGGTGCAGGGTTTCGCTGAAATCAATTATAAATCTTAGGGGTATTACCAAAGCCACGCTCTTTATTCAACTTGAAATAAAAGACCAGCCAAAGCCGGCGTTTACCGGCGACACTTTATTTCTCTATCATTTCATTTAATGAGTTTGTTCATCTGTACCCGGGCAATCCGTAACATGGTTATAACAGGCTACATGTATTCAACAAGGCCCAACTTCTCTTTTAATATTTTATATCTGGGGTCATCAGAAATTCCTTCGAACAAAGGGTGATCAATAATAATAGCAACAGGCCCGATCCTTTTTTCAACACATTGAAATAAATGATTAAAAGTATTGTCTTTTTCTCCCAATGCCCACCAGGCCATGGCTAAGTCTATATCCAACACAACACCAGGTTCTTGAACCTGCCGTTGTTCAATCTTACGAATACATTCTAATGCTTTTTCGCTTTCTCCTAATTTGGCATGGGCACATGCTAATGGCGCGAGGCCTTTTAACGGATGCTTTATTATGCGATGGATTTCTTCAAATATTTCTAATGCCTTCTTCCAATCGCCTTTTGCGCCGAGGCACCAGCCTTTTAACTCTGCTGCCGCACGCATGTGTGGATGAATCTCTAACAACCATTCAGCTTGTTTTAATGCATCGTCAGGCCTTCCCGCATTGAGGTAAGTTTCTGCAAGCAACTGGATAACCCTCGGAGATAACGGATCTACCTGTAGCGCTCTTTCCATAATATCAACGGCCTCTTTTTTTCGCCCCGTGATTGTATAATAAAAAGAAAGCATTTGATGGGCTTCGGTTGCCGCAGGATTTAACTCTATCGCTTTCAGCAATGAATCGTAGGCCTGTTTCCATTTCCAGTCGTATAGTAAGTATGCCGAACCTTTAGCTACATACCCCGCTGCCAGCGAACTATCCAGTTGCAACGCTTTATCACTGTAGGTATGCACTAGTTGAAACGCTTTATTTGGTTGTATTTGTCCTGTGGCTCCAAGAAAAGCGTAACCAATTGCCGCCATTGCGTATGCGTTGGCGTAATTGGGTTCAAGTGTTATTGCTTGTTCAAAACATTCGATAGCTTTTTTAGTGTATTTGGGAGTGATCATGTTATGAAAGTGCAGGCCTTTCAAAAAAAGCGTATAGGCATCAAGGTTATGAGTAGGTGCTTTTACGAGTGTTTCCTCCTGTTCTTTCGTTGTCAAATTCTCGCGACATTTATTTGCTATTATGCTGCTGATCTCATCCTGCACTTCAAATATATCGGTAAGGTCGCGGTCATAATTTTCGCTCCAGATGTGATAGCCGTCTGCTGCATTTATTAATTGCACCGTAATGCGTACATGGTTTCCGGCTTTACGCACACTGCCTTCCAATACTCTGTCTACGTTTAGCTGAGTGCCAATTTCACGTATATCAGTATTCCTGCCTTTAAAGGCAAAGGCCGACGTCCTAGATGTTACCTGGAGGCCATCTACCTTGGTAAGGGCATTTAATAATTCTTCTGTTATGCCGTCACTAAAGTATTCATTTTCGGGATCGGCACTCATGTTTACAAACGGAAGTACAGCAAGTCGATTCGCGGGCTGTTTGGTTTTTCCTTTAAGGTCGCTGCGGTTCGGAACAACAAGACCGTTTTTATCTATTGCAAATATGCGGACAGGCTTTATTACATTCTTAAGTTCGAAGTAACCCATTTCCCGGGCTGTAAGGTTTTCCTGGTTTTTAATGTCATCGTACACCTTTTCTGAAATGAAAATTGAACCCGGAACTGCAAGGGACTCGATCCTTGATGCAAGATTAACGCCATCTCCAAAAATAGTATCCTCTTCCATTGAAATATCCCCGGTATGGATGCCTATTCGCAAATCTACTTTGGGTTCCTGTTGCAACGATTGCTGTATCTGCACCGAACAATTAACACCATCTACAGCACTGTTAAAAATACTTAGAGCCCCATCGCCATAGTATTGGAGAATTTTTCCATTGAACCTAGCAACAGAAGTTTCCAAAACTTCCTTTAGCCTTCCACGCTTTTGCTTGGCCAATTGTTCGTTTTGCTGCATAAGAGCAGTATAACCAGTCATGTCGGAAAACATTATTGCAGCAAGTTGACGCATGCGTAAAAATAGTGAAGATAAAGTTGGTTCAGCTTGATTTTACACTAACCGATTTTGTGCCGATCTCATGTTTACAATCAACCATCGATTGTGTCGTTGATCTATAAGAACATTGTAAATCTGATTAACAGATCTATAATGATTCATGGCAAGATGATAATAAATCTACTGCAGAAATAATGAAATTATTTTACGAACAATAGGCCATTTGTTTGTATTGTTCAATGGCGCCATATCACCGTTAGCAATAAACGCCGCCCAATAATAAGGATGCGATGTAAGTGGGTCTGCGCCAGATAAAAATGCAAGTTTTGGCGCCCGCAGTGCTTCATCTTTAGTTTCACCTTTAGCCTATTGCTCATCTTTGGATCTGACTGTTGTCGATTGTGTTACTAATTCTTCTTCCTCTTCTATTTCTCCACCGAAACAAATATTTAGTTCGATAAAATCCCAATGCGCCCAGGATGCTTGTACTTCAGGGCGTTCGGATGTTTGGCGCATTGTAATACCCGTCTCCAATTTTAACCAGGCGTATGGAAGGTTCATCAGAAGATTGTGTTTCGAATAACCTGTAACGTTAGTAATCGTCAATCAATTCTAAAAAAGACAATCGTGTGACACTATACAGGCCAAAATATCTATAATCATTCATTCGCATGATTTTAATCATTATAAACCCTCTCCTTTCATCGCTACATTCGTTTCATCACATTCATCTATTTTATTAACCTCATAAAAAATTAATTTCTATGAACTTCATTAAAAATTCTTTATCGCATCTTTTTAAGGTAACTGCAATTCTTATCGCATTATTATTTAGCAATTATTTTACCCAGGCGCAGTCAAATCCCTGGCCGGTGCCTAAAGATGGTGAAAATCTACGAAACCCTGAACCACACGATGCTGCCTCTATAAAAAACGGCAAAACAATCTACATTGCTTACTGTGCACCTTGCCATGGCAATAAGGGAAAAGGAGACGGCCCAGCTTCGGCGTCGCTGAATCCTAAACCCGCTGATCATACTTCTGCTGCTGTACAGGCAGAGTCTGACGGTACATTATATTATAAGATTTCAGAAGGACACGGACATACTGCCATGCCGCCATTTAAATCAGTATTAAGTGTCGACCAAAGATGGGCGGTAATAAATTATATCCGGACACTTAACAAGAAATAAATAAGCCAATTCAATCACCTTTCATCTTAAAATTATGAACCATTTTAAAAAATTTATTCAGCAATTAAAACTAATGTTCGGGTTTCTTTTGCTTTCAACTTTTGTGAAAGCTCAGGAACCTACTATGGTAGTCGACTCTTCACTGTTAGACAGGATTAATACCATTGAACAGGAAGCCTCTTTTATTAAGCCCGAAGATTCACATTTAATGATTGTAGGGCTACTCACTTTTGGCTATGTAAGTAATAAAACTACTGTTACTTATAATAGCGCAAGTGAAGTTTCGAAAACCAGTAGCCTCGGTGATGCCGACCACTTTGAATTCAGTCCGATGCTTCTTTGGAGGCACGGCAAAAAATTCCTGCTCGAATTTGAACCATCCTTTAGTGCCGACGGCGTGGGCGTTAATTGGGCAGCTGTATCTTATTATGCAACACCGGGACTGATCCTCCGCGGTGGCTATCTTGTTTTGCCTTTTGGTACTTACAATAAACGACTAGCAGCTGGATGGATAAATAAACTAGCCTCTGATCCAGAGGGAATATCTGAGTCTACAGATTTTGCAGTAGAGGCAGAAGGAGGATTCCAGGCAGGGACGATGAAATGGAGTTATGATATTGCCATTTCGAACGGAATGCAACTTCAACCTGATGGCACCACTCAATTTGTTGGCATTACTGATAATAATAAGAATAAAACCTTTACGGGAAGAATAGGATGGCTGCCATTCGCAAATTCGTCTCTTGAATTAGGCGCTTCATATATGACTGGAAAAGTTGGCGACGTAGGAAACACCACAGCTAATTTATATGCACTCGACCTAAACCTTGTTGAAAATTTGAGCCCGTTTCAGATTAACGTAAAGGGTCAATATAGCGAATCTAAGTTAGACAATGCAGACTATATTAACCCGATAAACTCCAGCACCTATACATTTAATAATCACACTAAAACAGGTTATATCATGGCTGCAATACGGCCTATGTTTTCAAAAAACAACATAGTAAAAAACTTTGAAGTTGCTGCCAGGTATGGCAACTATACAACGCCGGCCAATTCGCTTTGGGGAACCAGGGATAATTCACTGGCATTAAGTCTTAATTACTGGCTCAATTGGCGCACCGTAGTAAGGTATTCTTATGAAGGCATAAAAGGAACCAACACGGTAAGCACCGATTTAGGTGGTAATACAGGTGAAGTCACGAAATCCAATTCCATGTACGTGCAATTTTGCATTGAACTCTAATAAAACTACAGACAATGAAAATCTTAAATAATAAGAAGCTGACTATTTTAAGTTTGCTGGTCCTGATGATTGGGTCCATGATACTCATTCTGAATAGCTGCACCGCCAGCCAAAAGATATCAATGAAGTCGGGTGCACAGTTATGGAGCGAGAATTGTCAGAGATGCCATAACACGCCATCACCTTCCGCCTTCTCGCATGAACAATGG
>Ga0207695_10007428_pt1 | contig 13952 bp, 6 predicted proteins | sample KBSC54metaG_FD_184354 | JGI IMG/M metagenome (GOLD analysis project Ga0207695, IMG submission 184354) | Corn rhizosphere microbial communities from Kellogg Biological Station, Michigan, USA - KBS C5-4 metaG (SPAdes) (version 2) | ecosystem: Host-associated > Plants > Roots > Rhizosphere > Soil...
TCCGTCGTGAATACATGCCCCGCCAACGTCCCATCCACTCTCCGTAAGGCAGCCGAGTCGCGGATCGGATCGAAGGCGAGAAACTCCACGTCGCGCACATCCCGCAATGACTCCTCGGCTCCGCGCCCCGATGACCCCACGTACGCCGACGCCATATCGAGATACGCCTGGTACGCTCCGACCGGATCCGCCGAGGTCAACACCGCCCGCGCCAGCGCATACAACGGGAGAGCAGCACTGCCCAACACGACGTGCCGATCCGCTGTCACCGTTAGCACGTGCTCCGTGTCGGTCACCACCACACCCGTCTGCGTTGCCGGCATCCCGTCCAACCGCACCAGCACGTTCTCGTAACCCGCCGCCGCGGCGAACGCATACGGCACCCGCGTCCCGTACGTCCACAACGAATCCGACGCACCCGGATCGCCGCGCACTCCCGGCCCGACGAGCACCGTGAACCGGCGCGGCGGCCGCTGGATCCAGAATCGAATCGGCAGCGCCGCGTCCGGACTGACCATCCTTCCGTTAGGCGACCAGACGGAATCACTCCCGTCGCGCGTGCCGCGAACGCGCAGGTCCAGATGGCCGAGCTCCGAGCCGTCGACGATCACCCGCAGCCGGAGGCTCGCGCCGCTCTCGCCCATTGCACGCGGCACGCGCCACACCGCCTCATAGGTCGCTCGCCCCGCCTCCGCGACCTGCGCGTCACCCACCACCCGCAGGCCGGCCGCCGTATCGATTCGCGCGATGGCCGCTCCGACACACGCCGTATCCGCCCGCACGCACACCTCCAACACCACCTGGCGCGACACGTCCGATGCCCCACTCGGCATGCCGCCGGTGCCGAGCGGTGGAAGAAAGACCACCTGCTCGGCAGCGGGCGCTGGCGACGTGATGTCTGAACGTGGTTTTCGCGACGGACCGGCTATCGGATCCGAGCACGCGCCCGCGACCGCGATGATCGCGACGATGGACAGGCACCGATGAATGGTGTGCATGACGGCCACCTCGATGAAGCGTGGGGAACAAACGAGCGTACGGTGCTCGTGGCGGTCGATCGACCGCGCGCGAACACCGTACGCTCACCCCACCCTCGTGCCGTCATCGGAGAACCGGCACGCGGTACCAATCGTTGCCGGTCAGCTCCCCGCGTTGATCACGATGTACTTCACGTCGTCCGCCGACATCGCCTTGAGCCATGCGATGAGCGCGGGCATCGCGCTCGCCGGCTGCACCCCGGTGTCCCCGACGAGCGAGCGCGACACGTGCAGCGTGTCACCATCCTGTTCGTATTTCGCCGTGTACGTGCCGAACGCGCTCGACTCGGTCAGCGACTTGGGCAGCTGCGCCTTCCACCCTCGGGGCAGCGTCACCTCGAAGTCCTCGAGCTCCTCGTGCGGCCCCCACACCTTCTCGATGTCGATCGGATTCACGCGCGGACCGCGCTGCTCGAGTGACGCGACGACGTTAGGCACGGCAAAGTCGCGAATCGGCAGCGTCAGAATCTTCGTCGCGCCGGCGTCGCTCACCATCTTGCCGTTGGAGAGCAGCACCGAAATGCGCGGTTTCGCGCTCAGGTCGCGGCCGTCGAATACCTGCAGGCTGTCGCCCTTGGCGCCCTGGATGATCGCGTTGGCAATCGCCAGCGTCGCGCGCGCACGCTGCGTCGAATCCATTTGCGTCGACCGCGACATCGAGCTCCGCAGACCGTACTGCTGCAGCCCGGTCGCCGTCCGCATCCATTTGCCGGCGAACAGCCCGTCCGGCGACAGCGACCCGTCGATGTCGACGCGCGACAGGTTGCGCGCCGCCGAGTCCATCGGGAACGTGATTTCTTCGCTCGTGCCATCGGGATGCACCACCAGCCCGAATTCGCCCGGCTCGCCCGGCGGCAGCGCACCATACGGCGCGAGGTCCGCCGTCAGATCGACGTACGTGTACCGCCCATCGGCGCGCTTGACCGCCGCGATCATGTGGTCGAACTGGTGCGCGCTCGGCAACGACGGATCCACGCCGCCGTCGGCGCTCAGCAGCACCGGGTACGCGGTCACGCCTAACCGGCGCATCGCGGCGATGAAGAACGTCGCCTTGTCCTTGCAGTCGCCGTATTTGTTCTCGAACATCGACTCCGGCTGGTGCGGCTGGTACCCGCCGATGCCTAACGACAGGGACACGTAGCGGAAGTCCTGGGCCACCCAGCGGTGCACCGCGCGGATCGAGTCGTCGAGCGTCTTCGCGTTCTTCACTACCTCGGCGATCTTGGCGTCGATGGCCGGGGTGGTCGTGTAGCGGTCGCGCGCCAGACCCGCGTACCAGTGCGCCACGTCGCTCCACGTGCGCGGCGCCGCGATCGTCAGCGATTCGCCGTACGACGAGTCCGGCGCCAGCGGCTCCGGCTCCGGCTTCGGTACGTCCTGCGCCGCCCACGTGATCACGCGGCGCCCGTTGGACACGTGCTCCGCGCGCTTGAACGGAATGTGGTGCTCTTCGATGCGCGGCGTGTAATTCGCCGGCACGTCCACCATGTACCGCGACCGGCGCGTGAACACCCCGGTCTGCACGCTCCACGATGTCAAAAAATCGCTCGGAATCAGCGGGCTCGCCGTCTCCGTGGTCACGCTGTAGTCGATCAGCGTGCCCGGCGCGACCCCGCCTAACGTGACCCGGTGCAGCTTGAGATCGGAGTACACGGGCGCATCGAGCGAGACCGGCGCCAGCGACTCCTGCTCGTGCGTCGGCTTCTCGCTCACCACCTCGCCGTTCGGCTTCAGCACGCGAATCCAGTTCACGGTCAGCTTCTCGCGGCCAGCCGAGTAGCTGAACGTATGCTCGCCCCATCGCTCGGCGGCCTCCTGCGTGAGGATCTGCACCACCTGCCGATACGTCGTCGTCAGGCGCCCGTCCGGCTCGATCTTCACCACGCCGTCATCGAGCAGGAGCACGTACGGCTCATCGGTGTGCGAGCCGGCCGGCACCGCCAGCGAATAAATGGTATCGCTCTTCACCGACGGATCGCCCGCCGGGGTGATGTGCGGCGCCTGCGCGCCGGCGGACAGAGCGACGAACGACACCGCGACCACGGCAGCCAGCACACGCATAGAAAGAGACCAGCGCTCGGTGTGGAAAGGGAAGACGAAAACCATTCTCGATTGACGGCGGGCGGCAGCGCGGCGTCACACCGCCCCGGCCGTCCGCTACCGGCTTGCGCCTAACTGGGGATAGAGGGACACCTGCACCACGTTCCGCTCATCGAGATACCGCCGTGCCGCATCGCGAACCGACGCCGCGGTCAGGCCGCGGACCTCGCTGTCGAAGGCGTGAATGTCGTCGAGATTCCACTTGTTATACAGATAGCTGTGCAGAAGCGTTAGCCAGAAATGGTTCTGCGTCAGGCCGGTCTCGCGTTCCCGCATCTCCGTGGCGCGGACTTTTTCGAGGTCCGCCGCCGTTGGACCGTACGCCTTGATCGAATCGAGCTCGGCGTGCGTCGCGCGCACGAGTTCGTCCACCCGATCCGGCGCCGAGCCGAACGTGATCGACACCTCATACCGCGGCCTCGGCACCAGCATCGGCGTCACGCTCACGTTCACGCCATACGTGCCGCCCAGCTTCTCGCGCAGGCGCTGCCGCAGCCGGATTTGCAAAACGTCTTCGAGCGCCTGCATCTCGTACACGGCGTGCCTCGAAAACGCCAGCGGCCCGCTGTAGATGATGTCCGTGTTGCTCTTCGGCTCCGCGCCGCGGTGCACCGCTCGATGAATCACGCCGCGCGCGAAATCGATCCCCACGTCGCGCCAGGACTGATGCGCGCCCGATGCCGGCAACCCGCCAATGTACGTCTCGACGAGCGGCTTGAGCGCCGTCGTGTCGATGTTCCCCACGAACATGAACGTGAAGTCGCTCGCATTCTTGAATCTGGCACGATAGAACGCGAGCGACTCATCAAGATTCATTTTTGCGGTCGTCGCGCTCGTGAATGGCGCCAGCCGCCGATTGTGTCCGTAGAGCGTGGCTTCGATCGTGTCGCCGAATGCCGCCGACGGGCTCGCACTTCTGTTCGCCAGCAGCTCCTTCAGGCGCGTTTGCAACGCGGTGAACGCCGCCGTATCGGCGCGCGGATCCGTGAAGTACAGGTAGACGAGCTGCAGCATCGTCTCGGCGTCGCGCGGCGACCCGCTTCCCGTCATCCCTTCCTCGTACGAGCTGATATACGGTTCAACCGAGACCGTCTTTCCGGCGAGCGCTTTGTCCAGCTCGGTCGCGGTGAATGCCCCGACACCGCTCGCATCGATCACATCGGTCGCAGTTTGCGCGGGGACGAGCATCGAGTCGTTGGCGAGAGAGACGCCGCCGGGGCCGAACGCGCGGAACAACAGCTCGTCGTCCTTGAAGGTCGTCGGCTTGAGAAGCACGTGCGCCCCGTTCGAGAGCGTCCACTCGATCACACCCACCGACGGGATCGCCTGCGCCGAAACCACCGTGCCCGACGTCGGCGCATGCGCCACCAGGGGCTGGTTCGCCACCGAATCGACGTACGCGGCGACCGACGTGCGACCGACGCTGTCGACGATGGCGGTCAATTCCTTCGCGTTAGGCATTTCGGCGCTGTCGCGGCTCGGCCCGCTGGCGGTGATCACCCGGCTCGTGCCCGACAGATACGCGCTCGCCAGCCGGTTCACCTCGTCCAGCGTGATGCCCGGCAGCAGCGCGCGCGTCAGATCCCAGTCCTGGGCGATGCTCGGAATCGCCGTCTGCTCGAGGTAGTTGTCGATGTAGTCGGCGACGAACACGTCCGACGGCGTCTTGTCCCGCTCGTCGTACGCCTGCTCCGTCTCGCGGAGGTAGTTCTCCTTCTCGCGCGCCAGCTCCGTGGGCGTGAACCCGTGCTGCTCCACCCGCGCCGCTTCCGTTAGGACGGCACGCAGGCCGCGCGCGATGCCGCCGTCCTTCACCACCGCCGTCAACGCGTACACCTCCTTCGACCGGATGAGCCGGCCCTGCTCGGACTCCGCGCCGATGAACGGCGCGTTCGGCCGCTGCGAGATCTCCGACAGCCGCTCGTCGAGCATGTCGTTGTACAGCCCCCGCACGAGCGCCTCGCGATAATCGCCCACCGTGCTGTCCCGGTGCACCGGCTGCAGGTAGTACAGCGCCACGCTCGATGACGTCTCTTCGGGGTCGGTGACCACCGAAACCAGCGTGCTGTCGTGATCGGGGACCGGGTATACCGGCCGATCGAGGCGCGTCGTCGGGGCCGGCACCTGGCCCAGGTCGGACTTCACCCAGCGCTCGACCTGCGCCTTGTCGAAATCCCCCACGATCACCACCGCCATGAGATCGGGGCGATACCACTCGTGATAGAACTCGAGCAGCTCCGAGCGCGGTGCCGTCGCGATGATGTTCGGATCGCCGATCGGTATCCGGCGCGCGTACCGCGAGTTCGCGAACAGCACCGGGAACTGCTTGTCGCGAATCCGCTGGGCGGCGCCTCTGCCTAACCGCCACTCTTCGGTCACGACTTTCCGCTCTCGCGCCAGGCCCGTCGAGTCGAACGTCACGCCGTCTGCCCAGTCCTCCAGAATCTCGACCCCGCGCTCCAGCAGCTTCGCACTGTCGGTCGGCACCGTGAGCTGATACACGGTTTCGTCGAAGCTCGTCCCGGCGTTGAGGTCCGCGCCGTAGCGAACGCCCGTCGACTCCAGATAGTTGACCAGCGCCTGTCGCGCAAAATGCCGCGTGCCGGCGAACGCCATGTGCTCGATCAGGTGCGCCAGTCCGCGTTGGGCACTGTCCTCCAGAATCGATCCGGCGTTCACCACCAGCCGCAGCTCCGCGCGGCGCTCGGGCCTGTGATTCTCGCGAATGTAATATCGCAGCCCGTTAGGCAAAACGCCGATCGTCACGCTCGGATCCGTCGGGATCGGCGCCGAGAGCGGCGGCGCCTGGACCGCCGAGTCCTGCGCGGCCGCGCGTGCCGCATCGCCGGTTCCAACGAGTACTGCCAGAGCGAGCCAGACTGCCGCCGTACGAATCCGAGACACCATGCCGATCTCCGCCGTTGAATGCGCACTGCTCATGCAGCGCGCATCGCGAAACCTAGCGGCCGGCGCACGACCCAAGGAGCGCGTCTCGTGACCCGTCATCATCTGAGCGCGCGGTCACCTTCGCGTCACGTGCAACCGCCGTTGCGAGACGCGAAGCAACCAAACGCACAGTTCGACCATCCAACTCCATGAACGTCGTGCAGTCGCCCAAACGCCGTTCCATTCTCGGCACGTGCTGTCCCAGGATCGGACAACTGCCGGACGAAAACGGCGGGCAAGGGCGACGCAACGTTTTGACGCACAACGAGTTCCGCGACGGATAGCATTGGCCCGGTACTTTCTTATGGAGAACCACAGTTGGGCACATCCGTCTCCTCCGACCACGAGCACCGCATGGAAGCGCTAGTTCTCGACTCCGCTGCCCGCGTACCCCGGGTGACGCCGACGCTCGAGCGTGGAGCACCGGACGTCGAACGGGATCTCGTGGCCCGCGAGCTCATACGGCAGTACCAGGTCGTGCGCCCGCTCGGTCGCGGAGGAATGGGCGCCGTGTATCTCGCCCGTGATGTCAGTCTGCACCGGCACGTCGCGCTCAAGGTGCTTCGCAACGACCTCAAGACCCGCGAAGATGCGCGCGAGCGGTTCCGCGCCGAGGCGCGCCTGTCCGCGCAGCTCGAGCACCCCGGTATCGTGCCGCTGTACGCGTTCGGTGAGACGTCGCGCGTCATGTACATGGCCATGCGCTACGTGCCCGGTGAGTCGTTAGGCGACCGCATACGCGCCCTGGGCCGCATCTCCCCGGAAGAAACGCGACTCGTGCTCCTGCAGCTCGCGCGCGCGCTCGACTACGCGCACAGCCAAGGCGTGGTGCACCGCGATCTCAAGCCGGAGAACGTGCTCGTCGATCGCGAAACGGGACGCGCGCTGCTCGCCGATTTCAGCGTCGCGCGTCGGCGCTCGTGGGATCCGCGCCCGTCCGAGCTCCGGTGCGCGTTCGGCACGCCGCACTTCATGTCACCCGAGCAGGCAGTCGGCGAAGCCGACCTCGATGGACGCAGCGATCTCTACGGGCTTGGAGTCCTCGGCTACCTGATGCTGGCCGGCCGCCTGCCGTTCACCGGTGAATCGTTCGCCGAGATCACGGCCAAGCACCTCTTTTCGCCGGTGCCGCCGTTGGCAGGCCTCGCCCCGCACGCGCCTCGCGATCTCGTGCGCGCCATCGAGTGCTGCCTCGAAAAGGAATTGGACAAGCGGTGGCAGACGGGTCGCCAACTCGCCGCGGCGCTGGAGCGGGGTCGGACGCCGCTCGGCATGATGCGCATGATCCGCCGCTTCTTCGGCGCCCAGCGGAGCGCGTGAATTCCGTTAGGCGCCGGCCGGCCGTGCGGCGCGCGACAACCGGTCCCTGACGCCGGCCCACGCCGCGCCCTCCGGTGGCGCTTCCACGAGGATCACATCGCACCCCGCCGCATCGAGCGTGTGCAACGCGTGATACAGCGCCCGCGCGTACGCCGCCGGATCGTTAGGCATTTGCACCGTCTTGGCCGCGCTGCCGTCCAACGGCGCCAACAGCAGCGCCCCGACGGTCGAGCCGCGCGCTGCGTAGGCCGCCGCCAAGGCCGCCGCCCGCGACCCGACCGAGAACACTTCCAGCCGGGCGCGCGGAGCATAGTGCCGGTCCAGCATCCCGGGTGCCCGGCGCGCTTGCGTGCTGTCGTCCCGCCCGCCCGACGTCGCGATGTCTAACGCACCGATCGCGGCGGCCAGCTCCGGCGACGGAATGGTCCCCGGTCGCAGAATCACCGGCCGGTCACCGGAAACATCGACCACCGTCGACTCGATGCCCACCGTCGTCGGGCCGCCATCCACGATCAGATCGACCCGATCGCCCAACGCCCGGTCCACGTGTTCCGCCCGCGTCGGTGACAATTCGCTGAACCGATTCGCGCTCGGCGCGGCGATCGGCACCGTGGCCGCTTCGAGAATGGCGCGCGCCACCGGATGCGAAGGAACGCGCAGCCCCACCGTATCCAGTCCGGCAGTGACGATGTCGGGAATCATTCGCCGCTTGGGCACCACGAGCGTCAGCGGCCCCGGCCAGAATGCTCTCGCCAGACGCTCCGCCGCATCCGGCCACTCGCGTGCAACCGCGCGAGCAACTCCAGCGTTTAGTACATGAACGATCAATGGATCGTACGTCGGACGTCCCTTGGCGGCGAAAATTCGCGCAACCGCGTTCGCGTCCAACGCGTTCGCGCCGAGGCCGTAAACGGTCTCTGTCGGGAAGGCGACGAGCCCGCCGCGCCGCAACAACTCTCCGGCGCGTCGCACGATGTCGGCGTCCGGCCGGTCAGGGTCAACCGTGAGGTAGCGCACTTGTTCATCCGTCACGCGGTAGTAATGTAAGACAGGTCGCGTCCCTCCTGTCGCATGACGCCCGTCCCGGTAGTTCGTCTCCCCTCCAGATCGGCTCCAGAGCCTCGAGCCTTCGGCGCGCGGCAACTCCACGTTTCTTCGTGGGTATTCGCAGGTACAATGATTCCGCCGCTCCACCGCAATCGCGCACGCTGCTTGGTCGCACTCGGCGCGTTGATCCTCGCCGCTGGGGGCTGTGAGCGCATCGCCGTTGGTCCGCAGATCGCCGGACAACTGCACATGGGTCGCGCGTACGCAGAGCGGTTGGTCCAACATCCGCCTTCTGTGATGAACACCGATGCCGATTCTGAGCGCGTTCTGGCGCTGGGATACCTCGAGCGCCAGCGACTCGGTCTCGGCGGCCCGTTTCGGTTGATCGATTACGCGCTGGGCGACCCACGACTGTCCATTGCCACCCGGGATTCGGTTGCCTGGGCGCTTCTCGCCCGCACGCTCGACGGCAATGCCGACCATGTGAATCCGATCGCGCTCGATTCCCTCACCGATAGCGTCTCGCTCGTTGCCGCGCCCGACGGCAACACGCAGTTCGCACTCATTGATCGTACCGTGCGCGACGCGCACGACCCGCGAGCAGGAGAATTGGCGGTGCGCCTCGCATACACGCTGGCCGCCGCCGAGCATCGGTTGCGTCCCGATGCGCCGCACATCGCGGCGCAGGCCGCGGCGCTCGTCCGCGATCGCGAGTTGGCCAAGCGCGACGTGAGCGACTTGCTGCGCGCCGCGTGGCGAGATGACGCCGACCCCCTGCGTCTCTTGCAAACGTGGCGACGTGAGCGCCGTTTCCGCGTCGAGCAGCCGCTCATGGAGCGGTTGCCTCCCGACGTTGCTCTCGAAGCCATGCAGCTCACGCCGGAGTTGCAAAGCGAGTTGCGCGACGCATCGGGCGACTCGACCAAACCGACCAAGGCGGATTCCGGGCTCTCGCTGTTAGGCACCGCCGCCCGTTCGCTGGAGCGGTTGGCGCTCGGCATCGCGCGTCCGCCGGAGACTCCGGTGGTCGTCGCCATGTGGACGCACCGCGACGACCTGCTGCATGTGACCGACGATGACGGCGGTGAGCGCGGCGCGCGCATGCGCTTTCTGTACCGGTCGCGCGGCGAGGAAGGCTTTGCGGCGGAGCGGGCCCTGGTGTCGGAGCGTGCACCCGGCATCGCGGTCGCTCGGACGACGCTTGCCGCGGCCGTGGCGCTCCGCGCGTACGCCCAAGAGACCCCCTGGTACCCTGGCGACCCCTCGCCGACCGACGCGCAGCTCGAGGACCGGTACGGCCTCACCGCCATCACCTTCGACAGCAGCGTGCCGAGCGCGTGGCGCCCCTACTATCTCACGATGCTCGGCTCGGCCCTGGCCGACCTGGATCGCGTGCTACCGTCGCTCGACCTGACGGGACTCCGCATCCACTTTGGAGAGAACCCGCTGCGCGGCGTCGCGCTCGCGCTGCATGATCCGGTGCATCGAATCATCTATCTGCCATCGGCGACGAGCGCCGGCACCATTGCGCATGAAATCGCGCACGACCTCGACTGGCAGGCTGCCGAACGCCGCTATGCGGTGCGCGGCGACTATGCCACCGACCGTGCGGTCCGCGATGCGCACGGCGGCCAGCTCGCCGCATCGTTGCGCGGGTTGACCACCGCATCCTTGAGCGCTGTCGATCCCGACGATCGTGACGTGCTGAGCATGCGCCCAACGGAAGTGTTCGCGCGCAGCGTCGATTGGTTCGTCGCGGTATCGCTCGCGCGCGAGGGACGCATGAACGGGTATCTTTCGTCGGTGCAGGATGACCTGTTCACCGGATACGTCACCGTCACGCCGCCCGACGTCACCGGCGAAGCAGGTTCGGCGCTCGTGAGCGTGCTCGACGACGTTGCCCCGCCGTCGCGCGCCACGCGCGACTGGTATCTCACGCGCTACGGCCCCGGCCGCGTGCTCACGCCGTACGATCTCGTGCGCCGGGTGCTCGAGGCGCCGTTGGACACGACGGGTATCGGCGCTGCCGCATCGCTCACCGACCTCGTGGCGCCGGTGAGCGCCGTGCGCGACTCCGTCATGTCCATCGTCGATGGCGGCTCCTGCGGCAACGCGACCGGCGATCGCGGGCAGCGCCTCGCGGCGGCGCGGCGCCGCCTGGTCGAGCTCGCTGCGCGGGCTCGCGCGTCCGGCATCATGCGCGAGCGCGGCACGGCATTGGCCGCCGAAAATGCCTGGCGTTGGGCAATGGTCGCGCCGTACGGAGTCGCGCGCGCCGAAGTTGCAACCGGCATGTTAGGCGGCTCGATCGAGAGCGCGCTTGCGGACCGTGGCTCGCAGATCGATCTTCTCATGCGCGACAGCGCGCCCGCTCCGGGCTCACTGGGCTGCGCAACCGATTCGTCGGCCGACGCGCGCTGAAGCGTCGCCACGCGCCGCTCGTTCCACCCGCACCTCCATGACATCCTCGGAATCGGGTTCCACGAAGGGCCCCGTGCGCGCCCCCATCGTCGCCCAACAGGTCGACATCGAGACGCCCGAGCAGGTGGTCCTGTCGTATACGCTCGCCGGTGTCGGCGCGCGCGCGGCAGCGGCCATCATCGACTTCCTTGCGATCTCCGCGCTCATCATCTCGTTTTTCCTCTCGATGTCGTTGCTCGCCAAGCTCAGGCCAACAGGACCGCACCCGACGCCCGAGGAATCGAGCACGTGGGTGCTGGCCATCGCCTCCCTGATCATGTTCAGCCTGGAGTGGGGCTACTACGTCCTGTTCGAAGCGCTCTGGGACGGACAGACGCCGGGCAAGCGGCTGCTGCACATCCGCGTCGTGCAGGACGGTGGCTACTCGGTGTCGTTCGGTGCATCGGCCGTGCGCAACATTGCCCGCATCATCGACGGACAGCCCGGGTTTCTCTACGGAGTTGGCGTCATCGCGGCCGTCTTCAACCGGTCGGGCAAGCGGTTAGGCGACATGATGGCCGGCACGTTCGTCGTGCAGGAGCGCATCGAGCGGGCGCCCGTCGTGCCGGACGTAACCGTCGAGTCGAGCACGAGTGTGCCGGTGATGGCGGCGCTCAGCGCCGGCGAATACGATGTGCTCGAGCGATTTCTGTCGCGCTCCGCGTCGCTCGCGCCGGAGCGCCTGCACGTTCTGGCGGAGAACTTGGCGCTCTCACTCGCGGCCCACCTGCCGCACGAAACCGCGCCGGTGCTCGATCGGCTGCGGATGTTATATGCCAGCGAGCGCGATGCGCGCGCGCGGGGACTCGCTCCGCGAGGAGCGAAGGGCGCCGCACGCGAACGGCACGCGCTCGTCGCGCGCTCGTCCGTCCGCTGGAGCGGTTTCGCGACGAAACTGCGCGATGCCCAACGACGCGGCCTCCGGCACATGTCGGAAGCGGAGGTCAGCGATTTCGTTGCCCAGTACCGGGAGATCGCCACCGACCTCGCGCGTCTCACGACTGCCTCGAAGGGCGCACCATCCGATGCGGTGTTCTATCTCAGCCGCTTGGTGGCCGGTGGACACAATCTGTTGTATCGGCAGCGTGCGATCACGGCGCGTGCCGCGGTGCGGTTCGTGACGGTCAACGTTCCGCGTGAGGTGCGCCGCTCCTGGGGATACATCGCCATCGCGGCGCTGGCACTGTTCGGTCCCATGGCGATCACGTATCAGGCAGTCGTCAACGATCCGCTCCTGTCCGAATCGCTGCTGCCGCCCGGCATGATCGATCGCGCGAACGAGGGCGTCGCGCGCGCGAAAAAAGGCGACCGAACGTACGTCGAGATCAAGTCCTTCATGCGCCCGCTGGAGGCTTCGCAGATCATCTCGAACAACATTCAAGTCACGTACACCGTCTTCATCTTCGGCATCACGTTCGGACTCGGCACGCTTCTCATGCTCGTCACGAACGGCGTATCGATCGGCGCTGCACTCGGTCTGTACCAATCCAAGGGCATTCTCGTCCAAATCGGCGAGTTCGTTCTGTCCCACAGCGTGTTCGAGCTCAGTGCGATCTGCATTGCTGGCGCCGGCGGACTGCTCATCGCCCGTGCGCTCCTCGTGCCGGGGAGAAACACGCGCGGCGAAGCGTTAGTCATCTACGGAAGACGCGCCATTCGCCTCATCACGGTATCGACGATGCTGCTCCTCGTCGCTGGAACGATCGAGGGGCTGATCTCGCCGCGCACCGACATTTCGCTCACGGTCAAGATCGCTATCGCGTCGGCCTGCGCCGTTGTCCTGCTCCTCTACTGCTTGATCGGAGGACGCGGTATGGATCCCGCCGACGAGGAGCAGTTCGCCTACAGCGACGCGCGCGCCTTGAGCTCGAGGTAGCGATTGATCACGGCCGCCGTCATCGCGCGCGGCGACACGTCCAACACCGACACACCCGCGTGGCGCATCCGCGCGAGCGCGGTCTCGCGAGCCGTCACGAGCTCCTCGGCTGCCGCTGCCTCGAACAGGCCGGATGTCGAGGCGCCCCGCTCCGGTCGTGCGGCGGCGATCAGCCGGTCGTTGCGCAGCGCCACGACGACCAACAGATGACGCGACGCGCTCCGCGAGGTGAGCGCGATCAACGCCTGCGATGACCGCGGGTCGATGACGTCGGTGAAGAGCACCACGAGCGATCGTTTGCGCTGTCGCTCGCCTAACACACGAAACGCCGCGGCGTAGTCCGGCTCGGCCATGCTCGCCGCGGTCGGCATGATCGCCTGGTGCACGCGTTCGAGCGCCGCGGTGCCGCGTGTCGCGGGCGCCCATGCGCGGATTTCGTCGTCGAACACCAGCGCGCCCACCTGATCCTTCGATTGGGTGGCGACGTCCGCCAACAGCATCGCCGAGGACAGCGCATACTCGAAACGCGGAACGTCTCCCTCGAGTTGCGTCATCATGCGGCCGCAATCGATGGCGAGCATCACCGTCTGCCCTTGTTCCACGGTGTACTCGCGCGAGATGAGGACGCCCCGTCGCGCCGTCGCCTTCCAGTCGATGCGGCGCGGTTCGTCGCCCACCACATACTCGCGCAGGCCGGATAGTGTCGAGCCGTCGCCGCGCCTCCGGATGTTACGCATGCCAAGATCGCGCAGACGGTGGTGCAGAGACAGCAGCCGGTAGTGACTGACGCCCGCCATCGACGGCACGACCACCACCTGGTCCGGCATCTCCCAGCGATACGTGCGGCGTACGAGGCCTAACCATCCATCGGCGCGTACCACGACGCGGCCCAACGCCCAGGTGCCGCGCTCGGCGCCCTCCAGCTCGATTGGAAGCGTGCACGGCGCGTCGGGCCGCACGACGCGAACGCCGAAGCGCGCGTCATCCGAGCGGACACCGCGCGGCAGGTCGTCGTAGAGCGAGACGTGCAGCGCACGACCTGCAGCCACGCGGACCACGTATCGCCCCCCCGCCGCGTCGCCTAACCCGATGCGCTCCGGGATCGCCCGTTCGACTTCCAGTTGCCATCGCGCCGGCAACGTCAGCACGTCGAGCGCCACCGCGGC
>Ga0207695_10007429_pt1 | contig 13951 bp, 17 predicted proteins | sample KBSC54metaG_FD_184354 | JGI IMG/M metagenome (GOLD analysis project Ga0207695, IMG submission 184354) | Corn rhizosphere microbial communities from Kellogg Biological Station, Michigan, USA - KBS C5-4 metaG (SPAdes) (version 2) | ecosystem: Host-associated > Plants > Roots > Rhizosphere > Soil...
CCTGCGCGTTGCGCGATGCTAGGCTTAGCATTCTGCTGCAATGCGGGATGCGTAGAGCGAAGAGTTTTTGAGGTATTCCATGATTTTGATGATCGACAATAAATACGATAGCTCAAATTCGTTCGTCGACGATCAAAATCGTTCACAAAAAACGACGTAACTTTGAGCGATTAGCATTTTATCCGTGCAACGGCGGACTAGGAAGTAAATTCACAGCCAACCAAAAAGGGGGTATAATTGAGGGTATCGATATCCCTTAAGGTGTGTTGATGGCGCAGCGCCTCACCGATTCCCATGCCCGCAATGTCAAGCCGAAGGCGCGGCCCTACAAGTTGACCGATGGCAATGGTTTGCACCTGCTGGTGCGGCCGAACGGCTCACGCCTATGGCGTTACCGTTATCGGATCGGCGGCGTCGAAAATTTGTACGCGATTGGCGACTATCCTCAAATGTCGCTGCAGCAGGCGCGCGACGCGCGTGATGCAGCGAGGGCATTGGTCAAGCAGGGTATCCACCCGTCGCGACAGCGTAAAGCCGACCGCCTCGTCGTCAACGAAGCGGCGGCGAATACCTTTGAAGTGATCGGCCGAGAGTGGATCGATCTGCACCGCAGCCACTGGTCGCCCGGCTATTTGGGCCAAGTCGAAATCACCCTGAGCCGGGATGTCTTCCCGGCGATTGGCGGGTTGCCGATTCGAGTCATCACCGCCGCGCAGATTCTCGCAATCATCAATCACGTCGCGAAACGCGGTGCACCCAATGTCGCCATTTTGATCTTGCAATGGTGCGGTAAGATTTTCCGCCGCGCGGTATCGACCCTGCGCGCCGACAGCGATCCGACCTATGCCTTGCGCGGGGCGGTCAAGAAGCCGAAGGTGCAGCATAAGCGCGCACTCAGTGCGACGGAACTCGGCGAGTTGTTGAACCAGATCAAACCGTCAGAAGGGACGCCGGAGGTGCGGATTGCGTTGCAACTCCTGCTGCTGACGTTCGTTCGGCCGGGCGAGCTGCGCAAAGCCCTGTGGTCGGAGTTCGATCTGGAGAAGGCCGAATGGCGCATTCCGGCCGAACGGATGAAGATGCGAAAGCCACACCTCGTGCCGTTGTCACGCCAAGCGATCGAGCTACTTCAGCAATTGAGGCAGGAGGGGGTAGGTGGGCCGTACCTGTTCCCTAATTTCCGCGATCGCAAGCGCCCGATGTCCCCTACGACCTTGAACCGCAAACTGAACTACTTGGGGTACGCTGGTAAGTTTTCGGCGCATGGCTTCCGGGCCACAGCATCAACCTTGCTCAACGAAAAAGGCTATCGACCCGATGTGATCGAGCGCCAGCTCGCACACGCCGAGCGCAATAAGGTGCGAGCGAGCTACAACCATGCGACCTACCTGGATGAGCGGCGGGAGATGATGCAGGATTGGGCCGATTTCTTGGACGAGCAGCGCGTTGAATCGCAATCATGCTGACAGCCTAAATATTGAGTGTCACCATTCGAATCAAGGAAGAAGGGCCATGCTGAGCTTTAAGGCCGTAACCGAATACCACAAACTAGAAGAAGACCTCGAACGCATCAAGCGCATGTCGGATACTAAGAAGCGAACGGACCTGCTGATCCAGCACTTCGAGGCTCTACAGACAGCCCTGTTCAAAACCTTGGCTGATCAGGTGTTCAAATAGCCATTCGACAGAACAATTTTGAATCACGCGAAATTTGCGGCCCAACGAATCAAAGCAGATCAGTCACCATGGGGAGCACTTTCATGAGCCCTAACACTTGAGGTAAGTGACCGCTGCCACACGAGACAACAGGTTACCTCGCGATTATCGCAGCGGTCCACTTGACCGAATAGCCGCTGAGACCTCTACTCCTTCATCCGCGCCCTTTATAAACCAACCGCAAAACAGGTCAATCTCAAATTGCTGTCTCAACGCTTGCCAAGCGCTTAAGTCCTGGGTGAGTCTGCTCAGTATTTCTCTGACCTGCTTGTCCAGATTTTCAGGCTCCGTGTCAGTTGCTTCTAAGCGCCAGCTCCCGAATTTTGCGATCCGCACGCCAGACTTGAAAGAAATCTCAAGACGCCTGCGCGCCTCCCCGCCAGCTCCCAGAATCCGATCGGGCGCGAACACCAGGACGAGCGGTGCGAGGAGCTGCAACGTCCAAGCTAATCGTCGGCGATCGGATTCATTCCTTGATCAGGACGCGGGATTAGATTTTGTCGCTGGCAGTAAACAGAGTTTGGCTGTTGGGACTGTTTGACTTCGCCGAAGGTCATCTAGGATTCTTAACTTCACGCTTTGGCTTCAATTTTTCACGGCGAGCTGGTCACAACAGGCTACGTAATTTCATGTCGAACTGCTGGTACTCAATCGGCAGCGAGAAGTCCTTTCGCAGCTTCTCGATATACGCCTTTGCTTCATCGTCGTACTCGGCCTCGCCAACGATCACCAGTCTGTGCGCTAGTTGCCCGCCAGGCCAATACGAATACTCCAGCAACTGCCCGATGGCGTCGCGGATGCAACTGCGAGCGGACAGGCCTGTTTTGAGTTCGTAGTAAACGTACTTCGTTCCGTCTCCATCCCGGGTGGCGACATCGACACGGGCTCCATTCCCGAAGCTCTGCTCTCCGCTAGCATTCTGCCCATGGATGGATTCCAAGTGTTCGAAAAGCGCGGCCTGCACAATGTTGTGGCGCAGAGCCCTATCCACGGATAGCTCCTCACGAGTGAATGTGGTTCGTGGGGCACGTGCCTTATTGCCGGACGTCCACTCGAAGGTGGACGTGGCATTGGATGGTCTGGGAAATGTTTGCGTGCCTTCGACGAACTGGTAGAGCGGCAACATTCGGTCGAAATCCTCCAGTATCCAATCGACATCGATTTCGTTTGCGGGCTGCTGCGTGCCGAGGAAGATGAAGGTGTCGCGGAGAATCAGTTCGTTCGAGATCAGGCCGACGCCGTAGTTCTCGCTGCGGCGACCGTTGTGCCAGTGCCACATGGACAGGCCTTCGAAGGCATTCGGGTAGACACGGAGATATTCGTTGAAGCGCTTGATCTTAGGAACCAGTGGAGCAATGTCAGGAAGCTCACGCGTCGGCCGGAGCGAGAAAGCAATGCCGTGCCTAAACACTGGATGCCCGCCGATCTCTTCGAATCCGACATTGAACTGTAGTTCTGTTAGGCCACCGGCATGGAAGGCCCAGTCCCGGTCAGGTTCGACGGTCGAAAAGAACAACGTTGCAGCCGGGATGCGCGTCAGTCTGTGACGGGTTCGCCGCCACTCGGGCAAAGTGCCGATATCGTAGCCGGGCGCAAGCGTGTTAAGTTCGGTGACGATCTCCTGAAGGGTTAATGCTCGTGGCAGACGCGCGTTCTTGCGGACGAAGCGGACAAGACGCCGCGCCAGATCCACGCCATCGACCTTGAATCCCGCCGCATCCCAATGCGGCGCACGCGTTCCCTGAGACTGATTGGCCCACCATTTATGATGGTGCTCTGTTGCGGATGGCGGCAGGGGCGCCCCGATGATCCGCTCGATGTCCGCGAAGCTGAGTGTAACTCCGGATCGTGACGCGGGAAGGGCTTGGAGGTATCGGCCCAGTGGAGCGTATTTTCTCTGATCGATGTCGGAGTCGCTGTCGGGCATGGCTATCTCCTCCGGCTTGCCTTTGTTTTCGAAAGTGCAAGGCCAGACTCTCTCCGTGATCTTCTCCGGAAGGCAGAATCCAGGGACAACAAACCCGAGGCCAATGTCGCTTCCCGGGGAATCGCCAGCGATGTTTGGCACGCGCCACATAACTACTCGGTGCGCGAACCTGTGAACCCTTCTAAGAATTCTTCCGCTTTCGCAATATCGCCACTACATCGTCTGATTTCGAAGGCTACCGCCTTGGCATCAACTTCTCAACAGTTCCAGCGGTTTCACTTCCGACCTGCATGTTGCAATGCGTGTGGCTAATGCCTGCTTGCAGGATGCTACATAGGTGTCCCACGCGGACAAGCACATCACAACTGCCGCGCGGTTGAGAGAACCAAGCCTCGATTGGCGACCCGGATTGCCGGTACGCAGGTTCTGATGGGCTTGCTCGATCTCATCAGCGTCGCTAAGCAGCGGCAGAGGAAACTATTGTGGGCTTGCGAGGACATTTCTCTGTGCGGGCTAACACTTAAGCTAAGCGGCTGCTGCCGCGAAGCGGAGATAGTACGCAACCGACCGGCAGCCAAGCCACATCAACCCAACTCGTTCACGCACCGTGCCGACTGCCACGCCGCTTCGAACAATTCTTTTGAGATGGCAACGTTCACGCCGCAGTGCGGTTTTATCGCTTCGGACTCGACCCATTTTCCATCCGGCAGCATCCCCCAAAAGTCTTGGACGTGGTCCCTGCTGTACCGAAGTGCTTTACCGTCGGCGCGAATCTCAAGGTAGCGGCGCCATAGGCGCGAGTCGTCGATCTCGGAGTAAGAGATGAATTCCTCAACACCGATCGTGTTGCCGCTGGAGCAATTGAGACGGTAGATCATAGAGGTTGGCTCGACGCAGCGGTCCAGTTGAACGAATTGTTAGCTCTCAGTAGTTTTCGGAGGAGGCGAGAGCTCGTCTCTGAGCGCTAAGACTTCCCTGCGCCTATCGGCTCGTAGCGCTGGGACAACATAAATTTCATGAAGCACCTCGCTCAGCGCTGCCAGAATAACCCGCAGATGTTTACCCTCCCATCCGTCATATGAATTCTCGTGCACCTTGGTGCTCGTTATGTGTTGAACGGTGAGTAGCGTGTCAAAGAAAGCCGGATCAACTTCAGCATGGAGTGCCTTTAATGACTTGATTCGGTCTTCGTAGTTGTCGCCAGTTGCATTGTTAAGGGCGCTTAATTCGTAGATGATTTTTCTGGCACATGCGGATGCGCCAGTCAGAAAATTGCTCTTAAGGCAACCTTCTGATTCTGTGAGCAGCTCCCGCAGAATCTTAGGAACGCGTTCGTCCAAGACAAAAAACGAAGTGGGAACTGAGTAAAAGAAATGGCTGTCGAGATCGATAGGGTTGCCGGCCGGCAGACTGAAACGGTAAAAGGGAGAACCGTCTCCATAATTGCCGACGCGAGTAACTTCAAGATTGCTGAACGTCAAATGCATTGAACCCTTTCGACAAGACTCACATCTGACGAAGAATGCCATGCAAGTTTTTTGGTCTGTCCAGTCAAAACGGACGAAATCATAAAGGTGATAGGCAACATGCCTCCGGTTGCAGAAAGGACAGTTGTAGACCCTTGCATCCACGAAGTACCTTGAGTCAAGGTGCGACTGGTCTGACATATGAGAGCTTACGCTTGAGGTAAGTGGCCGCTGCCGCAATGCGTGTCAGATTACCGTGGCACGTCACGTCGGTCCACTTGACCGAATAGTTAGGAGCTACTCGAAGACAGCTAGCGAACAAAATTAGTGAGTCGGTCTGCATGGGTTGGTACTACGGCGAGACCCAACCGACATTCATCGCAACTATGAAAACGATGGCAGCCGCAAACATCACGGCACTCGGTGCCGCAATATTGGGACGCCATGCACGAGGTGCCAGGAAACGGGCCAGTGCGAACAATAGGCTTGGACTGAATAGGATCAGAAGAGTTTCCACGACCTTGCTTGTAGCACCTGAGATAAGCGGCCGCTGCCGCGAAGGATGTCGGATGGGCTTCCGGCCAACGGGAAGGGTCTTTCTGCGTCGTCGCTGCCCGAATCGGTATACCTGTAGCGATAGCCTGCGATGGCACCGTCAGCGCCGTTCCGTGAACTCCGAGATGGGATCTATACGCTATCGCATATCGACCTACTACTCGACCCAGCATTTACTCAGGCTTCCATTTGCCCATGAAGGCATCGGGATTAGTCGCCAGAGCGTTAGACGAGCACGCTTCCAGGCGCGAGTCTAAGAGAATGCTGTCGGGATGCGCGAAGGAGTATTGTGACGCCGTATCGTACCTCGCGTTTGGATCGTTGTTCTCGTGGCTCATTCTGATCACGTCGATGCCGTCCATTCCGCCTTGCTTTCGGAAGCAGGTGCGAAAAGCGGTCAACAGTTGATCGGCGTCCAGTGCCCTATACGAAACGTTCTCTCGAAGTTTGTAGACGGCGTCTCCGATTCGGCTCGCCTCCACATCGAGCGACGCATATTGCCCGGCCTTCACCCGACTAGCCGCTTCTTTGACCAGTTCCGCAGTCAGAAAATCGCTGATCGGAGCGCTTTGACCGGTGGCAGGAGTTTCCGCAGCAATGGCTGATGGTGCGGAGGTCGGCGCAACGCGAGATCGATCGGTGTTGGACGTTGCGGTACTCCGCATTATCGCCCTAGCTTCACGCATCCGGCACTGATCCAGAACGTCATCGATGACTTGGTTGCCTTTGGGAATAGTGAAGTACACCTTGCCCGTGGCGTCATTGAGTTCTACGACAACGGGAAGCTTTTGCTCGACAAATTCGATAATCCCGTGAGTGTCAACGTAATTCAAGAATATCTCTCGTTCCTTGCCTTCGAGGTATCCGAGCACGGTCAGGGTTTCGCCAGACATTAGGCCTTTCTGCTTAAGTAGGGAAACTATATCGCTTTGAACCAGCAGTTTTAGATCGAGCTCAGCGCTATTGTTGTACTGAGTTTGAGCAACGAGCCAGGTTGTATCCGTTATTCCGGAACGAGTCTTCACTCGGCCATCGGGTGTGGTCACGCCATAAATTCTGTTGCTTAAGAAACCTTGATAGGCGGGATCATCGAGGAGTGAAGAGAGCGAAACGGAGAGTTCCTTCTTGCCAGGATTGCAGGAGATGAGTGTCTGAAGCGTCTGTCCATGCACATTGCCGTTGCCTTCATAAGCTGCCTGATAGACGACGCCGTCGATCGGAGAATTCTTATCGGCACGGTGCCAACCATCTTGATCTGCTGTTTTTGACTTGCCTGCAGGAGCGGTTGCCTGCGTGGCGTTGGCAGGACTGGCCGACATAGCGTTTGCGGAGACGGTCTGCCCTAGGGTTGTACCGGCCGCGGAATTTGCGCTTTGGCGCACCACCCATGTGATGCCGCAAGCAATCAAATAGAGTGATCCGAGAATCGCAAAAACACTCTTAAGTTTGAGTTTCATTGCTCCCCCTGTGAAGTGGCACGCCAATTCGGCGGTACTGGACGAATATTTGCAGACTATAGTCCGTCGACCAAGTTTACCACGGGGCCTAATTTCGGTGGAATGTCCCCCGCAGCCAAACCCTTGCAGAAAGCCTTCGGGCAAGTGCTCCGCGACGCGCGCAAGGTGAGCGGGTATTCGCAGGAACAACTGGCCCTTGCCGGCGACCTAGATCGAACCTTCGTCTCGCTGCTTGAGCGCGGACTTCGGCAACCGTCGCTTCAGACCCTCGTACAAATCGCTCAGGTACTTGGCGTTAGGCCGGGACAATTGGTCGATGACGCTGTCCGGCGAGCAAAGCGCTAAGGCAGGTAGATGTTGGGGTTGTTTGCCTTGTTGGGGATTTCAAACGCCACATGGAGTGAAGTTGCGCGCAATCAGCCACTAGCGACCTGATCTGGAAATCTTGGCCCTATTCCGGCTGATGGACCTCTGCTTATAGATAGCCAAGTTCGGCCACTTTGAGACAGTAGAAGCCGTTGATAGGGCTCCGAATTGCGGACTTTTGTGTCGGCTTGATTGGAGCGGCTAGGCCCCGATGCTGGGATTTGAAGAAAGGTCGTCCAGCGGGCTCCGAACCCCCAATGCGCGGTTGACCACATGCGTGTAGATCATAGTCGTATCCACGTGGCGATGCCCTAACAATTCTTGGATCGTGCGGATGTCTTGGCCTCGTTCCAGCAAGTGGGTGGCAAAGGAATGCCTCAATGCATGCGTCCCAAAGGTCTTGGCGATGTTCGCTTGAGCCGCGGCGCGCTTGATCGCGATCCCCAACGTTCCTTCATATAAGTGATGCCGACGACGCACGCCGCTCCTCGGATCAAAGGATTCGTGGTCAGCAGGGAACGCCCAGAACCACGCCCAGCTTTCTCCAGCTCTTGGATACTTGTGCTGAATGGACAGAGGCGTCTCCACACCGGATCGCCCCATCTCACGGTCCCTGGTCCACAGGGACTTGGCGTAGTCCAGTTGGCGACGCAGGGGATCTTCCAGCGCCAACGGCAACACCGTAATCCGATCTTTGTTGCCTTTGGCCTCACGAATAACGATGAGGCGCCGATCGAAGTCGATATCCTTGATGCGCAGTTGCAGGCACTCCATCTTGCGCATGCCTGTTCCGTAGAGCAACCGAAAGGGGAGTTGATGTATGCCGGTGGCGACACGGAGTAACCGACTGACTTCATCAGTACTCAAGACGACGGGTAGCCGTCGCGGGGTACGCGGACGCCCAATCTCCTGCATCCATGGCAGCTCGATATCCAGCACACGCCTGTAGAGAAAGAGGAGGGCTGCAAGTGCTTGCTTGTGAGTGGAGGCCGATACGCGGCGTTCGTTGGCGAGGCAGGAGAGAAACCCCTCCACCTCGGGCTGACCCATTTCGCGCGGGTGGCGCAGCCGATGGAAACGGATGTACGTGCGGATCCAGAGGAGGTAGATCCGCTCAGTGCTGAGGCTATAGTGATGGTAGCGAATCCTTTCACGCACCTGATCGAGCAGGCGTGTGGCTCGCAGTGGCGGTGGCGTGCCGGGACGCATAGCTTATGCCGTTCAGCATAGAATTGTGACAAAACAGGCGTATGACAGCCCGTCAGCACCTCGTAGGCTATTGATTCTGCGGAGAGCTAATCTGGTTAACTAGAAATCCAGTTAAACTGGTTAACTAAAAAAACCTGTTAAAACAAGTTAGCGCTTATGGGACACATGCCCAGTGAATTGAGCCGCCCAAAGGCTGCGGCGTTTTTCGCCTTCGGCGCATTTGTGGTATTTGCGACTCTGATGTTCTTCAAGCAGCCTCCTGCTCCGCCAAACCTTCCACCGCTTTTTGCACTCGCCTCTTTATTGGGCTGGCTGATAGCTGCGGCTATCGTCGCTTTGGTGCCGGGCGTGTCTTTTTTCTTTGTCTGTGGCAAACGTTATCGAAAAGCATCGAGAACCATTGTTCTTTTCCTAGGCTTTGGTAGTGCACTGCTAACTTGCATAGTCGTATTGGCCTTACAGCCTTTACATATCCACATCCCATCGATTTTCCTCGAGATCGTTCTGGCAGGTCTTCTCTTCTCTATACCGGCCGTAGTTGTCCCCATGGCGGCTCTCGCCTTCCTCCGGACGTCGCGCTAACTATTCGGTCAAGCGGACCGCTGCGGAGTTGTTGCGCTAACATGTTACTCATCGCGGCAGCGGCCGCTTACCGACAGCGTTAGGCCTGCTTGGAAATCACAAAACGTCCATGGCGTCTTAGCAAAGTCCAACGTCTGTTGGTCGTGCTTTGTGCCGGTTTGTACTTGCTCGCATTCCAACCATGGTCATCCGCTTCCGCAAAAGGCGAGGCGAGCATCTACGCCGGTGCTGCCGCAATGCTTGTCTTGGCTGCATTGCCTCCGAGGTTTCGCCTAATGTCGGTCGTCGCAATCGCAATCGTCACAGCATTCGTTGTGTTGGTCGGCATGCGTGCATTCGGCGTGCAGGCCTAACTATTCGGTCAAGTGGACCGCTGCGGCGGGTCCGCGGTAACCTGAGACCTCACGTGGCAGCGGCCACTTACCTCAAGCGTTAGGCCTAGATGAGCGGTGACAAATATCCTGTGATGAATGACGCCAAATGGACTGAGCTTCGTCTGGGTATGTACAACCTTGGATCACGTTCCCCCAAGTGGCGCGTAAAAGCGATGCCTTCTGGCTACGTAAGCAACTGGGACGGCGAATGGTTTCATCACTTCTACGGTGGCGGCTACTCCGACATCGAGTGGGTGGAAATTGAGATCGAAAGCCCCGAACAAGAACTAGCGGTTATAGGCCTACTTCGAAGCATTCATGTCCCTGGGCATAAGACTGAGCGCGGCTACAAGGTGTACGGCTACGTATCGCTCGGCCAAAGTGTCGACTACGTCTAGGCCTAACTATTGGGTCAAGTGGACCGCTGCGACGTGTCGCGGTAACCTGACGCCTCGTGTGGCAGCGGCCACTTACCTCAAGCGTTAGGCAACGTGGGACTTCCCTCATTAATCGTAGCAATAGCTCTAGCGATTGGCATGCAGCCCCATTCGTCTCCGGAGCAAGTGGTTCGTGCGTTTTACGGCACTGATGTAGCTCTTCATAGTCACGGGCTGCCCAACTCAGTTGCGTTGAAGTCAATCGCACCCTATATTTCGCCCGACTTTGCGAAGCTTTTACAGCAAGCACAGGTGGCCGAAGCCTTGTGTATCAAGAGCGCGCCCGCCGGATTGAAGCCCCCCATTTGGGAGACGGCAATTTTCGCCCAAACATGGGAAGACGCAACGAATGTCAGTAACGTCGTTGTAAAAACCCAGAATTTGAAGTCGGCTTCAGTTGCTGCTAGTTTGAAGTACGGTCCCGGCGAGTCTCATGAAATCGCTCTTGAATTATCTAATATTGGTGGTGTTTGGGTCATCAACGACTTGAAATATCCAGACGGTACAAGTCTGAGCAAGCAACTATTTCACTATGTTCATTTCAAGTGTGCGTTCCAGTGATCACGCGTCAGATGCGATGCCTAACTAGGCGTTCAACGCGACCGTTGTGGGTCGCCGCGATAATCGTAACTCCGCGCGCGGCGCGTTAACTGAGGCGTTAGGGCTCATGCTCATACGGCTATGCTTCGCAGCGTCTTTCCTCGCAATAGCCGCTTGCGCAAGCACTCCATCTCTTCGGGCAGGGCAATCGGTAAAGCTCACAGGTGTTGTTGGCTATAGCACCTGCCCAACAACCGAGTTGTACAAGGAGTCTTTTCCCTCTCTCTCTCTTTCGCAGCCGGTAATGATGCAAGGCATTGGTCGCATCGAGCTTCTTGACATGCCCCTTAGTGAGTACAACCTAATCAACTATGGTGCTTGGGTTGGCAAAACCATGCGCGTCACCTGCACCTTAGAGCTTTCGGCCCTTTGCAGCACTGCAAAGCCAATGGTTGTGTGCTCTCATGCAAAAATCGAGGCGTCGCCCTAACTATTCGGTCAAGTGGACCGCTGCGGTGATGTCGCGGTAATCTGACACTCACTGTGGCAGCGGCCACTTACCTCAAGCGTTAGGTTGCTCTATGAGGCGTGTAGCGCTGATGACGGTTGTTTGCGCGCTTCAGGGCTGCGCTGTCATGTTCTGGCCGAATACGCACCAACGGATTCCCGAGCTAAGCGGCAGAGTTACGTTACATGGCATTCCGGCAACGGGTGCACACGTATCCGTATTCGCTTCTCGATCGAGCAAAGAGCAATCAGTTCCGACGTTCCAAACCGAGGTTGGTTCCGACGGAGCATTTTCCTTTCATGGCCACAGGGCATTTAGCCTATTCATGGTAATGGGCGATCCGATCTCTTCTTGGGCGCTTGTCATTGACCAGGACGGTCAAAAGTATAATGGTTGGTCCAACTCTCGCATCGGCTATGCCGAAAGGCAGCTCGCGCTCGCATGCGAGCTAGCAGATCCAGAGAAGCAGTACATTGAGGGCCGAGGCATCTGTCGTGCAGCACCGTAGCACGCAACCTAACTATTCGTTCAAGCGGACCGCTGCGGGGTCACCGGGACTCAGCTACCATAGGTCTGCGGCCGCAGCGGCCGCTTAACTCCAGCGTTAGGCCTGCATGTGAAATACTTCACGCCTGAATGGTGGAGCAGCGGATGCGAAGGCGCGGATGCCGTCTTCGACAAGTACCAGCACTATATCGAGTCGATTCGCGATCGTCTGCCTGAAGCAGCGTTAGCGTTCGACGCCAGCTATACGCTGCATGACTCTGAGGTCAAACTGATCATAAGCGATTTCGAAAGGCGCACGCTCCGGCTTACCTTCCTCGGATGGGATACCGCGTTTGAAACGAAGACGCGCTACCGCCTTGCCTTCGACGAGGTCGCCCTGTTTGAACAACAGTTTCCGCAGCAAGAATACGTCGAGTCCGAGCTAGGAGACGTGGGTTACTGGGAGTGGGAGGCAGTTGCTGCGGGTACCGAGCTTCGCTTGCTCTTTGCTTCTTCTGCAATGTTCCGGCTACGTTTCAAAGAGTTTTCGTTCGAGCACGAGGCAGTGCAGGCCTAACTACTCACTCAAGCGAACCGCCGCGACGGGTTGCGGTATCCTGACACTCATCGCGGCAGCGGCCGCTTAGCTCAAGCGTTAGGTTTTGCTATGGAAGGTATGTCGCTGGACGCACAACTCTCGAACTGGCTAGGCCAATTGCTGGCTGCGCAGCCTCCGCCATCAAATATCGTAGCCTTCAACATTGGGCTCTTCGAAACGCCCGACGGTTACTGCGCATATTTGTCCGGCGCAACGCGGTTTGACGCATCATCGGACAATTGGGCGCTTGAGGACGCGTACTCTCCAAGTCAGAGAGAGTTTCCGCTTCCCCAAAGCCTTTACTCATTCTCGAGCTGGCAAGACGCCTTGTCCCAGGTCCATGGTGCACTCAAGCGCGCGCTCGGCCACGCGCCGATCAAGCAATCGCCGCTCCTGCACGCACAGGCTGTCACGGTCGGCTTCGACGACGGCGACCTCGAACGTGTGGTGTAGCAAACCTAACTATTCGTTCAAGCGGACCGCTGCGACGGGCTGGGGTACTATCATGCGGTACGCGGCAGCGGCCGCTTAACTCAGCAACTGTCTTGGACTTCGCATCAAGCGAGCGTACTAAGTTCCTCTGCTCGCAGTTCTTCCCGACGTCGCGCATTGAGGATTCCAAGCAGCTTGCGCATGCAAGCGACCATGGCCACCTTGGCGGCTTTCCCTCGTGCACGAAGCTGCTGGTAGTGCTCACGCAGGACCGCCTCCCATCGCACTGCCGATAGGGTTGCCATGTAGAGAGCAATGCGAACATCCGCTCGACCGCCATAGATTCGTCGTTTGCCCAGCATTTTTCCGCTGTCGTTGTTCAGTGGCGCAACGCCTACGAGCTTGGCGATCTCCCTTCGGCTCAGACGGCCCAGCTCGGGCAGAAGGGCCAGCACGGTAGTCTGGAATACTGGACCGAGCCCTTTGGCGGAACGCAATGCGGGCGTGCTGTGTGCTTGCGTGAGTTCCGTCAAATGCGCGTCGATCGCAACCATCTCCTTGCGCAGCACGGTCATCGTCTTGGCCATCAACCGACGCAAGGACGGCAGCGCCATGTCCCATTGCTGGCGAGTACGTTGCAGCGCTTCCAGCACCTGTCGACGACGGCGCAGCCAAGCCTGGAGTTCAGCCTGCCAGGACGGCGCAACCTGATGTGGTCGAAGACGCGCATGCAGCGCCGCAGCCATCTCCGCGAGCACTCGTGCATCAAGGCTGTCGGTCTTTGCCAATTGTCCCACTGCACGAGCAAAGTCCCGCGCCTGTCGCGGGTTGACTCGTGCGATCCACAAGCCAGATGCAACGCAGGCATCGGCTGCCGCAACTTCGTAACCTCCTGTAGATTCGATCACGATGCGGACATCAGTCAGCGTATGCAGCCATTTGATCAAGCGGCGCACACCCTTCGCGTCATTCGCGTAACGCCGCACTTGCTCTTGACCACCGACAGCGACATCCAACACCGCTTTGCTCACATCAATTCCGATGCCCAACATGGCAAACTCCGATAAAGTAGGAACAGGTCGAGAGCCCCTCACGTCCCAGCCCCGCCTTACCGGTGCGAGCGGCTACTCGCGCAACTGTTCGGGCGTAAGACGCGAGTCCCGATGTGCGGCCCAGGCTGAGTTGCGGTGGCTTCCACCAAAGCGTTATCGGGCTCGCACATCGGGCTCTCGACCCCTAGACTACTCATTCATCAAGACGTAAAGCGTTAGGTTCCGCTAGTCAATGAACACGTATGC
>Ga0207695_10007431_pt1 | contig 13950 bp, 14 predicted proteins | sample KBSC54metaG_FD_184354 | JGI IMG/M metagenome (GOLD analysis project Ga0207695, IMG submission 184354) | Corn rhizosphere microbial communities from Kellogg Biological Station, Michigan, USA - KBS C5-4 metaG (SPAdes) (version 2) | ecosystem: Host-associated > Plants > Roots > Rhizosphere > Soil...
GACTACGCGGTCGCGCTCGCCGAGGGCCTCGCGCGCAGGGGCCTGACGTGCTGGCTCGACCAGTGGGGCTCACATCCCTCGCGCGAGCTGCCTGAAAAGCTCAAGCGCGACCTGCGCCGCAGCGCGACCTTCGCGCTCGTCGGCACGCATTGCGCCATCGCATCGAAGGCGGTGAAGGACGAGCTGGACATCTTCCTGCAGACGCGCAAGTACGTGATTCCGATCAGCGTGGACGACACGCACCGGCAGCCGCAGTGGTTCGCCGCGATCGGCGGCTTGTCGCTCAGCCTGGAGCGCGGCGCGGAAGAAGGATCGGTGGGAACGCGCGCGCCCTCGACGGCGGTTCTGGACCGGATCGCCAACGCGGTCGGCTACTGGCGGCAGAGTCGGCGCGTGTTGGTGGTTTTCGCCGCGTTCGTCGTGCTCTCGATCGCGCTCGCCGCCGGCGCGCTGTGGGCGTCGTGGAACGCGGAGCAGCACCGCGTGGAGGCCGAGAACGGAGCACGCGCAGCCGCCGCGGCCGAGCAGCGCGCAAGCGAGAACGCCGCCAGCGCGCAGGCCAACGCTGCGAGCGCCGTACGCGCGCAGCAGCTAGCACAAGCCGAGGCAGCAAACGCGGTGAAGGCGCGCAAGGTTGCCGAAGAGCAGCGCGCGCTGGCCCGACAGCAGGCACGCGAGGCACGGCTGCAGGCGGCGGCCTCGCGCGCGCTGGACTTGACCACACGCGCCGAGAACCTGTTGCCCACCGGCGTAGCGCTGGCGTTGGAGACGCACGCACGCTTGCCGGCCGCGCAGCGGGCGACGAGCGAGGACGTCATCAGGAATGGCCTCAGGCTGCTCGCGCCGCGAGTCGCGGTTGCGCGCGTTGCACTCGGCCGAGCGTCGTCGTTCGCCCTTCGTGGCACCCAGGTGGTGGCGATCGAAGGCGACCGCGAGATCGTGCTGCGCGATGGCGAGTCGGCGGCCGCACTGGGGCGCTGGCCGATCGAGGGTGCCACGCTGCCGGCCCGGCCGTGCCAGCGCGGCGCGATGTGGGTGGCCGGCCGCACGCTGCACTTTTTCGACATCGATCGCGGCGCCGGCGATCGCATCGAGCTGCCGTTCGCGGCGCGCCAGCTGGCCATTGCGAGCCAGAGCTGCAGCGCGGCCGTCTTCGGCGATGGCGGCGCACTGATCGTCGCGCCCGGGCCGCTGCGCATCGAGCGAAGCGTGGCGATCGAAGGCCCGCCGGCGACCGTCTCCGTGCCGGCGCTCAGCACCGATGGCTCGCGGCTTGCGCTGGTCGCGACCGCGCAAGCGTCGTCATCATCGGCCCCTGCGGCCTCCGCACCCGCATCGGCACGTATCGAGATCCTCGACACGGCGACCGGCCGCCGGGTCGCCGGCTTCGCCGGCGCGGCCACCGCGATTGCGCTCGATGCGAGCGGGCGGCGGCTGGCGGCCAGCAGCGTGGCGATGCCGGCAGTGGTTCTCTACGACGTCGCCAGCGGTAGCAGCATCCCCATCGCCGAACGCGAACTCGTGCGCGCGTTGTCCTTCGACGAGTCGGGCCGACACCTGACGGTCGGCGGCAACGATGGCGTCGTACGCGTATTCGCCTCCAGCGATGGCGCCGAGCGGGCGCGGGTGGTGCCGCGGCCGGGACAGGTGGTGCTGGCGGCCGCGCTGAGCGGTACGCGTCTGGCGGTGCTGCGCTCCGACACGACTGCGGCCGTCGGCGCGGCGGCCGACGCCGAGCTGTCCTTCTGGGACCTCTCGCGCCGGCTCGGCGCCGCGGGCGCGCGATCCAACCGCGCGCCGATGACCACGCTCGCGCGCGGCGGCCGATTCGCGGCGCGCGTCGACGAGCAAGATGCGCTCACGGTCGTCGACACGCTCAGCATGGCGCCCGCGTGGTCGCGCCCTCCCGGCAGCGCGCCCTGCCAACGCACGCCATCGCTGAGCGCCGACGGCAGCCTGTTCGCCTGCATCTCCCGCGCGCCCCGGGGCGTGCTGGTGGCAATGCGCGACGAAGCCGGACCTGCTCGATCGATCACTCCCGACGATGTGAGTGAGCTCGCCGTTGCCGACGACGGCACGGCCGTGGCCGGCATCTCAGGCACTCTGGTACGGGTGTGGCGGCGCTCCTGGCGTAGCTTCGGCGATTCGGCGAGCGCGCGTTCGCCGAATCGCGGCATCGTCGGACTCGCGCTGTCGCCGGACGGGAAGCGGCTCGTCACGCTCAATATCGACCGCCCCGGCCTTCCGTTCGAGGCGCGCCTCTGGCGCATCGACGGCGGGCTCGCGGAGTGGCCCGACTTCGCGCACCTCGCCGGCCCTGAAAGGCCGGCATTCAGCCTGGACGGTCGAAGCGTCGCCACCACCGGTGGAACCAGCGTGATGCTGTGGAAGGCCATGCCCGTGAGTGGGCGCCAGAAGGCACGCACCTTCGTCGTCGACGGCGAGGCGAGCGAAGTCGCGATCGGATCGTCAATCGTCGCCGTGGTGAGCCGCAACCGGCGCGCGGGCGCGGGCGCGGACCGGCTCTCGGTGCGATCGCTCGCCGACCCTACGCACGAACTCACCGGCACGGCGCTTCCCGAGGCCGCCGTGCAGGTCACCGTCTCTGCAGCGGACGACGAGGTCGTGCTCATGACGGCCGCGGGCTCGATCGAGCGCTTCGCCCTCGGCGGCGATGCGCTGCGTCGCAACGCCTGCGCGCTGCTGCCGTCGCCGCTGTCCGCCGCGCAATGGGCCGAGTACCTCTTGCCCGAGCCGTACGCGCCGGTCTGCGGGAACGGCAGGGCGCCGCGTTAACGGCCGACGGCCGCTTGTGATCGCGATAGAGCAGGGCGTCATGAAAGCGAAGAATCCAATCGAAGTTGGCAGCCTCGCGGAGGTCCCTAGGCATCCCACTTCGGCGATTGGGATCCGGCCGCGGTCGTGGCGTAGTCGACGATGCAGGCCTGGACGGGCAGCCTATCGTGGCGCGCGGCCAGGATCGATCGCTTCGGGCGCCGCTCGCGGGTAGGGTATTCGCGCAAGCGTCCGCTGTCGATGCATGCTTCGGGCCGTGCGGCCCACGAGGAGGATGACGATGAAGCTCTCCCGAATTGGCAGCCACAGGTTCGGCTGCAGCGACGGTCTGCCGATCGCGGCTTGGGTCTGCCTGATCGTCGTGGCAGCATGCGGCGGCGAGGCCGACCCCAGCGCGGCGGACACGGGCAACCGCGGCGGCATCGCTCAGGCCCCCAGTCCGTCGCGTACGGCCCTCGCGAACACGCCGACACCTGGGGTCGTGTATGCGCAGGGTCGCCTCAGCGTGCAGGCCGACAAAGCGTCGCTTCGGGTCGTCGCGAACGCGATCGCTCGACAAGCCGGCATCGCCGTCGCGCTGGATCCGCGACTGGTGTCGCGATCGATCGACGGTCGCTTCAGCGATGTTCCGCTGGTCGATGGCCTGCTGCAACTGCTGCGCGATTACGACCTCGTCCTGTCCTTCAGTGCCGCCGGCCGGTCGGCGACCGCGCTCGCGGCGGTTTGGGTCTATCCGAAGGGACTCGGGCCGCGGGGTGCGCTGGCCGAGACGGCGGCCCTCGCGACAATGAAGGCGGCGGCTGGTGAGGCGAATGCCGTGCGCCGAGAGGTGCTGCTGCATGCCGAGACACCGCATCCTGTGCCGGCTGAAGAGACTGCGCCGCGCGCTGCCGCACCGCCGATCGATCCCGAATCGCGGGTGCTCGCGCTGGGCGCGCTGACGCGCGACCCGGCACTCGACGCGGTGGCCGTGCGCGCGACGGTGCAGATCGCGTTGCAGGACAACGATCCGACGGTCCGCGAGCAAGCGCGGTATTTGCTCGAGCAACTCGACCAGTCCGCGTCGAACGAGGGCCTGGCTGCGCCGCCCTGAGAGCAACTAATCGATTGTTCGCGGATCCGTGGGCGCTCGACGACCACGGCGACCCGGCGGCGATCGGCGCCTACGTGCAGCAAGGCGGTGTCGCGGCCGACTTGGCCGGCAAGTCGCGCATTCCCGGAACGGCGGTCGACATCGGTGCGCACGAGACGGCGCAGGCAGGCATCACGGCTCGAAGCCGATCCTCGTATGAATACATGAACTACCCCTCCAGGCAGTCCAAGATTTCATCTGCACCTCCAGATGGTCAAAATTCGGTCGGCGCGGACACCCACGTTGACCCCGGACGACGAGGACTGGCCCATGCCCGGCGAGCTGCGGTGGAAGATCTCGGTTCCCCGGCTGAGCGTTTCGCCAAACGACCGTTGCGCGAGCAGCCCGGTGAACCAGTTGTTACGCGCACCCTCGGCCAGATTGACGAGGTAGCCGGCGCCTGCATCCAGGTTTCAGTCGCCGAGCAACCGCTGGATCCGAAGCGGAAAGAGCACCTGCGTGCGTCCATTGCCCAAGCCACGAGAAGCATCGACGGTAGGAAGATAGACCGTCGGATGACCGCTGCCGACCAGCCGCTGTCCGGCAAAATCAGAGATCGATATTTCACCCCCAACTCCGCATCGCCTCACCCGCGTCCCGAGGTTGCGCCGACCGGACGGTTGAATGCCTGCGGCAGAGCCACGTGACACTGCGTCTCCTGCACGCAGCCATAGCTGACTTCGCTACTGAAGGCTTCCCCGCGCCCTCCCTCGAACCGCGTTTGCTGGTAGATCACGTTGATCTCTGGGTGACGGAGGTCCACCGGCTCCGGGTCATCGGTCAGAAAGGGTGAGCCCCCATGCAAGCGGCACAGAGTCCGAGCGCCCCCATTTCCGAGCGTGGCTCATGCGCCGTGGCCGGATCGCGCCGGCCGTTGGGGCAGCACGAGGACGCAGACCACCATGGCAGCAAGCAACGCCAGCGACGCATAGAGGCGGTTGAACTGCAAGCCGCCCTGAGACAGCGGCTTGTCAAGGAAGTCGCCCACCGTGGCTCCCAAGGGCCGCGTGAGCACGAATGCCAGCCAGAACAGCAGCGTGCGATTGGTGCGCGTCCAGAAGTACAGCGCGGCGATGACGAGCAGCGCACCGCCAAAGATCAACGCCGCCTGCTCGTAACCGAGGCCCAACCCACCGCGATCGTCGCCCGCGGTCCAATCGCCGAGCGCCGTGCCCAGGGTTTGCGAAAACAGGATCGTGCACCAGTAGAACCACTCCGCTCTCGGCGTCGTGACGCTTGCGATCGAGATGGTGCCTTCGGCGCGATGCCAGACCAAGAGGCTCACGGCCAGCAGGGCGCCGATGATGCCGGCGCCACCGGGATACCCGACCCCGATCGATCGATCGAAGAAGTCGGCCATTGTGGTACCCAGCGTGGTCGTCGCCACGATGGTGGCCCAATACACGGCCGCGTGGAGGCGTGCGGCCTTCACTTGGCCGTACACCAGGCCGATGAAGAGAATGGCGAAGATGCCCGTACCGATCAGATAGCCGAGACGGAGGGACATCGTCACCCAATCGCCGCCGGTTTCCCCAAGGGTGGTCGCCGCCACCTTGGCGATCCAGAAGCCCAGCGTGACCGCCGGGACTTTGGCGACGGCTTCAATGTTCGACTTTGTAACTGCATCCTTCATTCCGATTCCTCGCCTTTGTTGAACAGTACCGATACCGAGCCTAGCTCGTCCTTAATGTGGGCGCCGATGCGGATTTGAACCACATACCGGCCGACGACTGAGCCACGGCAGTTTGGCTGCAAACCGCGCCGTGCTTGATGTCCCCCTCGCATACCTGGGCTCACTGCAGCGTCGGCACGTGGCTCAAATCAGCGCCGGCATCGATAGATGGCCTCGGCGACCAGGCCTGCATCGGGACGACTGGAGGTCAGGCTCGATCTGGGCGCCGGGGTGGTGCCGCAACTGGTGCGCGGCTGATGTTCTTCCCCGAAGGCCAGATCCGTATTCCCGTACGGAGCGCCGGTGGACATGAGGAACTCGTTCGACGGCCTGTACGCGCTGGCGCAGGGAGTTCGACATTCCCACCCTGCTGTGCCTGCCGAGGCCGACTGACGACGTCGAGCCTTCGAAGGGCTCGATGACTGGCGGAACCGCTTCCTGAACATCGCGCGCACGGCGATCGTGCGTGGCTGCTACAAGCCGGCCTCGAGCCACCGCGTTGGCTCGACCGGAAGAAAGCAGACGTGTGGGAACGCGGCAGTCGCTGGGTTGTACACAGCGCCGGCGGATGGGATTGCGACGGCCGAGCCCTCCTGGCCCTGTGGGACGGGCAGCCAAGCGGCGGCGTCGCGCGCATCGTCGCCCAGGCGCGGCAGACTGGGAATTCCTCGTCGACCATATCGATAGCCGGGTGTTGAGTTCCTGACGTCCACTGGCCGCAAGCGGCTATGGCCGAATGTTCCCTTCTTGACGAAGTGCCTGAGCCCGCGCGTGTTGTGCGGACACGACTCGCCGGCGTCGCTGCACCAAGTAGGCGACCACCGCGAGCGCCACGATCGCTCCGAGCGCGATCGCCTCGAACTGGCCCAGCCCATCGATCAGCCATTGCACCGTGCGCCCGAACACGTATCCGAGGCCGACGATCAGCGGCGCCCAGATCGCCGCACCCAGCATGTTCAACAGCGCGAAGCGCCCCGCATCGACCACGCTCATGCCGATCGCGAACGGCCCGATCAAACGCAGCCCGTACATGAAGCGCACGCCGACGATGAGCGCCGACTGATGGCGCAGGATCAACCGCTCGACCGGCACGGCGCGCTGCGCCAGCCCGGGGAAACGCTGCAGCAAGGTTTGGCCATGGCGGCGCCCGAGCAGGAACAACATCTGGTCGCCCAGCGTGCCGCCGCAGAACGCGAGCGCCACGACTGCCGGGAACGACATCAACCCCTGGTGCACAGCCGCGCCGGCCAGCAGCAGCACGGTCTCGCCTTCGAGCAGGCTGCCGACGAGCACCGCGGCGTAGCCGTACTGGTCGACGAGATGGGCAATCACCATGGGGTCGCGTCTCCTTATCGCCGTGGCGGCGTGGGAGGACGTCCGCCGTTGTGGTGCGCGGCCCACTTACGCAGGATCGAGCGCAGATGTACTTCCGACAGTGGGATCACCCAGTCCAGGCAATCTCGCGGGATGGTACCGATAGCAACCCAACCTCGAAGGCTTGCTCGTCCCTGAAACGATAGCTCTTGGTGATCACAGGACCCGGCGGCAGCGCCCGTCGCTGCTCGACCAGCCGGGTCATGTGACGACGCAACTCGATCGCTTCGGCGAGCAGGGCCTGACGAGCCGCGTCGTACGCCGCAGACGCCCGGGAAATGGCGTCTTCGCCAGGTCGGGCATGCCGCGTCTGTGTCATTGCGATGCTGCCGGGCCGGCTTGTGCCCCCTTCTTGGCCGGCTTCTTCGCTGTCGGCTGCGAGGCGGCATCATCCACCGGCGGCTTGCCAGCCTTGTCGGTCGACATCATTCCCTTGTCGCGTTTCATGTGGGCGTTCCCACTTTGGGTCTTCGATGGTGCACCGGCCTTCGGGCCGGAGGCGTCTGCGTCGGGCGAGGCGGGCGTCGACGTTTGCTGGGCGAGAGCCCCGCCGGCCCAGAGGAGCGCGACGGCAATCATCGACAGTAGTTTGGCAAGCATGGTTCGACTCCTGGTCGGGGGAAAATAAAGCGGTGCGACCTCGGCAGGGCGTCATAAGCGAAGGAGGATCTGCGAACTTTCGCGATCGGGGATCTGAACTGGGGGTTCGATGTCGGGCTTCGGCACCGGCAGTCCCGGAGACGGCATCGCCGGGTCGACCTGTGCCGGAGGTTCGACAGGCGCTTCATGCTCGACCACGGGCACGGAGTGCAGGCTGACAACTTCGCTCATCGATCCAGGCTCATTCGCGGCGTCATCCATCGAACTCATGGACCCAGCCTGCCCCGGAAGCCGGCCGACGAATGTCGACCGTCGATGATCTTGCTGTGCGACATCGCCTACACGTGTTGTCGGCCGATACTGCCGGGGAAGCAGGCGCTATCGTCAAGCGCGAGCCGCGCCGTGTGGAATCGCATTCGTCACGCAAGATCGATCCACGCCGGCGCATGGTCGCTCGAACCATCGAGGCCCCGCACCTCTCGGTCGACGCCAGCCCCCGATCAGCCGCGCTTTCAGTGATTTGCCGATCACCAGATGGTCGATTCGCAGGCAGGCATCTCGTTGCCATGGGTTGCGGCGGTAGTCCCAGAACGTGTAGATCCGCTGCCTCGGATGCATCTCGGATTCAGATCCCCAGCAGGCGTCGCGTCTCCTCTACCGTCGCAAGCTCTCGAGCGGACCGGTTACGGGCGCTGGCCTCGTAGACGTCGCCTCGCGCATGCGTAATCCCGAGCGGCGCGAAGCCATGGGTCGGATTGAACGTCAGCCGATCGATCTGCGACTCGATGCCGGAGCCCGGCACGCCGCTGATCGCGCGTTCTCGAATCAGCCGCGTGGCGCAGTGGCGAACGGCGAGCCGGCAAGCTGTCGCAGCAGGTCGGCAGGGTCGTCATAAATGCCAACCGCAGCGGACAGGGCGCCATCGTTCCACCAACCGCCGCAGCGAAGCGCCACGGTTCGCACCCCGGCCCTGCGCGCGGCCTCGATGTCGTGCGGTGTGTCGCCGATCAGAAGGGCGCTGGCGGCGGTTGCACCGGCCTTGCGAAGCGCGGCTTTCACGATGTCCGGGTCGGGTTTGGAGGCTTCGGCGTCGCTCGAGCTGGCGCTCAGCGGGATGAGGTCCTCAACGCCCGCCTGCCTTAGCAGGCTCTTCAGTTCATCCCCGCTCGCCGACGTGGCAACAACCAGTTGAAAGCCCTCGGCTCGAAGCCGCTCCAGCAGGGCCCGGGCTCCAGCCGTCGGGCGCAGGCCGGGCAGGAAATCTCGGGAAAAGACGAGTTTCCGCTCATCGTTGATCTGCTGGCCCTGTGTTGATTCGTCATCGATGCCCACGACCTCTGCGATCAGCTTGTCGCCGCCCTTGCCGATCAGCGGGCGCAGCCTGTCGTACGGGACGTGATAGCCGAAAGCAGCGAGGGCGTTCTTCCACGCTTGAGTGTGAGCGTCATTGCTGTCGAGCAAAGTGCCGTCGACGTCCAGAAGCACCGTGGTCACCGGATTCGCCTGCGTTCCCTGATTGAAGTCGTGAGTCATTCGCTAGCCTAATTCGCTGGCAAGCCGGCGGCGCTTCTGGAAAGTCTATATTCGAGTCGGCGATCGCGGATCAAGGCGAAAGCAATCGCCCGACTCAACAGCGGTGCGCCGGCTCTCGTCAGCCGTGCTGGACGGCCTTGCCGTTGACCGTGACCGCTTCGACCGCCCAGCCGGTGCCGCCGGCCAGCATTTGCGCATCACCATCGGCTTCGACCTTGTCGCCGATCTTCAGCTTCAGCCGGGCCATGCCTTCGGGCTTCAGGTGGATGAAGTCGCCGGTATCGAGCACGACGCCATTGGCGGCGCCGTGGCGCGCATAGTTGAAGCGTGTCACCTTGCCGCGATACGCCGGACCGGACGCAGCCCGCGGCTTGGCCGGTTTGCGGCCGTCGACCGAGACGAGGCGGCTGTAGGCGTAGACCGGATGCTCGCTTTGGCCCTTCGGCGACGCGCCCTGCAGCTCGGCTTCGACGACGACGGTCTGGCCTTCATCGACGTTGTCGAACGCGGTGGCGGATTCGGCATCGTGTCGCTGGAAGACGATCTGCAGCGGCCGGCCCTCGACCTGGAGAAGCACGCCTTCGATTTCGCCGCGCGGGCTGTAGATGAGGTGCTGGAACTGGCCTTGAACGGATGATTGCCGGGCGTTCATGTCGAAGCCTTCTTCGCAGAGGAGTTCGAGTCAGGGACTGGTTGCATTGCTCGCTGTGCCATGAAGAAGCGCAGCATTTCTTCCGACGCTCCGGGCCCTTGCGCATCCGTATAACTTCCCGCATGGGAGCCCCCCGACCAGGCATGACCTGCCCCGTGGAGCACCCATTGTTCGAGCTGCGGCCGGCCTGCCGCATCGCTGTAGACCGTGCGACTGAAATCCCGGCCCGAAGCCGCGGTGCGCTCGGCGGAGGACTTCGTCAAGGAGACCTTCGTCGCGGCCGCTGCGGCAGCCTGCTCGATGATGCCGATGCCATTGCCGCATCCGACCGTCGTGTCCCGATCGCCGTGAAAGACGATGGTCGGCACGAACGGAATGTCCGGCTTGGCTTGAGCGGCACCCGGCACCGTTCCGCCACGGCCGTGCATCGCTGCAAAGGCCGAAGGCATGTCGTGCGCCGCCCCGAACGGCAGACCCGAATGCGCACCCACTGCGGCATACAGCTCGGGGTAGGTGGCTCCCAGGATGACGGCCATGGCCGCCCCGGCCGACAGCCCGGTGACGAAGATCTGCTTCTCGTCCACCCGGTAGTTGGCGGCCACCTCGCGGGTGATGCCGGCGATCAGCGAGGGCTCGCCGCTGCCGCGAGCCTGGTCCTGGCTCTTGAACCAGTTCCAGCAGTTCGAGCCGTTCGCGCTCTTCGACTGGGCCGGGTAGACGACAAGAAAGCCGTCCCGCTCTGCCAATTCGTTCATCTGCGTGCCGGCCGCGAAATCGTCTGGATTCTGCGTGCAACCGTGCAGCATCACGACGAGGGGGACCGGCTCGCCCGCATACCTCTTCGGCACGTAGAGCTTGTACGCCCGAGTGCCGACCGCGTTCGTGTACGAGCGTGTCACGAACTCTCCGGGAAGGGCCGGTGCCGGTTTGCGGACCGATGGCCGACCTTCGCGATGCACGGGCTCGATGACCCGCGCTTCGGCGTCGATCGCATCGGCATGGACCTGCGAGGCCGGCGCGGTGCCGACCGAGCCCAGGGCGCGGCGAATCGTCTCGTTGACGTTCTTCATCAAGTCAGTCTCGGTATCGAGCCTGGCCGATGCCATGGCACGCTGGATCGTGTCGACAATGCCCTGGGCATCGATCGCGGCGAAGCGCGAAAGAGGTTGGGCCTTGTGCGGCGCGAATCGGGCAATGTCGCTGAGGTTCATGCAGTGCTTTCTAAGTTGAAAAGGGAAATCAGGTGATGCGCTCGGCCAATGCCTTGCGTACGGTCTCGCTCGCCTGGAGTGCACCGAGGACGGAAATCGATTCGATGGTGGCCAGGGCAAGCTCCGGGGTCACGTCTGCGGCGATGCGCACGAGGCCGAGCGCCTGGATGCGTAGCATTTGGCCGGCGCCGCGGAGCCGCTCCAGTTCGGTCCGGCTGATGTCTTGCAGCCCGACGGACAAGGTGCGCCGTGCGACGCTTTGCTGGATGGCGTCGGCGTGTACGCGCAACTGATTGCGGATGGCGGTTCGGATCAAGTCAGTTCGATTCGAATAAAAGCCTTCCTGCACCAGCAGATCGATCTGGCCGAGATCGACGAGGCCCAGGTTGATCGTCATTTTTTCGGTCTCGCCGCCCCTCGCCTTCAGCTCGGTGCTTGTCGTTGCCATCTTCAACCCTCCGATCACCATCCATATGGAATCTGTTTGGATGGTCTCACCTTCGTCGACGGCACACAAGCGGCTGCTCATTGACCCTGGCGCCAAGGCGGTATGCCGGTCCAACGCACCAACTTGATGCTGCACCGCAACATCAGCGTTTGCCTACAGCAGTCCGGGACAGGGGCTGTCTTCAGCCCAGCGAGGCGCGCTTCAACATGCGGGCCATGACCAAAAGGACACTCCCATCACTGGCGCCGGATTTCCGTCTCTTCGGGTCGGTCGATCAGCACATGCTGGCCGAATTCTTCAGGCAGCAGACAGAGATCAAGGCGCAAAAGCCGGTCGTGCTCGAACTCAGCACCTCCGGCGGCGACGCGGACATCGGGCGCCGCATCGCCGAGGAACTGCGGCTGATGCAGCAGGAAGATGGCCGCGAGGTCTTCTTCTTCGGCAAGACTTACGTCTTTTCGGCCGGCATCACGATCATGTCGTCGATTCCGAGAAGCCATCGCTTCATGACGCGGGACTGCGAACTGCTGATCCACGAGCGGAAGATGACGAAGGACCTGCATCTCGTCGGCGCGCTGCGCGGCTGCAGATCGGCCGTGCAAGACGTGCTGGCGGAGATCGATTCCGGCCAGCGCCTGGAGCGCGAGGGTTTTGCCCAGCTGGTGCGAGGCACGCGATTGACCGTCGAAGATGTCGAGCAAAAAGTGCTCAACAGGGACTGGTACGTCACGGCCGAAGAAGCCGTGGAGATCGGATTGATCGCCGGTATCGTTTGATCGAACGGATCGCGCTGTCTTCATCGACAAGGGCGGAATGCTCGTCGAGAACGTTCCTTACAACGCCGATCTGCAACCGCTGCGATTCACCCGCGGCGCGATTGAAGGCTTGCGCCTGCTTGGCAGGCACGGCTTCGCACTGATTGTTGCTGCCGATGCTGAATTGAGCCCGTGCCGCCACTCCGCTGAGCCGCCCCGTTTCGTTGCCGAACCTCGCGTAGCGCGGGCCGAATGCAAAATATGCAGGCTCACTGGATCGTCGACGCGACCATCGAAAGTGGCTCAAGTCAGCGTCGGCGCCGACAATCACGACGTCACGAAGCGTTTCGCGTGCTCGCGTGAGCGCTTCGCTGCCGCGACGGCAAAGCGCATGGGTCAACACACGGGGCTCGCGCCATGCGGGATGGTGGCGCAGGCTACCAATCTTTCGATTCGCGCTCTGGCGGGGCGCCTTCGAACCGCTCTCACTTTCGGAGAAAATCGTCCGATGTCTGAAATGCTGTTGAAAGAACTCGCTGCCTTGGACGCACCGCGTCCGCCCAGTGCGGCGCGGCTCGCGGCCGAAGCCTTCTTCGCTGTGCCGCTCCCCGCCGGTCCTCAAGACGTCGACACAACGGTGGTCGTGCGGCGAAGGGAGACCCGGGTGGCTGAGGGCGAGCCAGTCGCTCTTGGGCCGAGAGAGGCAGAGCCGCGTGAGGCCCAGGAAGCGCGTACGCCGAGGGTGTTCAGGATCGATGCGGGCGCACCAGCTGAAGTCGCGCACGTCGCGGCACCCGCTGAACCCGCCGTCGGGCAGGCACCGCAGCCCGTCGATGACGGGGCGCCGGCCAACCCACCGCAGAGACGGCTGCCGCGCAAGAAGGCGCGCCGACTGCATGGCGAGGTGACGATCATTCGACCGGTGCAAGGCGAAACGTCGCAGGGCAACCCGTCGGATTTGCCGGTGGATGCTCAGCCGCCTGCTCCTGATCGTCGCATCGAGTTGGCCTCGCCGCGTGCGGCGCAACGCCGGCCCAAGCGCGCTGTCGCGCCAACGGACGACGCCTGGCCACATTACCCCAGACTGATGGCCCGGATACGGGCGCTTGAAATGGAAGCAAAGGCCTTGAAGGAAAGCGAAGCCGCGGCGGCCGTCGAGTGGATCAAGCGGGCCATCGCGACTCACGGCCTGACCGCGCAGGATCTGGGGTTCGCCGATCACCGCCCGCGCGCAGCGGCAGCTCCCGACCATCCGGACGCCTTTGGTGTCGCACGCTCCTCCCGCCGCCACAGTCGTTGAGCGCGAGGGACGGTACACGAACCGTCGAGACGATCATCCGTGGCGCAGCGCCAAGAACGGTAACGATCGCGTCAGCGAACTTCGACCGGCATCGCGCTGCGCTGCAGGGCATAGGCCATCTCACTCGACGGCAACACCCTATTACCCCGCTGTGCCCAGCGGGTGAGCCGTTATCCCGTGCCGAGACGGCCACCGCCGGCGGCCACAGTGCCGACTGTGTCGATGCAGCTGATATTCCCCGCGGGATTCGCGATCTTCAAGTAACTCGGGCTGCTGGGTGCGCCAAGAGTGACTGGCGGGGCTTTCGCTGCTGCGGAGCGACAAGTCCCGTCGAACCAGCCATCGGAATGGACGGGGACCGGAAGGCGGCCATGTCGGCCATGGCGGTGTTTATATGATGGACCGCTGGTTCGACGTCGCTGCCAACAGGAATGAGTCGATCTCGGCCGCACAACTCGACCGCGTATAGACGCTCAG
>Ga0207695_10007435_pt1 | contig 13945 bp, 12 predicted proteins | sample KBSC54metaG_FD_184354 | JGI IMG/M metagenome (GOLD analysis project Ga0207695, IMG submission 184354) | Corn rhizosphere microbial communities from Kellogg Biological Station, Michigan, USA - KBS C5-4 metaG (SPAdes) (version 2) | ecosystem: Host-associated > Plants > Roots > Rhizosphere > Soil...
GTGCGCGAAGATCTGCTCGGCGGACGCGCCTTCGACGAACCGACCGTGGCGCATGACGCAGACGTGGTCGGCGAGCCGGGCGATCACGCCCATGTCGTGGGTGATCAGCACCATCGCCGTGCCGGTGTCGCGCTGCAGCTCGGCCATCAGGTCGAGGATCTCGGCCTGCACCGTCACGTCGAGCGCCGTCGTGGGTTCATCGGCGATCAAGAGCTCGGGGCCGACCGCCATGGCTGCGGCGATCATCACCCTCTGCCGCATGCCGCCCGACAGTTCGTGCGGGTATTGCCGCAGCCGCCGCGCCGCATCTGGGATGCGAACCTTCTCCAGCCATTCCCGCGCCCGCCTCGCCGCCTCCGCGCCGGAGAGCCCCAGGTGCAGCCGCAGGGGCTCGGCGATCTGCTCGCCGATCCGCACGTGCGGCGTGAGCGCGGTCAGCGGATCCTGGAAGATCATCGTCATCTTCGAGCCGCGCAGCCGGTTGAGCCGCTTCGCCGGCAGGCCGAGGAGCTCCTCGCCATGCAGCTTCGCCGAGCCCGTTGCGCGGCCGTTCTCGGCCAGCAGGCCCATCACCGCCATGAAGGTCTGGCTCTTGCCCGAGCCGCTTTCGCCGACGACGCCCAGGGTCTTGCCGCGCGCCACGCGGAGCGAAACCCCGCGCACCGCCTCGACGAGGCCGTCGTGGGTGGCGAACCGGACCTTCAGGTCCTCGATCGTCAGGACGTCGGGCGTCGCAGGCACGGGCGCGACCCTAGACGGGCTTGCCGGCATTTTGAAAGCGCGCCGGCCCGCGGCGTCGCTATATCTAGCGGGTGTCCGAGCCGTCGCCCGCCAGCCACCCGCGCCCCGCGCTGTTCCTCGACCGCGACGGAGTGCTGAACGAAGACCGCGGCTACGTCGCCCGGTGGGAGGATTTCCGCTGGATCGAGGGGGCGAAGGCGGCCATCGCCGCCTTCAACGCGGCCGGCTGGCTGGTCATCGTGGTCACCAACCAGTCCGGGATCGGCCGCGGCTTCTACACCGAGAACGCCATGCACGCGCTGCATGCGAAAATGGCCGAAGACCTCGCCGCGGCCGGCGCCCACGTCGACGCCATCTACTTCGCCCCGCACCATCCCGAGGCCGCCGTCGACAGCTACCGCCGGCCCGACCCGCCCGATCGCAAGCCGAACCCCGGCATGATCCTGCGCGCGCTCTCCGAATGGCCGATCGACCGCGAGCGCTCGGTGCTGGTCGGCGATAAGGTCTCCGACATGGAAGCCGCCGCGCGGGCCGGCATCCGGGGGCTGCTGTTCGCGGGCGGGGATCTGAAGCGCTTCCTGCTCGACGAGGCGCTGCTGCTGACCTAGCCCCCTTCCATCTGCGCCAGCATGCGCTCGAGCGTCGCGAGTTCGTCGGCCTCGCCGGGCGGCTTGTCCCACCGGATTCGGTTGATCCGAGGGAAGCGCATGGCCACGCCCGAGCGGTGCCGGCCGGAGCGCTGCAGGCCCTCGAAGGCGACCTCGAACACCAGGCCGGCGTGCGGCTCGGCGCGCACCGAGCGCACCGGTCCGAACCGCTCGACGGTGTTGTCGCGCACGAACTTGTCGATCGCTTTCAGCTCCTCGTCGGTGAAGCCGAAATAGGCCTTGCCGACCGGCGTCAGCGCCCGCCCGCCAACCTCATCCTCGGCCCAGACCCCGAAGGTGTAGTCGGAATAGAAGCTCGAGCGCTTGCCGTGCCCGCGCTGGGCGTACATCAGCACCGCATCGATCAGGAACGGATCGCGCTTCCACTTGAACCAGGGCCCCTTCGGACGGCCGGCCTCGTAGATGGAATCCCAGCGCTTCAGCATGATCCCCTCGGCGACCTGCGGATCGCCGGCCGGCGGCTGGGCCCTGAGCGCCGCGAGCTCCGGCCAGCTCGCGAACGGCTGCAACGGCGAGAGATCGATCACCGCCGAGCCCTGCCGGCCGACAAACGCCTCCAGGCGCTTGCGCCGCTCGGCGAAGCTGAGCGTGCGGACGTCCTCGCGCCCCTCGACGAGCAGGTCGTAGGCGCGCACGCCGGCCGGGTAGGCCGTCGTCAGCTTGGCGTCGACGCTCTTGCGGTTCAGCCGCTGCTGCAGGTCGGCGAAGCTCGCCACCTTGCCGCCGCGGATCACCAGCAGCTCGCCGTCGATCACGCCGTCCTCGAACAGCGCGTCCACCACGTCGGGAAAGGTGCGCGAGATGTCGTCCCCGGTGCGCGTATAGAGCCGCCGGACGCCCGCTTCGCGCACCAGCTGCACGCGGATGCCGTCCCACTTCCACTCCGCGGCGTAGTCCGCCGGGTCGAGCTTGGCGAAGTCCGCCGCCTCGTCGATCGCCTGCGCCAGCATCGCCGGCCGGAAGCGGCCGGGGTTCTCCGCGGACGGCTTCTCGGAACGCCCCTCCAACCAGGCGAACAGGTCCTCGTAGGGCGGGTGCAACGCGTGCCACAGGTCCTCGATCTCGGCCGGATCGATCCCGCCCAGCTCGGCGGCCGCGCGTTTGGCGAGCCGCGCCGTCAGCCCGACGCGCAGCTCCCGCGTCATCAGCTTCAAGAGGGCCCAGCGCTCGCGCGGCTCGTCCATCGCATCGAGCCAGCCCTCGATCAGCCGCTGCACCTCGGCGCGAGAGGCCGACTTCAGGCCCTCGACGACCTCGGCCAGTTCCGGCTCGCGGTTCGCCCCGGGCCGCCTGGGCCAGACCAGCGCTACGGTCTCCGCCAGATCGCCGACGTAGTCGTATGACCACCAGAAGAGCTGCGGGTCCATCCGCTCTTCCACCGCCTTGCGGATGAAGGTGGGTTTGGCGGCCTCGAAGCTCAGGTCGCCGGTCAGCGCCGCCAGCGCCCAGCCGCGGTCAGGGTCGGGCGTATCGCGAAGGTAGTCACGCACCAGGGTGAGCTTGGCGTTCCGCGAGGCGGTCAGGCTCAGCCGGTCCAGGAGCTCGGCGAAGGCGCGCATAGTCAGGGCTTTCCCCCGGAACGTGGGAAATGTCGGCGACGGGCCATTTCCCCCCGTGGGGGAAAACAATAGCTAGTCATCCCCCTCCTCCTCGTAGCCGACCAGCGCCAGCGCCCGGGCCGGGACGCCGTGCAGTTCGGCCCATCGGGCGAGCGCCTCCTCGCGGCCGTGGGTAATCCAGAGCTCGCCGGGGCGAAGCTCGTCGATCGTGCCGGTGAGCTCGTCCCAGTCCGCATGGTCGGAGATGACCAGCGGCAGCTCGACCCCGCGCTGCTTGGCGCGCGCCCGCACCCGCATCCAGCCGGAGGCGAAGGCGGTCACCGGATCGGGGAAGCGGCGGCTCCAGCGGTCCTGCAGGGCTGAGGGCGGCGCCACGATGATCTCGCCGGCGAAGTCCTTCTTGGCCGCGGTGGTCGCCGGTTCCAGCGGGCCCAGCTCGACGCCATGGCGCCGATAGAGCGCGTTCAGCCGCTCCAGCGCGCCATGCACGTAGATCGGGCGCGTCCAGCCGGCCTCGCGCAGCAGCGCGATGATGCGTTGCGCCTTGCCGAGCGCATAGGCGCCCACCAGGTGGGCTCGCTCCGGGAACTGCGCCACCGAGCGCAGCAGGCGCGCGATCTCCTCCCTGTCGTCCGGGTGGCGGAACACCGGCAGCCCGAACGTCGCCTCCGAGATGAACACCTCGCCGGCGACCGGCTCGAACGGCGCACAGGTCGGATCGCGCCGCCGCTTGTAGTCCCCGGAGACCACCATGGTGAGGCCCTTCCAGCGCACCACCACCTGGGCCGAGCCCAGCACGTGGCCGGCCGGGACCAGGGTCACCGCCACCTCGTCCCGCGCCACCGCCTCGCCGTAGGCGGCCGCCTGCTTGGCCTCGGCGAACCCCAGCCCGTAGCGCTCGGCCATGATGTCGAGGGTGGGCTCGGTCGCCAGCACGGCGCCGTGGCCTGCCCGCGCATGGTCGCCATGGCCGTGGGTGATCACCGCGCGGCCCACCGGCCGCACCGGATCGACGTAGAAGTCGCCGGGCGCGCAGTAGAGCCCCTCAGGCTTCGGGCAGAGCAGGTCCTGCGGACGGATCATCGATCTCACCTAGGCCCTTGCGGCGCGCTCGCAAGCCCAACGCGCAGCCGTTGACCGCGGCGCGGATCGCCCGTACCGGCTCTGCATGTCCGAGCCTTCCGAGCCACGCTTTCCCGGCGGCGCAGCCCAGGTCGGCCAGCACATGACCACCAGCGTGCCCCAGGCGGCGGCGCTCGGCATGACGCTGGTCTCGGTGGGCGAGGCGAAGGGCTGCATGGCGGTCCCCTGGCGGGAGGACCTGGTGGGCGATCCGGACACCGGCGTCATTGCCGGCGGCGTGGTCACCAGCCTCCTGGACCACACCTGTGGCCTGGCGATCAGCGCGGCCGCCAAGGGCCAGATGTTCGGCACCGCGACCCTCGACCTCAGGATCGACTACATGCGGCCCGCCGCGCCGCGCGCCGGCGTCACCGCCGAGGCGCACTGCTACAAGCTCACCCGCTCCGTCGCGTTCGTGAGGGCGCAGGCCTGGGACGCCGATCCGGCCGATCCTATCGCCACCGTCCAGGCGGCTTTCATGATGAGCCCGAGGTCCGCGTGAGCGAGGCCGACCACGCCAAGCTGGGGGCCTTCCTGCAGCGGGCGCCCTACGTGCGCTTCCTCGGCATGCGCGCCGAGCTCGCCGGCGACGAGATGACCGCCATCCTGCCGTTCTCGCCGCATCTCGTGGGCAACACCACCATCCCGGCCCTGCACGGCGGAGTGATCGGCGGCTTCCTGGAGATGACCGCGCTCGCGCAGCTCTGGGTCACGCAGGGCTCCGGCAAGCTCGCCAAGACCATCGACGTCACCATCGAGTACCTCAGGCCCGGGCGCGCCATGACGACCTACGCCCGCGCCGACCTGCGCAAGGTCGGCCGCCGGGTGGCCAACGTCCACGTCGAGGCCTGGCAGGAGGCCAGGAGCCATCCGGTCGCGGCGCTGCGCGGCCACTTCCTGCTGGCCGGCGACTGATGCGCTCCGTGAGGGGAAGGCCAAATCGCCCTTGAGCCGCCGCGTGCGGGGCGCTACCGCCAGCGGCGATGTTGCAAGGTCTCTCCCATCCGGCGCGCGCGGCGAAGAGCTGGCCTTTCGAGCAGGCGCGCCTGCTGCTGGAGCGGATCCTGCGCCTGCGCCTGGCCGACGCCGAGCGCGATCTCGCTGCGACCCTGATCGGCGCGGACAAGATCGCCGAAGCCGTCCGCACCCTGCCCGCGCTGAGCGAGCCGGTGATCTTCCAGTGCGGCTTCGGCGCCTCGGGCCTGCCGCACATGGGCACGTTCGGCGAGGTCGCGCGGCCCACCATGGTGCGCACCGCCTTCCGCGCGCTCACCGAGGACGCCATCCCCACCCGGCTGATCGTCTTCTCCGACGACATGGACGGCCTCAGGAAGGTCCCCGACAACGTGCCCAATCGCGAGATGCTGGAGGAAGACCGCGACAAGCCGGTCACCGCGGTGCGCGACCCGTTCGGCGAGCACGAGAGCTTCGGCGCCCACAACAACGCCCGCCTGCGCGCCTTCCTCGACGGCTTCGGCTTCGACTACACCTTCATGTCGTCGAGCGAGACCTACCGGTCGGGCCGGTTCGATGGGGTGCTGCTCACCATCCTGGAGCGGTTCGACGCCGTCCAGGCGATCATGCTGCCGACCCTCGGCGACGAGCGGCGGGCGACCTACTCGCCGTTCCTGCCGATCAGCCCGAAGTCGGGTCGTGTGCTGCAGGCGCCCACGCTGGAGCGCCATCTCGAGCGCGGGACCATCGTGTTCCGCGACGAGGATGGGAGCCTGACGGAAGTCCCGGTCACCGGCGGGCGCGTGAAGCTGCAATGGCGGCCCGACTGGGCGGCCCGCTGGACCGCCCTGAAGGTCGATTTCGAGATGTCCGGCAAGGACCTGGTGGATTCGATCCGGGTCTCCAGCCGCATCTGCAGAGCGCTTGGCGGGGAACCGCCCGAGACATTCCACTACGAGCTCTTCATGGACGAGCACAACCAGAAGATCTCCAAGTCCAAGGGCAACGGGCTCACCATGGAGGAGTGGCTGCGCTACGGCACGCCCGAGAGCCTCGCCTACTACATGTACCAGTCGCCGAAGTCGGCGAAGCGGCTCTACTTCGACGTCATCCCCAAGGCGACGGACGAGTACCTGTCGCACCTCGAGGCGTTCAACCGCGGACGGCGGGAAGCCAACGCACCGCCGATCGACAACCCCGCCTGGCATGTCCATCGCGGCGCGCCGCCGGAGGGGGGCTCGCCCGTCTCCTTCTCGCTGCTGCTCAACCTGGTCTCGGCCGCCGACGCCTCGACCAAGGACATCCTCTGGGCCTTCCTCGCCCGCTACATCCCCGGCGCGACGCCGCAGAGCGAGCCGATGCTCGACAAGCTCGCCGGCTACGCGATCCATTACTACGAGGACTTCGTGAGGCCCGCGAAGCGGTTCCGCGCCCCTGAGCCTCGCGAGCGGGCGGCCATGGAGGCGCTAGCCCGCCGCCTGGAGGCGCTGCCGGCCGGCGCCGACGCCGAGACCATCCAGAACGCGGTCTTCGAGGTCGGCAAGGACGCCGCCTTCGAGCCGCTGCGCGCCTGGTTCGCCGCCCTCTACGAGGTGCTGCTCGGCCAGCCCACCGGCCCTCGGTTCGGCTCATTCGTGGCGATCTTCGGGATCGACCGCACGCTGCAGCTCATCCACCGCGCGCTGGCGGGCGAGCTGGTCGCCGCCTGAGCGGGCGACCACGTCGGCCTCGTTCGACCGGTGCTCCGGCGCGAATTGCGCCGATCTGAGCGCAGGCCAGCCGATGTTGGATCGCGTCACGATTATCTTTGCGGCGGCCCGCAACGAATGGAAGCTCCCGGCGCTTCCGCCCGCAGTTGGCGTTTGGCCCAGGGCCGGAGGTCGCCGATGCGGGCGCGTAACCGAAGCTGGTTGATGGCGATCGTCGCCGCGGCAGGGCTGATCGCCTCGCTCTTCGCCTATTTCCAGCGGGGCGGTGGAATCTCCCACACCGGCGGTGCGGCGTTGGTCATCGTCTCGACGGCGATCATGCTGGTCGCGACCCTCGTCCTGGCGCTGGCGCAGGGCGCGCCCGGCTGGCTGCGGGGCCTGCTGCTCGCGGGCTGTCTGATCGACGATCTGGGCACTGGGCTCGCCGCCTATTTCCTGCACGCGTGGCTGCTTGTGGCGCTGATGGTCGTGGGTCTCGCAGGGTGGCTGATCGCGATGCTGGCCGGCCGGGGGGGAGCCGCGGCCCGGGAAGCCCACTCATGAGGCGACGCGCGCTCATCGGCGTGGCGATCTTCGCAGCCGCCATATCGGCTTTGGCCTACGCCTTCGCCCCGTCGCCGGGCGCCGCGCCTGCCGCCGGCGGCGGGGTCTGGTCGACCTTCAACGGCGACCTCATGGCCCAGAAGTACGCCGCCGACATCCAGATCACGCCCGGCAATGCGGCCCACCTGAAGAAGGTCTGGGAGGTCCACACCGGCGACGTCTCGCACGGCTCGGGGGGCGTGCCGGCCACCGACTGGTCGGCGACGCCGCTGTTCGTCAACGACACGGTCTACGTCTCGACGCCATTCTACCGGATCTTCGCGATCCAGCCCGACACCGGCCACGTGAAGTGGGTGTTCAACCCGCACGCCACCCTCAAGGCGCTCACCCAGCCGGAAATGAAGACCCGCGGCGTCGCCTATTGGCAGGCGGCCAATCCGGTTCCCGGCCAGCCGTGCCAGAAGCGCGTTTACGTCGGGACCATGGAGGGCAAGCTCTACGCCGTCGACGCCGACACCGGGCGGCCCTGTGTGGACTTCGGCCGGGGCGGGATGGTCGACGTCAATCAGTGGAACACGGTCAATCCGGTCTGGCCGCTGTCGCTCCTGCAGCCGCCGACGGTCTACGGGGACATGCTGATCGTCGGCTGGGCCGGCAAGGATTGGGCGTCCAAGACCGCACCGCCCGGCTGGGTTTTCGCCCTCGACGCGCGCACCGGCAAGCTGAAATGGACGTTCAATCCCCTGCCGCCGAACAGCTGGCAGGCGACGGGCACGTCAAACGTCTGGGCCTCGATGTCGGTCGATCCCGAGCATGGGCTCCTCTACCTGCCGGTCTCCTCGCCGAGCCCGAACTTCTACGGCGGGAACCGCAGGCAGCCCCTGCCCTACGCCACGTCGATAACCGCACTCAATGCGGAGACCGGACAGGTGGTCTGGGCCCGCCAGCTCGTCCATCACGACCTGTGGGACTACGACATCAATTCGGCCCCGACGCTCGTCGACATCCAGAAGGACGGCCGCACGATCCCGGCCCTCGTGCAATCGACCAAGATGGGCTTCATCTTCGTGCTAAACCGGCTAACGGGCGAGCCGATCTACCCGATAGTGGAACGGCCGGTCCCCGCCTCCAACGTTCCCGGAGAGCAGGCCTCGCCCACCCAGCCCTATGCCGACCTCCCCGCCCCGGTGATCCCGGACCGTTGGCCGGGCGTCTCGACCTTGGCCGACGTCTTGAGCTTCGGCCAATGCAGCCGGCGCGCCAAGCAGCTCCGCTATCTCGGCAAGTTCACCCCGCCGAGCCTGGGCGCCGGCAGCCTGGAATATCCCGCCACCGCCGGCGGGGTGGAGTGGGGCGGCGGGGCTGTCGATCCCGCGACCCAGACGTACGTGGTCAACACCTCGAGCGTGGCGATGATCTACCAGCTTCTCGATCGCCAGAAGTACCAGGCGCTGAACCACGCCGAGGACCGCGCCAACTACTACGCCCAGTCGGGCACGCCCTACGGCGTGCACCTCACGAACTTCCTCAACTGGCTTGGCATGCCGTGCTGGAAACCGCCCTACGGCGCGATCATGGCCTACGACCTGAAGACCGGCCGCACCCTCTGGCGCGAGCCGTTCGGGGTGGTCCAGAAGTGGGGCTTCTACATGCCGCCTTCCTGGGGCTCGGTCACGATCGGGGGACCGGTGATCACCAAGACGGGCGTCATTTTCATCGGCGCCTCCATGGATTCGAAAGTCCGAGCCCTCGACGAACGGACCGGCCGGCTGCTCTGGTGGGCGCAGGTGGACGCCCCCGCCGTCGCGCTGCCGGCGGTCTACACCTACCGCGGCCGCCAATACGTGCTCTTCACCGCCGGCGGCAATTCGATCCTGACACCCCGGCTCGGGGACCAGCTCGCCGCCTTCGCCCTTCCCTAGGGCTCCTCCGGGACGGTCAGGTCCCGCCCATCCCTCGCGATCCACCCGGGCGGGCTTGTCCTTGCTCCCCGCCTGTGGCGAGACTGCCGCTCGATGGAGCAATCGGGCGAATACCGCATCGAGTCGCCGGCCGAGGCGGTCTGGGCGGCGCTCAACGATCCGGACGTGCTGGCCCGCTGCATCGCCGGCTGCCAGTCGATGGAAAAGGTCTCGCAGAGCGAGTTCCGCGCCAAGGTGAAGGCCAAGGTCGGTCCGGTCAGCGCGTCCTTCGACGCCGAGCTCACGCTCAGCGACGTCGACCCGCCGCACGCCTACACCGTCTCCGGCCGGGTGAAGGGCGGGCCCGCCGGCTTCGGGCGCGGCTCGGCCCGGGTGGAGCTCGCCCCCGACGCCGGCGCGACCATCCTGCGCTACCACGTCCAGGGCAGCGTCGGGGGCAAGCTCGCGCAGATCGGCTCGCGCCTGGTCGACGGCTCGGCGCGGAAGCTGGCGGAGGATTTCTTCGCCGCCTTCGCGGAGATCGCGGTCGAGCCGCAGCCGCGCTAGATTGCCTTGAGCTCCGAGGAGGGGCCCCGCCGATGAAGCTGTCGCTCACTGTAAACGAAACCGCCCACGAGCTCGAGGTCGCGCCGAACGCCCTGCTGGTCGAGATCATCAGGGGCGATCTCGGGCTCACCGGGACCCACGTGGGCTGCGACACCAGCCAGTGCGGCGCCTGCACGGTCGAGATGGATGGGCGGGCCGTGAAGTCGTGCACGGTGCTCGCCGGCCAGGCGCAAGACGCCCGCGTCACCACCATCGAGGGCCTGGGCGCGCCGGGGAACCTGCATCCGATGCAGACGGCCTTCCAGGCGCATCACGCCCTGCAGTGCGGCTTCTGCACGCCGGGCATGATCATCAGCGCCATCGACCTCGTGAAGCGCGCCGACGGACGCCTTGACGAGGCCGCGGTGCGCGAGGGGCTCGCGGGCAACCTCTGCCGCTGCACCGGCTATCACAACATCGTCGAGGCGGTGCTCGCCGCCGCGGGCCAGATGTGAGGACGAGATCATGAGCGACCAGGGCATCGGCCAGCGGGTGAAGCGCCGCGAGGACGTCCGCTTCATCACCGGCAAGGGCCGCTACACCGACGACATCAACCTGCCGGGCCAGGCCTACGCGGTCTTCGTGCGCTCGCCGCATCCGCGGGCGCGGATCAAGACGATCGACGCCTCAGCGGCCCGGAATGCTCCAGGCGTGGTGGGCGTCTTCACTGGCAAGGACCTGGCCGCCGACGGCATCGGCGCCCTGCCCTGCGGCTGGCTGGTGAAGTCCAAGGACGGCTCCGACATGAAGGTCCCGCCCCGCCCGCCGCTCGCGATCGAGACGGTCAATTTCGTGGGCGAACCCTATGCCGTGGTCATCGCGGAGACGCTCGGCCAGGCCCGCGCCGCCGCGGCGCTCGTCGAGACCGACTTCGAGGAGTTGGAGCCGGTGGTCTCGCTGGCCGAGGCGACGGCGGGTCCGCAGATCCACGAGGGGATCGAGGCCAACCGCTGCTACGACTGGGAGCTGGGCGACCAGGCCGCCGTGGACGCCGCCTTCGCCAAGGCCGCCCACGTGACGAAGCTGGAGTTCGCCAACAACCGGCTGATCCCCAACGCCATCGAGCCGCGCGCGGCGGTGGCGACCTATAGCGCCCCCACCGAAGAGTTCACCCTCTACACGACCAGCCAGAACCCGCACCTGGAGCGGCTGATCCTGGCCGCCTTCGTGAACCTCGCGCCCGAGCACAAGCTGCGCGTCATATCGCCGGATGTCGGCGGCGGCTTCGGCTCGAAGATCTTCGTCTATCCGGAGGAGACCGCCGCCGCCTGGGCCGCGCGGCGCACGAACCGTCCGGTGAAGTGGACCGCCGACCGATCGGAGGCCTTCCTCTCCGACGCCCACGGCCGCGACCATCTGACCACCGCCGAGCTGGCGCTCGACGCGGCGGGGACCTTCCTCGCCATGCGCGTCCGCACACGGGCGAACCTCGGGGCCTATCTGTCGACGTTCGCCTCCTCGGTGCCGACCTACCTCTACGGCACTCTGCTCGCCGGCCAGTACCGCACGCCGGCGATCCATGTGGAGGTGGAGGCTGTCTTCACCAACACCGCGCCTGTGGACGCCTACCGCGGGGCCGGCCGTCCCGAAGCGACCTACGTCGTGGAGCGCCTCGTCGAGACCGCCGCGCGCGAGACGGGCGTCGATCCGGCCGAGCTCCGGCGGCGCAATTTCATCCAGCCCGACCAGTTCCCCTACGAGACGCCGGTGGCGCTGGTCTATGACACCGGCGACTACCAGGCGAGCCTGGAGAAGGCGCTGAAGCAGATCGACTATGCCGGCTTCCCCGCGCGCCGAAAGGTCTCCGAAGCCGCCGGCAAGCGGCGCGGGCTCGGGTTCTCCTGCTACATCGAGGCCTGCGGCCTGGCCCCATCGCAGCTCGCCATCCAGCTGGGGGCGGGCGTCGGCCTCTACGAGAGCGGCGAGGTGCGCGTAAATCCCACCGGCTCGGTCACGGTGTTCACCGGCTCGCACAGTCACGGCCAGGGCCACGAGACCACCTTCGCCCAGATCGTGTCCGACAAGCTCGGCGTGCCGTTCGAGTCCGTGGAGGTGGTGCACGGCGACACCGGGCGGCTGGAGTTCGGCCTCGGCACCTACGGCTCGCGCTCCGTGGCGGTCGGCGGCTCGGCGCTGATCAAGGCCTCCGACAAGATCATCGCCAAGGGCAAGCGGATCGCCGCCCACATGCTGGAGTCCGCGCCCGATGACGTCGACTTCGACGAGGGTGTCTTCGCCGTTCGCAAGACCAACAAGAGCCTGACCTTCGGGGAGGTGGCGTTCGCGGCCTACGTGCCGGCCAACTTCCCGGAAGACCTGGAGCCCGGTCTTTCCGAGAAGAGCTTCTACGACCCGAAGAACTTCACTTTCCCGGCCGGCTGCCACATCGCCGAGGTGGAGGTCGATCCGGAGACCGGGGTGGTCGTTCTGGTCCGCTTCGTGGCGGTCGACGATTTCGGCGAGGTGATCAACCCGATGATCGTCGAAGGCCAGGTGCACGGCGGCATCGCCCAGGGCGTCGGCCAGGCGCTGCTGGAGCACGGAATCTACGACGAGAGCGGCCAACTCGTGACCGGCTCGTTCATGGATTACTGCATGCCCAGGGCCGATGACCTGCCGAGCTTCGAGGTGGACACCACCGTCACGCCCTGCACGCACAATCCGCTGGGCGTGAAGGGCTGCGGCGAGGCCGGGGCGATCGGCGCGCCGGCGGCGGTGATGAACGCGGTCACCGACGCGCTGCGGGTGAAGGACCTCGCCATGCCCGCTTCGCCCGAGCGGGTCTGGCGCGCCCTGCAGGCGGCTTGAGGGAGCGCTCGCCATGAACGGTTTCGACTATCACCGTCCCGAGACCCTGGAGGCCGCCGTCGCGGCTCGCGCCGGGGCGCCGGACAGCGCCTACCTGGCCGGCGGCATGACCCTGATCCCCACCCTCAAGCAGGGCCTGGCCGAGCCCTCGGACGTGATCGACCTCGCCGCCGTCGCCGGGCTCGCCGGGATCGGACTCGAGGTGGACCGGCTGACCATCGGGGCCATGACCCGCCACGCCGACGTGGCGGCCTCGGCCGAGGTCCAGCGGGCGATCCCGGCGCTCGCCTATCTCGCCTCGGAGATCGGCGACGCCCAGGTGCGCAACCGCGGCACGCTCGGCGGCTCGCTGGCCAACAGCGATCCGGCCGCCGACTACCCGGCCGCGGTCATTGCGCTGGGCGCGCGCATCGTCACCGATCGCAGGACGATGGCGGCGGACGACTACTTCAAGGGCCTGTTCGAGACCGCGCTGGAGCCGGGCGAGCTGATCCGCGCGGTGGAGTTCCCGGTCCCCAGACGCGCCGCCTACCGCAAGTTCCGCCACCCCGCCTCGCGCTACGCCGTGGCGGGCGTCTTCGTCGCGGAGATCGGCGAGGGGATCCGGGTGGGCGTCACCGGCGCGGGGCCCTGCGCCTTCCGCTGGACCGCCTTGGAGACGGCGCTCGCCGGCAAGCCTGCCCCCGCCGCAGCCGAGACGGCGCCGTTGGACTTCCGCCGATTCAACGCTGACCTGCACGCTTCCGCCGAGTACCGCGCCCAGCTGGTGCGCGTGATGGCCAGGCGCGCGCTCGCCGACCTCGCCGCCTGAGGCCCAGCGCCTCGTTCAAAAAGCACGAATCTTGCCCGCTTGCGCCGGCGCCATGCGCGGAGATTGCGCGCCGCAGCGGTGAGGCTCGATCATCCTGCCCGGACGCTGCGGAAACGCGGACGGGGGGCGCCTGCGAGTGCATTTCGCGGCTGCAACAGTAACCTTGACGTAAACGGAAAGAACAGTCTTAGCTGACGGCGTAAACGACAACGGGGGCTCCCACCGGAGGACGCCATGATCGCCGATCTGCGCCGGCCGCACCGCACGTACACGATCCGCCAGCTGTGCCTGGAGTTCAAATGCACGCCCAGGGCGCTGCGCTTCTATGAGGACAAGGGCCTGCTCTCGCCGGCGCGCGAGGGCCTGAACCGCGTCTACAACTACAAGGACCGCGCCCGCCTGCAGCTGATCCTGCAGGGCAAGCGCGTGGGCCTCTCGCTGGCCGAGATCGGCGAGATCCTCGACCTCTACGAGGTCGGCGACGGGGGCGCCCAGCAGGCGGCCAAGTCCCTGAAGAAGTTCC
>Ga0207695_10007437_pt1 | contig 13944 bp, 12 predicted proteins | sample KBSC54metaG_FD_184354 | JGI IMG/M metagenome (GOLD analysis project Ga0207695, IMG submission 184354) | Corn rhizosphere microbial communities from Kellogg Biological Station, Michigan, USA - KBS C5-4 metaG (SPAdes) (version 2) | ecosystem: Host-associated > Plants > Roots > Rhizosphere > Soil...
TGAGGGTGCTGCCGCAGGGCGACGGCGGCGCCTGCCACGTGGGCTTCCGCGCCTGCTTCTACCGCGTGGTAGAGGACGGGCGGCTGGTCGAGCGGCCCTAAGCGGCCAACCAACATTGTCATCCCGGAAACTCGCGCGGCGAGTTGTCCGGGATCTTGTGCGGCCACTCACCGCGGGATCCCGGCTCTACGCTGCGCTTCGGCCGGGATGACAAGGTCTTGTTGATCCGCTCAGACCTTTTCGACCCCCGCGATCCCCGGCCCCCGCGTCGCCGCCACGCGCCACGTCCCCAGCGTCGTCGCCTGGTACGGCTTGGTCGCGATCGGCACGGAGATCAGCTCGGCCCGCGCCTCGGCGTGGGTCAGGGTCAGCTTGATGTAGCCGCGGTTGACCTGGTCGCAGAACTTCACTTCCGGATTCTGGGCCTCGAACACCCTCCCCATCTGGAAGGGAATGTGATCGCCGATCGTCGGGCTGCTGACGGCGCTGGTCCCGAACTCGACGGCCACCCGCGTCCCCGCCGCGTCGGCCAGCTCGTTGACCCAGAAGGCGTGGCTGTCGCCGGCCAGCGCGATCGGGTTGGCGCCCGGCGCGCCCTTCAGCGCGTCGTAGAGCCGCTCGCGGGCCGCCGGGTAGCCGTTCCAGCCGTCGAGATCCCACGGGGCCGGAAAGGAGAAGTTGTCGGCCAGCCGCCGGGCATAGGCGCGCTGACCCTCCGGCAGCATGCCGAGCAGCTGATCCAGCCTTGCCGCGCCGAAGAACTTGATGACGTCCGGATTGAGCGTCCGGGCCATGACCACCTCGTTGCCGAGCACCTGCCACGGCCGGCCGGCCGCCACCGACGACTTCATCTCCGCGGCCAGCCAGGCTTCCTGGGACGGTCCCAGCATCTGGCGGGCGGGGTTGGCGATGTAGGCCTGCACCGCCGCGACGTCCGGCCCGCGGATGTATCCGGCCGCCGCGTCGCCGCCAGCCTCGAGCGCCGCCTTGGCCGCCGCGATCTCCGCCGGATCGGTCAGCGGCCGCCGCGCGCCCGATGGAAGGCGCTCGTAGACGATCTGCGGGATGTCGCCCGGTCGATCGAACTCCAACTGGTAGGAGCGGGCCAGCAGCCGCGTCTCGACCATGATCAGGCTGGCCAGGTCGCCGAACTGGAACGACCGGTTGATCGCCTCGAAGGGGCGGCCCGCGGCCGGCTCGCGGATCGGCATCCACTCGTAATAGGCCTGGATCGCGGCCTGCTCGCGGGTCCGCCAGTCGCCCTCGGTCCGGTCCTCGTGGTTCTCCGCGCCGCCGGCCCAGGAGTCGTTGGCCACCTCGTGGTCGTCCCAGACGCAGATCCAGGCGCAGCGGGCGTGAGCGGCCTGCAGGTCGGGGTCGCGCTTGTACTGGGCGTGGCGGGTCCGGTAGTCGGCCAGGCTCACGCAATCCCGGGCCGGCTCGTGGCGGCGGTCCAGCTTCGCGCCGTTGTCGTCGCCGTAGGAGTGCGGTCCTCCGTACTCGTAGATGTAGTCGCCAAGCTCGATCACCGCGTCCACACGCTCCAGCCCGGCGATCTGGTCGTAGGCGTTGAAGTATCCGTTGGGAAAGAGCGCGCAGGTGACTACCGCGAACACCACGTCCGAGGTCGGACCTTCCGGCAGGGTTCGGGCGCGACCCACCGGCGAGGTCGCCCCGCCGGTGCGGCTGCCGGCCACGAAGCGATAGTGGTACTCGCGGCCCGGTTTCAGTCCGCCCACGTCGGCCTTCACCGTGAAGTCCCGCCCGGGCGTCGCCTGGACCACGCCCGACGCCACGGGGCGCGCGAAGTCGGCGCCCTCGGCCACTTCCCAGCGCACCGGCACAGGCCCTGCGCTGTCGGTGGTGATCCGTGTCCAGAGGATCAGCCGGGTGGCCAGAGGATCGCCGCTGGCGACCCCGTGCTCGAACCGCGCCGCATGCGCCGCCAGCGGAGTCACCTCCGCGGCCGCCGCGGGCGCCGCCGCCCCGATACCCAGCAGGGCCAGCGCCCGCCGCCGATCCAGTCTCATGAGCCGCTCTCCACGCCTGCCGCACTATTCGAGCTTTAGCGTCGCGAGCAAAGGCCGGTTAGATGACGCCGGCATGACCGACCCCGACGCAGAGCCCGAGGACCTGGAGGACGACGACGGCGTCGGCCGCCTGGCCGTCACCTTGCCGCCCGAGGCAGCCGGCGGCCGGCTGGACAAGGCGCTGGCGGCGCAGCTGCCCGAGCTCTCCCGCGCCCGGTTGCAGGCGCTGATGGGCGAGGGGCGGGTGACGCGGGACGGGACGCCGGCCAGCGACCCGTCCGCCCGCGCCGTGGCCGGCCTCTACGAGATCGCAATCCCCGCCCCGGTTCCGGCCATTCCCCAGCCGGAGGCGATCCCGCTGGAGGTGCTGTTCGAGGACGCGCACCTGATCGTGGTGGTGAAGCCCGCCGGCATGGCCGCGCACCCGGCGCCGGGCAGCGAGACTGGCACCCTGGTCAACGCCCTGCTCGCCCATTGCGGCGCCAGCCTCTCGGGGATCGGCGGGGTCGCCCGCCCCGGCATCGTCCACCGCCTCGACAAGGACACCTCCGGGGTGATGGTCGCGGCCAAGACCGACGCCGCCCACCGGGGCCTGGCGGCGCTGTTCGAGGCGCATGACATCGAGCGCCTCTACGTGGCCTTCACCCGAGGCGCGCCGGCAGCGTCGCGGGGCACTGTGGAGGCGCGGCTCGCCCGCTCGGCCCGAGATCGCAAGAAGATCGCGGTGGTCCAGCGCGGCGGGCGCGAGGCGATCACACACTACGAGGTGCGCCGCCGCTTCGGCCCGCCGGCGCGCCCGCTGGCCGGACGGCTCGACTGCCGGCTGGAGACCGGCCGCACGCACCAGATCCGGGTGCACCTCGCCTCGATCGGCGCGCCCTGCCTCGGCGATCCGCTCTACGGCAGCGGCGCGCCGGCGCCAGGGGTGCGGGCGGCGATGGCCGAGGCCGGCCTCGCCCGCCAGGCGCTGCACGCCGCCGTACTCGGCTTTCGCCACCCGATCAGCGGCGAGACCCTGAGATTCGAGACGCCGCTGCCGCCTGACCTGGCGAGGCTCCAGGCGGCGCTGGAGCTACTCTGACAGGAGGCTGCTGACGCCATTTTGCAACACCGCGTGCATCCTTACGGCGCGTTCCCGTGTTGCAGCTTCTCTGAGGCCGGCCTCAGCACTTCTATGAAGGAAGGTTCACTTAAAAAACGGGCAACGAAGACCTATCTAGAACGCTGATCGGGCGGGACGGCGTGTGCGTGTTCCGACCCGAAGTGGGGAAATCAAAATGGCTGCTGCCGCCACCCTTGCCGTGATGACGCCGGAAGGCGGGCTCTCGCGTTACCTGACCGAAGTCCGCAAGTTCCCGATGCTGGCCAAGGAAGAGGAATTCATGCTCGCCAAGCGCTGGCGCGAGCATCAGGACATCGACGCCGCGCACAAGCTGGTCAACAGCCACCTGCGCCTCGTCGCCAAGATCGCCATGGGCTATCGCGGCTACGGCCTGCCGATCGGGGAAGTGATCTCCGAGGGCAACGTCGGCCTGATGCAGGCGGTGAAGAAGTTCGAGCCGGACAAGGGCTTCCGGCTGGCCACCTACGCCATGTGGTGGATCCGCGCCTCGATCCAGGAATACATCCTGCGCTCGTGGAGCCTGGTGAAGATGGGCACCACGGCCGCGCAGAAGAAGCTGTTCTTCAACCTGCGCAAGGCCAAGAGCGAGATCAGCGCCCTGGAAGAGGGCGACCTGCACCCAGACCAGGTCCGCCTGATCGCCACCAAGCTTGGCGTGCTGGACGAGGAGGTGGTGTCGATGAACCGCCGCCTCTCCGGCCCCGACGCCTCGCTGAACGCGCCGCTGCGCTCCGACAGCGAGAACGAGTGGCAGGACTGGCTGGAGGACAAGGACGCCGTCAGCCAGGAGACCGTGCTCGCCGAGAGCGAAGAGAAGGCCATCCGCATGGGCCTGCTCGAAGAGGCGATGACCGAGCTCACCGACCGCGAACGGCACATCCTCACCGAACGCCGGCTGAAGGACGACCCGACCACGCTCGAGGAACTGGCCTCGCAGTACGGCGTCAGCCGCGAGCGGGTCCGCCAGATCGAGGTGCGGGCGTTCGAGAAGCTGCAGAAGGCGATGCGGGCGGCGGCCACGGAACGGCATCTGGTCGACGCCTAGCCTTAGACGGTGAAGGCTCGGCTGCCGTCGCGCCCCATTCCAACGGGCCGCATGGACGCTGGGGCCCGCGGCGGCTAAACGGCGGCCATGTCGATCGGCGTGTTCGATTCGGGAATCGGCGGCCTGACCGTCCACCACGCGCTGGTCCGCCGGCTGCCCCGGGCCGACTTCGTCTACCTCGCCGACCAGACCAACAGTCCCTATGGCGGCCGGCCGGGCGAGGAGATCGTCGACCTGACGCGCGCCGGCTGCGAGCGGCTGTTCGAGGCGGGCTGCAGCCTGGTGGTGCTGGCCTGCAACACCGCCGCCGCCGTCGCCCTGCGCCGGCTGCAGCAGACCTGGCTGCCCGGCTACCGCCGCCAGCTGGGCCGGCCGGTGAATGTGCTTGGCCTGATCGTACCGACCATCGAGGCGGCCACCGGCGTGCCCTGGGCGCAGGAGCTGGCGACCCGCAGCGAGCGGCTGGAGCATCTGGAGGTGCTGGGCATCTTCTCGACCCCGGCCACCGCGGCCAGCCGGGTCTATGAGATCGAGATCGACAAGCGCAGCGAGGCCTTCGCGGTCTTCTCCGAGCCGTGCCCGAGCCTTGCCAAGCTGATCGAGGCGGGCGAGGGCGACGCGGCCCTGAAGCCGATCGTCGACGCGCACGTGGCGGCCCTGACCCGCCGGATCGGGCGGGCGCCGGACCGGGCCATCCTCGGCTGCACCCACTACGAGATCATCGCGGGCCTGTTCCGCGAGGCCTTGCCGCCGACCACCTCCCTGATCCACCAGCCGGACGCCACGGCGGATGCGGTCGACCGCTACCTGGCCGCCCACCCGGAGTACGACCCCGGCGCCGGCGGTGGGCGGCGGTTCCTGACCACGGGCAAGCCGGGGCCGCAGAACGGGTTGGTGGAGCGGTTCTGGGGAACACCCCTGACGTTCGAGGCGGCGTAGGTAAGCTGCACCGGCGGCGCTATTGCGCCCCCTCCGTCAGTCCGCTGCGCGGACTGCCACTTCCCCCGCTTCGCGGTGGAGGAGAAGAGGTGGCGCAACTTCCTCCTCCACCGTGAAGCGCAGCGGAACGGGGGAGGTGGCGCGGCGCGAAGCGCCGTGACGGAGGGGGCGCAAGGCCGCCGCACCACGCCAGAAGAATGCGGCTCACCCTTCTGCGGCCACCCCCGCCATCGTCCGGCTGATCCCGTGCACCACCGCCGCGATCCGAAGCGCCGTCTGCACCGGCAATGCGTCGACTCCGCGGGCCCGCAATTCGCCCTCGTGCGCATCCAGGCAGTCTGGGCAGCCGTGGATCGCCGACACCGAGACGCACCAGAGGTCGAAGTCGTTCTTGTCCACGGCCGGATTGCTGACGATCCGCATTCGCAGGCGCGCCCGCATGGCGCGGTATTCCTGGTTCCGCAGCAGGGTCAGGGCGCGGAAGTAGATGTTGTTCTGGCCCATGATCGCGGCCGCGCCCTTGGCGGCGTTCATGGCCTCGGGCGAGAGGCCGGCCGCCATCGCTCCGGCCTCGACGGCCTGCACGACCGCGGGGGTCGCCACCGCATGGGCCGAGGCCACCAGGCAGCCCCAGAGCTGCTGCGGCGTCAGCGCCGTCTCTTCCAGCAGCGATGCGAGGTTCTGTCCGAGGTCGAGCGCATAGGGCGGCAGGGCCGCGACGAGGGCTTCGAGCGCCATGTCAGGCCGCCGCGAAACGAGCGGCGGCTTCCTCAGGCGGCAGGTAGGTCAGCAACTCGGCCATCAACGGCTCCAGCTCGGCGGCGCGCAGGCGGGGCGGGTCCTTGCCGGCCAGGTAGGCAGCCAGGGCGCTCGTCGCCGTGCGCAGCTTAGCGTCGGATTTTGACTTTGCCACGCGTCCCAGTTCGTTGACCTGGGCCAGCATGGCGCGCAGCGCCTGGCGGGGGTCGCGTTCCACCGCGGCCAGGGCGGCCTTCAGGATGCGCAGGGCCTGCACCAGCCGCGCGTCGTCCGGCGTCTCCGCATGGTCGACCCGCCGCTTCAGAGGACCGGTGTAATCGCCGGAATTGAACCGCCTGCGGTCGGGGCCGATGTAGTTGATCCCCTCGATCCAGTCGCGGCGGCGCAGGGTCACCGCCTCCAGGCGCCGCATCAGATCCTTGATGGTGAAGGGCTTGCGCAGGAACTCATGCACGCCGGCGTCGCGCGCGCCGATGATCGCCGAGGCGGTCGCCTCGGCGATCATCATGATCACCGGTGTCTTGCGCGCAGCGAAGTCGCTGCGCCGGAGCTCGCGGGTGAAGGCGATGCCGTCCAGCGTGGGCGCCTGCTCGACGAAGATGATGTGCGGATCGACGCCGTTGGCCGTCACGAGTCCGCGCGCCTGGTCGGCGGCGGTCCAGATCTGGCAGGGGCAGACGTCGCGCAGCAGTTCCGACAGCAGCTTGGTCGCCGCCGCCTGCGGGTTCACGATCAGCACCCGCTGCATCAGGCTGCAGATTCGCTGCAGCGTTTTGGCGTCGTCGGTGATCACGCGGCCGTAGTCCGAAAAACAGAGTGGATCGACCTGTGACGATTAACCTGTGATGGTAAACAGGCGCTTGCTTCCGCTGCGGCAATTCGGCTTCGCGGGACGTCCTGGTCAGTCCTGGAACGGGTCGCGCATCAGGATGGTGTCGTCCCGCTCCGGGCTGGTGGAGACCAGGGCCACCTGGGCGCCGATCAGCTCCTCGATGCGGCGCACATACTTCACCGCCGCGGCCGGCAGGTCGCGGAACGAGCGGGCGCCGTGGGTGCTCTCGCTCCAGCCCTCGATCTCCTCATAGACCGGGCGGATCGCGCTCTGCGCCTTGAGGCCGGACGGCAGGTAGTCGAGGCGTTCGCCGTCCAGGTCATAGCCGACGCAAATCTTCAGGATCGGCAGGCGGTCGAGTACGTCCAGCTTCGTCAGGGCGATGCCCTGCATGCCGTTCAGCGCCACCGACTGGCGCACCAGCACCGCGTCGAACCAGCCGCACCGGCGCTGGCGGCCAGTGACGGTGCCGACTTCGTGGCCCACCGCCGACAAATGCCGGCCGACCTCGTCGTGCAGCTCGGTGGGGAACGGGCCCTCGCCGACCCGGGTGGTGTAGGCCTTGACGATTCCCAGCACGTAGCCCGGGCCCTTGGGTCCCAGGCCGGAGCCGGCCGCCGCCTGGCCGGCGACGGTGTTGGACGAGGTCACGAACGGATAGGTGCCATGGTCGACGTCGAGCAGGGCGCCCTGGGCGCCTTCGAACAGCACCCGATCGCCGGCCTTCACCCGCTCGTCCAGGATCCGCCAGGCCGGTTTGGCGTAGGCCAGGACTTTCGGCGCAATCGCCTCCAGCTCGGCCAGGATCGCCGCGGCGTTGGCCTCGGGCAGGCCAAGGCCCCGGCGCAGCGGCGCATGGTGCGAGAGGAGGCGGTCGATCTTCGCCTCCAGCGCCTCGCGGTCCGACAGGTCGGCGACCCGGATCGCCCGGCGGCCCACCTTGTCCTCGTAGGCCGGGCCGATGCCGCGGCCGGTGGTGCCGATCTTGTTGGATGACGCTGCCTCGCGGGCCTGGTCCAGGTCGCGGTGCAGCGGCAGGATCAGGCAGGCGTTGTCGGCCAGCACCAGGATGTCGGGGGTGATCGCCACGCCCTGGGCGCCGATCCGCGCGATCTCGTCCAGCAGGTGCCAGGGGTCGACCACGACCCCGTTGCCGATCACCGACAGCTTGCCCTGCACCACCCCGGACGGCAGCAGCGACAGCTTGTAGGTCTGGTTTCCCACCACGAGGGTGTGGCCGGCGTTGTGGCCGCCCTGGAAGCGCACCACCACGTCGGCGCGGCTGGACAGCCAGTCGACCAGCTTGCCCTTGCCCTCGTCGCCCCACTGGGCGCCGACAACGGTCACATTGGCCATGGATTCGATCCCGCGCCTGCCGGGCGAATCCGGCCGCCCTTCGACAGGACTCGGCGGCAGGACTTGGATCGAGATAGGCCCCGAAACGAGGGCGGGCGGCGTTTAGACCTCGCCGCCAGCGCCGTCAAGCGGCGTCGGAGTCCGCATGCGCCGGCGCCTCAGCCAGTGCGCCGCCATCAGCGCGGCCGCGATTCCGAACGGCGCGATCAGCCAGAACCAGTTCATGAAGGGCCCCCTTCCGGGGGCATAAGAGCGTGGGATGATCTACGTTCGGTGAATCCCAAGCTGCACCCACACCCACCTTGTCATCTTCAGCGCCGGCGACGAGATCCCGGACAACGGCTTCGCCGTTTCCGGGATGACAATTGGGTTTGGCGGTCCGGCGTCTGAGCGGTCCTGACCTACAGCTCCAGCCCGTTCAGCATCGCCTCGGCCATGGCGCAGTGCATCGTGATCCCGCGGGCCATCACCCGCTCGTCCAGCACCATGCGGTTGGAGTGCAGGGCGCAGCAGGTGCGGTAGTCGCCGCCCTCGGGCGCCGCGCCCAGGAAGGCCATGGCGCCGGTGACCTTCTGCAGCACGTAGGAGAAGTCCTCGGCGCCCATCATCGGATTGGGCATCCGATACCAGCCGGCCTCGCCGAACAGTTCCTTGGCCACCCGCTCGGTGAGGTCGACGACCCGCGCGTCGCAGACCGTGACCGGGAAGCCGTGCTCGATCTCCACCTCGGCGGCGGCGCCGTGGGCGGCGGCGATGCCGGTGGCGACGCTCTCGATGTTGTGGTGGACCAGCTGGCGGTTGCGCTCGGAGAGGGTGCGCAGGGTGCCCCAGAGCCGGGCGTACTCGGGGATCACGTTGTCGGTGGTGCCCGCCTCCACGCGGGCGATGGTGATCACGGTCGGGTCGAACACGGCGGTGCGGCGGGTGATCATGGTCTGCAGCGCCAGCACGATCTCGCAGGCGATCGGCACCGGGTCGACCGCGTCGTGGGGCATGGAGGCGTGGCCGCCCTGGCCCTTGACCCGGATGCGCAGCTTGTCGGAGGCGGCCAGCAGCGGCCCGGCCCGGCTGGCCACCACGCCGGCCGGCATGTTGGGCGAGATGTGCAGCGCGAAGGCCGCGTCCGGGGCGGGATCGAGCAGGCTGTCCTCGATCATGAACCGGGCGCCGTGGTGACCCTCTTCGCCCGGCTGGAACATGAACATCACCGTGCCGGTGAGTTGGTCGCGGCGGTCGCAGAGGGCGCGGGCGGCCCCGGCCAGCATGGCCACGTGGGTGTCGTGGCCGCAGGCGTGCATCGCGCCATCCACCTGCGAGGCGAACGGCAGGCCGGTGTCCTCCATCAGCGGCAGGGCGTCCATGTCGCCGCGCAGCAGCACGGTGCGGCCGTTGCCGGGGCCGCGCAGGATCGCCATCACGCCGCTGGTCGACGGGCCCTCGCGGTACTCCAGCGGCAGGCCGGCCAGGGCGGCCATGACCTTCTCGCGGGTCCGGGGCGTGTCGAGGCCGACCTCCGGGTCCGCGTGGATCGCCCGGCGCAGGGCGACGGCCCCGGGCAGCAAGGCCTCGCCGGCGGCGGTCCAGGTGTCGCGGTCGACGGTGAGGGCGTTCATGCCGGCGTGCTCCAGGGTCGGGGGTGCGGTCAGGATGGGCGCCGCTCGGTGCGGAAGTCCACCCGCCCTTGCCGTCGGCGCGATCGATGCTAAGCCGCGCCCATGGAGCGACCTCGCTTTCACCTGGCGTTTCCGGTGCGGGACCTGGCCGAGGCCCGCGCCTTCTACGGCGGTCTGCTGGGCTGCCCGGAAGGCCGCTCGGCGGACGGCTGGGTCGATTTCGATTTCCACGGCCACCAGATCGTCGCCCACCTCGCCCCCGCCGAGGCGACGGCGGCCACCAGCCAGGTGGACGGCGAGGACGTGCCGGTGCGCCACTTCGGGGTGATCCTGGCCCTCGACGCCTGGACCGAAGCGGCCGAGCGCCTGACGGCGGCGGGCGTCCGATTCCTGATCGAGCCCCAGGTGCGCTTCCGCGGCGAGCCCGGCGAACAGGCGACGATGTTCTTCCTCGACCCGTCGGGCAACGCGCTGGAGCTCAAGGCGTTCGCCGACGACGCGATGGTGTTCGCGACGTGAGGCCCTTCTCCCGCGAGGAGAAGGCCTAGGCGTACCGCTTCTTCAGCATCGCCAGCAGGGCGCGGATGCCCTGAGCCTCGGCGCCGGCGGGCCAGCCAGGGCGGTTGCGGGGGTTCCAGGCGAAGATGTCGAGGTGCGCCCAGGCGCCGGTGGCGGGCGCGAAACGCTTCAGGAACAGGGCCGCGGTGACCGAGCCGGCCTGGGCCCAGCCGTCGGGGTCGTTCTTGATGTCGGCGATGTCGCTGTCGAGGGCCGCGTCGTAGGGCGCCCAGAGCGGCATCCGCCAGAGCGGGTCCTCCACCGCCGTCGAGGCCGCGGCGAGATCGGCGGCCAGGCCGTCGTCGTCGGTGTAGAACGGCGGCACGTCGGGGCCGAGCGCGGCGCGGGCGGCGCCGGTGAGGGTGGCCAGGTCGATGGTCAGTTCCGGCTCCAGCTCGCCGGCCCGGGTGAGGGCGTCGGCCAGCACCAGCCGGCCTTCCGCGTCGGTGTTGCCGATCTCGATCGACAGGCCCTTGCGCGAGGCCAGGATGTCGCCGGGCCGCATGGCGTCGCCGGCGATGGCGTTCTCGGCCACCGGCAGCAGCACGGCGAGCCGGACCGGCAGCTTCGCCGCCATCACCATCCGGCCCAGCGCCAGCGCATGGGCGGCGCCGCCCATGTCCTTCTTCATCTGGCGCATGGCCGAGGACGGCTTGATGTCGAGCCCGCCGGTGTCGAACACGATGCCCTTGCCGACGATGGCCACCAGCGGCCGGCCATCCTCGCCCCAGCGCAGCTCGATGATCCGCGGCGCCCGCTCCTTGACGGCGGCGCGGCCCACGGCGTGCAGGGCGGGGTAGTTGGCTTCCAGCAGCGCGTCGCCGGCGGTGACCTTGATCTCGGCGCCGAAGGCCTCGGCCACCTCCCGCGCGATGGTCTCGATCTGCCGCGGCCCCATGTCATTGGCCGGGGTGTTGATCATGTCGCGGGCGAGCGAGCAGGCGTGGCTCTGCACGCGCACCTCCGCGGCGTCGACCCCATCCGGGCAGAGCAGGCGCGCGCCCGGCTCGCCATGCGCCTGGCGATAGCGGTCGAAACGGTAGGCTCCCAGCGCCCAGGCCAGGGTCACGTCGTGCGCCGAGACGCCCTCCGGCGCGCCGTCCAGCCGGTAGAGGCCCGGCGGCAGGCGGGCGGGCAGGGCGCGCAGGGCCATCACCCCCGCGTCGGCGCCGAGGCCGGCCAGGGCCAGCTCCGGGCCGCTCTCCCCGATCAGGCAGACCGCCTGGCCCGGCTTGCCGGCGAACTTGGCGAACTCGGCCTGGGCCCGCAGCCCGGCGGGCAGGGCGGCGATCGCGTCGGCGGCCGCGCCGGGCCGCACCAGACGCAGGGGAACTGAAGGGCCGTCGGCTTGGGTGGCGATGGCGTCTGACATGGTGAGACCCTGACCTGTGGGCGGGGCGATTATGCTTAACGCTTCCTTGACGGTCGCGCGACGAGACTGGACGCGCAAGAGTCGCGAAGGTCTCCCTCATGTGTCGCAAGCTGGCCCTGGTCGCAACCGCCCTGACCCTGGCGGGAGCCCCGGCTCTGGCCGCGCCCATGGGCGGGGCGGCTCCCATGGCGTCTCAGCCTGCCAGTGTCCAGCAGGCCGCCGCCCGTCCGGCCCCGCCCCAGCCGCCCCCGGAGCCGCCACGCAAGGCCTCGCCGCAGGAGCGTGCGGAGGCCGAGCGACTGGACGACCTGGGCCGCTACGCCTTCTGGTCGCGCGAATTCAGTGTCGACCCGCGCGACACGGAGGCGGGGATCAAGCTTTCCAAGTCGCTGCGCGGGCTGGGGCGATTCGACGAGGCGGGGGCCGCCGCCGATCAGGTGCTGGTGCTGGAGCCGGCCAACCTGGAGGCCCTGCTGGAGTCGGCGCGGGCGCGAATCGGGGCGAATCAGGGCTTCTACGCGATCCCCTTCGCCCAGCGCGCCCAGGCCGTCGCTCCGCGCGACTGGCGCCCTGTGACGCTACTGGCGGTCGCCTTCGAGCAGGCCGAGCGCAATGACGAGGCTTTGGCCGCGCACCAGAAGGCGCTGGCCCTGGCTCCTGACAATCCGGCGGTGCTGACCAACCTGGGCATGTTCTACGCCGCCCACGGCCAGCCCGCGCAGGCCGAGCCGCTGCTCCGGCGCGCTGCCTCGCTTCCAGGCGCCACGGCCCAGGAGCGCCAGAATCTTGCGCTGGTGCTCGGACTGGAAGGGCGCTTCGACGAAGCCGAGCGGCTCGCCCGACAGGATCTGCCGCCGGCACAAGTCGACAACAATCTCAACTACTTACGGGCTTCGGCGACGCCTTCGACACCACGCTCCTGGCAGGGCGTGGGCGCCGCCCAGTAACCGCCCGTTAAACACCCTTGCCCAAAAAACGCCACCGGAGCGCTTTCTTCCAAGGAACCAAAGGGCCGTTCGCGGATTTGGGCGTCGTTCCGGCTCGGTGCGAAGTGGGGATTTCCAGGGGCATGCCCGAAGCTCGGGTGATCAAGACGAACGTTGTTCGCCGAGCCTGTGCAGACGGGCCGTGGGGATTTGCGCGCCGCGGTGCGCGGGGGCGCCTTGGGACGCCGAAAAGCGTTTGGATTGTTGGGAAATCCCGCACAGCAAAGTTGATTGCGGGGGCGCCATTGTATAGCGTCCTCGCTGGTGGCGCTGGCCAGCTGATTGTGCCGGGGTGTGTTCAGCCCGACACTATCGCCCGGCCGTCAGATTGATATAACGCTGATCGGTCTGTTCGACCGCCTCAGAGGGCAAGGAAGGACTTCGAATGAAACTGAAACTCCTGGCAGGAGCCGCCCTGGTCGGGGTCTTGGCGTCCTCGGCCGCATACGCCGAGCCCGCGCCAACTGGCTGGTACGGCGCGCTGGAGATCGGCGCCCACGGCCTGAACCGGATGGGCATGACCTCGACGGTTCCGGCGACAAGCTTCTCGGTCAAGACCAACTGGAACTGGGACGGCTTCGCCCGGGTCGGCTACAAGGTCAGCCCCCACGTCCGGATCGAGCTCGAAGGCGGCTACCGGCCCTCGCGCATCGCTTCGGTGACCGGCAGCTCCTTCGGCAGCGCCAGCGTCAGCGGCGATATCAACAACCTGAGCCTGATGGGCAACGTGTTGTTCGACCTGATGCCCGACAGCATGATCGACCCCTTCATCGGGGCCGGCGGCGGCGTCGCGCACGTCAACTTCACCGCCCACCCCTCGTCGGGCGGCGGTTCGGCCATCGACGACAGCACCACCAAGTTCGCCTGGCAGGGGATTGCCGGGCTGGCGTTCCGGATCAACGATCAGCTGACCGCGGACCTGACCTACCGCTACATGGGCACGCAGCCGCTCACCTTCTTCGGCAGCGGCTTCGGTCCGTCGCCGGGCACGGTCACCGGTCACTACAACGACCATTCGATCAGCATCGGCCTGCGGTACCTGTTCGAGAGCGCGCCGCCTCCGCCTCCGCCTCCGCCTCCGCCGCCGCCCCCGCCGCCTCCGCCGCCCCCTCCGCCTCCGCCTCCGCCGCCGCCTCCGCCGCCGCACGAGACGAAGCAGTTCATCGTCTACTTCCCGTTCGATCAGTATGTGCTGACCCCGGACGCCCAGGCGGTGATCCAGGAAGCGGCCCAGTACGACGGCGGGCAATCGAACCACGTGGTGGTGGTCGGGCACACCGACACCTCCGGCTCGGTGCCCTACAACATGCGGCTCTCGGAACGCCGGGCGA
>Ga0207695_10007438_pt1 | contig 13940 bp, 11 predicted proteins | sample KBSC54metaG_FD_184354 | JGI IMG/M metagenome (GOLD analysis project Ga0207695, IMG submission 184354) | Corn rhizosphere microbial communities from Kellogg Biological Station, Michigan, USA - KBS C5-4 metaG (SPAdes) (version 2) | ecosystem: Host-associated > Plants > Roots > Rhizosphere > Soil...
GGCGAAGTGCTGGCGATGCTCGGCCCGAACGGCGCCGGCAAGACCACCGCGATTTCGCTGCTGCTCGGATTGCAGCAGACCGATTCCGGCAAGGCCGACTTGTTCGGCATGCAGCCGAGATCATTGGATGCGCGCCGTCGCATCGGCGCGATGCTGCAAGCCACCGAAGTGCCGGACACCTTGAAAGTCGGCGAGCTGATCGCGTTGTTCCGCAGCTATTACCCGAATCCGCGCAGCATCGCCGAATGCGTAACTTTGTCCGGCGTCGGCGACCTGCTCGATCGTCGCTACGGGAAATTGTCGGGCGGACAGCAGCGCCGCGCGCAATTCGCGCTGGCCATCGTTGGCAAGCCCGACATCCTGTTCCTCGACGAACCGACCACCGGCCTCGACATCGAGGCGCGCGAAATCATGTGGAAGACGATCCGCCAGCTCGTCGCCGAAGGTTGCGCGGTCGTGCTGACCACGCATTACCTCGAGGAGGCCGAAGCGCTGGCCGATCGCGTCTGCGTGCTTGCGAATGGACGCATCGTCGCCGAAGGCAGCGTAGCCGCGATCCGTGCGCGCGTTTCGCAACGCCGCATCCGCTGCATCTCGACGCTCGCGCCGAAAACCATTCTGTGCTGGCCGCATGTGCGCAGCGTGTCGCAGGACGGCGAACACATGGAGATCGTCACCGATGTCGCCGAAAGCGTCGTGCGCAAATTGCTCGATGCGGATGCGAATTTGAGCGAACTGGAAATCCGTCGGGCTGGTCTTGCCGAAGCATTCGTCGAAATCACGAGGGAGGCCGCCTGATGAACGCCATCGCACAAAACGCCGCACCGCGCAGCGCGTCGCACAATCCACTTTCTTCGTACGCGCTGGAAGCGAAATACGAATTCCTGCGCGTGTTGCGCACGCCATCCGCTGCCGTGCCGACACTGATGTTCCCACCGCTGTTCTATTTGTTGTTCGGCATCCTGCTCAATCGCGGCAACAGCGGCGCGGCGCATTATCTGTTCGCGACCTACAGCGTATTCGGGGTGATGGCGCCGAGCCTGTTTTCGTTCGGCGTCGCCGTGGCGATCGAACGCGAACGCGGCTGGCTCGCGCTCAAGCGCGTCGCGCCGATGCCGCCGGGCGCGTACCTGCTCGGCAAGATGGCGATGGCGATGCTGTTCGCGCTCATCATCTATTGCGTGCTTGCGGCGCTTGCGTACTCACTCGGCGACGTGCGCCAGCCGCTGGAACAATGGCTGCTGCTCGGCGCGATCGCGATCTGCGGCGTGATGCCGTTCTGCGCACTCGGATTGATGATCGGTTCGCGCGCCAATGCGAGTGCCGCGCCGGCATTCGTCAACCTGATCTACATGCCGATGGCGTTCCTGTCCGGTTTGTGGATGCCGCTGACGATGCTGCCGAAGGTTCTTACCCAGATCGCGCCGCTGTGGCCCGCATACCATCTTTCGCAACTCGCGCTGATGGTTGTTGGCCAGGTTCCGGCTGTCGGCATCGCAACCCACCTCTTGTGGTTGGCCGGTTTCACCGCGATCTGTTTCGGCGTCGCGCGGCGCTGGCTGGCGCGCGCGGCTTGAAGCCAGTGGATTGCAACACGAACGCCACGCTTATCCATTCCGGAGAAACGCAATGAACAATATTGATGCATCGACGGCCAGCTCCTCCGCACCGCGCAAGAACAGGATCGGCGAAGTCGTCGCCGGATTGGTCGTGATCGGAATCGGTCTGATTTTCCTCGCCGATAATTTTGGCGTCGATTTCCCGTTCTTCGGTTGGCACAACTGGTGGGCGATGTTCATCCTGATTGGCGCGGCGGCGCCGGCCAGTCGCGCGATCGACCGTTATCGCAGCGTCGGCACGATCGACGCACAGGTCGCGCATTCGATGATTTCGGCGCTCGCGGTCGTAGCTGTCGCGCTGATCTTCTTGCTGGATGCATCGTTCGGGAAGTGGTGGCCGATTTTCCTGGTGATCGGCGGCTTGTCGATGCTTGTCTCGGGCGGCAGGCACAACGACCGCAAATGACGCACGCATCCATTTTTCTTGAGCGATAATACTTCCATGTTCGATCGCCTGCTTCGCACCGCACCAGACTCGATCGCCTCCCACAAGAACAGGGACGGCAGGGCGCACATCGCGATTCTGCTGAACCTGATCTGGTCGCTGTGGTTCTTCGGCGACGTGATGTACGAGCCGGTGTTCGATGCGGGCTGGATCGCGACAACGGCGATCGGCTTCCCGACGATCATCGTGCTCTGGTACCTGGCAATGACGCGCCCGCAACGGCACGTGATTTTCTACTGCATGGCGATGGCACTGCTCGGTTACGTCGTGCTGCTGTGGAATCACAGTGGCGGAACCACATGCATCATTTACGCCTGCGCCTTGCTCGCATTCGCAGGATCGGTGCGTTTCAGCCTGGGCATGATGGCCGCCGTCCTTGCGATCTTTGTCGTCGAGGCGGCCATGAGGCAATGGCCGTGGGGCATCACCGTCGGCATGGTTTTCATGGCCATTGCCATCGGTGTCGCCAACCTTGCGCGCCGCTTGAACGAGGCGAAGGATGCGGAACTTCGGCTCAGCCACGATGAAGTGCGCCGCCTCGCAGCGACTGCCGAGCGCGAACGCATCGGTCGCGACCTGCACGACCTGCTCGGGCACACCTTGTCGTTGATCGCATTGAAGTCCGAACTCGCCGGCAAACTGCTCACGCGCGATCCGGTTGCGGCACGGCGTGAGATCGCGGATGTCGAGCGCATCACCCGCGACGCGCTTGCGCAGGTGCGCAGCGCGGTGAGCGGCATGCGCGCGGCGGGATTGGTCGGCGAAATCGCGTCGGCGCGCCTGCTGCTCGAATGCGCTGGCGTGCGCTTTTCGTATTCGGGATTCGAACGCGAACTGCCTGCCGCGCAGGAAGCCTGCCTTGCGCTCGCGCTGCGCGAAGCAGCGACGAACATACAGCGCCATGCGCACGCGACCAACGCCGAAGCGCATCTCGCGGTCGATGGCGATAGTGTGCAACTCATCGTGCGCGACGACGGACGCGGCGGCATTTCCGCGCACGGCAATGGATTGATCGGCATGCGCGAGCGTGTCGAAGCGCTCGGCGGTTCGCTATGGATCGAGACGACGCGCGGACGGGGCACGACGCTCACGTTGCGTTTGCCAGCGGCAAAGACGGCAGCGAATGTCGTCAGTCTTGCCGAAGCGCAACGCAAGGCCAGCGCATGATCCGCGTCCTGTTGGCGGAAGACCAGGCGATGGTGCGCGGCGCGTTGTCGGCATTGCTCGCGCTCGAATCCGACATCGAGGTGCTTGGCAGCGTCGCCGACGGCGAAGCGGCATGGCGCGAACTGCAGCGTTTGCAGAAGATCGACGGGCTGCCCGACGTGATCGTGTCGGACATCGAGATGCCAGGCCTCACCGGCCTCGAACTCGCGCAACGCATCCGCGAGCAGGCGCTGCCGGTGAAGGTTGTGATCGTGACGACGTTCGCGCGCAGTGGTTACTTGCGCCGCGCGCTCGACGCGGGCGTGGTCGGCTATCTGCTGAAGGATGCGCCCGCGGAAAAACTTGCCGAAGCCTTGCGGCAGGTGCATCGCGGCGGCCGTGCGATCGCGCCCGAACTCGCGCTGGAAGCATGGTCGGAAGCCGATCCGCTCAACGAACGCGAACGCCAGGTGCTGCGCCTCGCGGGCGAAGGCCTCGGTGCAGGCGACATCGCCGAACGCCTGCACCTCTCGCACGGCACCGTGCGCAATTACCTGTCCGAGGCGATCGGCAAGCTCGGCGTCAGTAACCGCATCGAGGCGCATCGTCTGGCGCGGCAAAAAGGCTGGTTGTAGCCGAGCGCGTTGAAGCGATGCGTTGAAGCGCATCGCTTGGGCTTGGCTGCAGGTGAGGGACGTTCCCGGCATCCTGCCTCATGCGTCACTCGCGCATCCCGCGCATCGCACGAAGCCGAACGGAAGTGCGCCACGGACGGTGCTTGCGTGGTTTTTGCTAGGTAAGACTGCCGCACCCGCGCCGGCGCTGGTATCGTCCGCATATCTCCCAGCGATGTTTCCGGCAAATGACTTTTCGCATTGTGTTCGCCTCGTGCCTGTCCGTCTTGTTGCTTTCCGCCTGCGATCATTCCTCGGAATCCGCTGATACGACGCCAACTGCGACTCCGCGCAGCGCGCCGGTGATCGCGCCTGTGGCGAACGCGCCCGCAACCAACGCCACTCCAACGAGTTCGGGGCTGGCATCGAGCGTGTATGTCTGGCAGCGCGCGTGGATGCCGGCGAACGTGTCCGCGTTGAACGACAGCAGGGCGGTGTTCGCCGAACTGCGCGTGCTTGCGGCGCAGGAACAACCGGGCGAAGGCTGGGTCGATGCGCGCGTGGACCTCGATGCGCTCAAGGCCGATGGCCGCGCGGTGCGGCCGGTGATCCGCGTCGATGGCCGCTTGCCGACGCTCGATGCGAATGCGATCGCCAAGCGCGCGCACGACCTCGTTGCGAACTGGCGCACGGCCGGCGTGCGCGTCGACGGCGTCGAAATCGATTTCGACTGCGCGACGGCGCGGCTCGCCGATTACGCGAAACTGCTTGCGACGATCAAGCCGCAGTTGCCGAATGGTGCGACGTTGTCGGTTACCGCGTTGCCTGCGTGGATCGGCGCGCCGGATCTTGCCGGCGTGCTCGCCCAAGCCGACGAAGCGGTGTTGCAGGTGCATGCAGTCAGCGATCCGAAGCATGGATTGTTCGATCCGAAACAGGCGCGGCAATGGATCGACGAATTCGCGAAACAGGCGACGAAGCCGTTCCGCGTCGCGCTGCCCGCGTACGGTTCGGCGCTCGTGCTCGATGCGGACGGGCACACCATCGGCGTCGAGAGCGAGGCCGCGCTGGCTTCGCCCGGCACGCGCCTCGAATTGTTCAGCGATCCGCACGCGGTCGCCGGATTGCTGCGCGATCTCGAAAAAACGCCGCCGCCGAACCTGCGCGGCATCGTCTGGTTCCGCCTGCCGTTGCCGGGCGACCGCCGCGCATGGCCGCTCGCGACATTCGTAGCCGTTATCAGTGGCAAGGATCTGCACAGCGCATGGACGCCCGATATCAGCGACGGCGGCAACGGCGCCTTCGATGTTTCCGTGCGCAACAGCGGGAATCTCGAAGCGGTGTTGCCGGCGTCGGTCGATGTCGGCGGAACGGGTTGCGGCGATGCCGATGCGTTGCCGGGCTATCGCATCGAACACGCCGGGACCGCACCGCGCTTCGTGCGCGAAACGAATGCCACCCTGCCCGCAACGCAAAGCCGCCCGATCGGTTGGGTACGCTGCACGCACCTGATGCCGGAAGACCTGCATGTACATCCGTAAATTCCTTGTCCTCGCATTCGCCTGCGCATTGCCGATCACGGCCGCCCTGGCCTGCGGCCCGGATTTCCCGCAGGACCTGCTCGACAACCGCAAGGCCAGCTTGTTCGACCTGCCCGAAGGCACGTTCGATTTCGAGGCATCGCGGCTGTTGCCGAAAGCCGACGATCACCTGAAAGCCGTCGAGGTTTCGCCTGGCTACGATGCCGATGCCGACGCTGACGCCGTGCGCACGAAAGCCGAGGCGATCGGACTTTCCGCCGCTGAAATTGAAAAGATCGCAGCGATGCGCGCGGCCTCGCGCAGCGCGGCGGCGGCAGCGGGGGCGGGCCTCGCGCCGGAGTTGCTCGAATACACGCTCGGCGCGATCGCGTTCAAGGCCGACGACAGGGATCAGGCAATCGCGCATTTCCGCAGCGTGCTCGCGTTGTCTCCGGCGGATCGCCCGCGGCGCGGCTTGTGGGCGCAATACATGCTCGGTCGCGCGCTGGCGATGAATGCCGACACCGAAGGCGCGATCGCCGCGTTCGAAACGCTGCGCGAGCGCGCATTGTCCGGCGCCGCCGATCCGCTCGGGCTTGCGGTCGCGAGCTTCGGCGAGCAGGCGCGCATCCAGTGGCACCACGGCAACGTCGTCGACGCGGTGAAGTCGTACGCCACGCAGGCCGTGCACGGATCGGCCAGCGGCCGCGCGTCGCTGCTGTTCGTCGCGCGCAGCATCCTTGCGCATCCGGACATGTTCGACAAGGCGCTCGACGATCCGCTCACGCAACGCCTGCTCGCGGCGTATTTCTACGCGCGCTCTGACGAGTTCGCGCAGGACTGGCCTGCCGCCGGCACCAAGCCGGACGACGACGCCACGAGCGACAAGAAATCAGCGACGAGCGTGGACATCGCAGGATTCCTCGCCGCCGTGCAGCGCCACGGACTCGACCGTTTCGATGGCGCCGATCGCCTCGCCGCGGGCGCGTATCGCGCGGGCCGTTATCCGCTCGCGACGCAACTCGCGGCGAAATCGACGACGCCGCTCGCCGCATGGGTACGCGCGAAGCTCGCGTTGCGTGCGGGCGACAAGGCCGCCGCGATGCGCGAGTACGCGCAGGCCGCGAAAGGTTTTCCGGCCGGCGAATCCTGGACCGACGAGATCGAAGGCATCGACAATTACGTCCAGCATCCGCTGTGCCGCGTCGAAACCGAACGCGGCGTGCTCGCCTTGAGCCGCGACGATTACGTCGAGGCGATGACGCGCCTGTATGCCGGCGCGACCGAATACTGGCCGGATGCTGCCTACGTCGCCGAACGCGTGCTGACGGTCGATGAGTTGAAGGCGTTCGTGGATCGCAACGCGGCGGTCGCGCCGAAAAAAATCGCGAATGCGAATGGCGACGCGCTGCCGTCGACGCCGCCCGAACAGTTGCGCAACCTGCTCGCGCGCCGGTTGATGCGCGTTGGTCGTCGCGACGAAGCGCTCGCGTATTTCGACGATCCGGCGCTGCGCAAGAAAGCCGAAGCGCTGATTGCGGCGCATCGCGACGAGCATGCGTGGTCCGCGTCGACGCGTGCGCAGGCGTTGTACGCGCAAGCGCGAATCACCCGTGCCGACGGCATGGAACTGCTCGGTACCGAACTCGCGCCCGACAATGCGGAGTGGGACGGCAGCTTCCCGCCGCAGGATTTGCCGGCATCATCGAAGGCAAGCGTTTTCGTCGGCAACGGCGAGGCCGCGCGCGTCGCCGCGAGCGCCGCGCAACCCGATGAGCGCTTCCACTATCGCTATGTCGCCGCCGATCTCGCGCAGCAGGCCGCTACGCTGTTGCCGCCGCGTTCGCAGGCCTACGCCGCAGTGATGTGCGAAGCGACCGGATGGATGCTCGACACCGATGCGAAGCGCGCATCGGCGCTGTACCGCGACTACGTGCGCAACGGCGCGCATGTCGCGTGGGCCGCCGATTTCGGGTCGCAATGCCAGCAACCCGATTTCAAGAGTGCGAAATGGCTGCCGTGGAAGCAACGCTACTGGCAAACGCGGCATTGGCTCAAACACGGATGGCCGTTCGTGCTGGTCGGGTTCGGCGCGCTGTTCGTGCTGGTCGCGTGGCGCAGGCGTCGTCGCGAGGCGGTCGATCAGTCCATTTAATGGAAGCCGGCCGCATCGGCGATAATCGCCGATCGCCATCGTCCGCGCGCCTGAAGAATCGCTTGAAGAAATCCGACTTCCATTACGACCTGCCCGAATCGCTGATCGCGCAGCAACCCTTGTCGGAACGTTCCGCGAGCCGGCTGTTGGTTTTGTCCGGCGACGATGCTCCTGCGCAGGATCGATACGTGCGCGACTTGCCGGAGTTGCTGCAGCCCGGCGATCTGTTGGTGTTCAACGACACCCGCGTGCTGCCGGCGCGACTGTTCGGAAAAAAACCCAGCGGCGGTCGCGTCGAGATATTGATCGAGCGATTGCTCGGCGGCCACGACGCGCGCGCGCAACTCGGCATGAGCAAGCCCGCGCGCGCGGGCACGCGCATCGCGCTCGACGATGGCGGCGAAGTCGAAGTGCTTGGTCGCGAAGGCGAGTTTTACCTGCTGCGATTCGACGGCGACGAGCCTTTGGAGAAAAAGCTCCTGCACGCCGGCCAGATGCCGTTGCCGCCGTACATCCATCGCGTGCCGGGCGCTGACGACGCCGAGCGTTATCAAACCGTCTTTGCGCGCGAACTAGGCGCAGTCGCCGCGCCGACCGCCGGCCTGCATTTCGACGATGCGTTGCTGGATGCGCTGCGTGCGCGCGGCGTCGCGTTCGGCACGATCACCTTGCATGTCGGCGCCGGCACGTTCCAGGCGATGCGCGTGGATCGAATCGATGAGCACGTGATGCACAGCGAGTGGCTCAATGTCGGCCCCGCGCTGGTCGAACAGATCAAGCAGACCCGCGCGAACGGCGGCCGTGTGATCGCGGTCGGCACCACGGTCGTGCGTGCGCTCGAAAGCGCGACCGTTCGCCTCGATAGCGGCGAGCATGTACTGCGGCCATTCGCTGGCGAGACCCGCATCTTCATCTTCCCTGGTTACCGCATCCGTTCTGTCGATGCGTTGCTGACGAATTTCCACCTGCCCGAATCGACCTTGCTGATGTTGGTGTCGGCCTTCGCGGGCCGCGAGCGCGTGCTCGCTGCATATCGACATGCGGTGGAGCAGGGCTATCGCTTCTTCAGTTATGGTGACGCGATGCTGGTGTTTCCGTCTGAATCAATATTCGGCGGTCGCTGATTCCTTGAGTGTCGCTATGCGTTCGTGGCTCAGCCACGCGCGCCAGGCGCCTGCGGGTACCGAAGGATAGCGGGCCGCTGCGAACGCGACCCATGCCTCGCGGTAGACAAGCCACTTGCGTTGCGCGTCCTGCACTCCTTGCGCGTGCACATCCGCTACGCCCGATTCGCCATGTTTTTCGTCCAAGGCCAACTTGCGGATCCAGCCCTTGTACGTCGTGTTGAGCTTCGCATCTTCGGCGCTGTAGGCATCGGCTCCTGGCGACGGCTGACCGCCTCGTTCGAATCGTTCCAGCGCCTTCACGAAATCGTCCTTGAGCTTCTCGCTATGGCCATTGAGGAAGATGACGCTCATTGTTCCCTGGTGGGTGACCTCGCCGTCGGAGCTCGCGGCAAAATAATCCTCGGCGGCCTTGCGCAGTGCGCCGAATGCCTGTTTCTGCCCGGCGGTCCAAGACGATTGCAGGCTCGCGATGCGCCGTTCGCGCTTGAAATCGGCGAATTTCGAATCGCGCCAGAGGCAGTTGCCGATCATGAAATCGTTGCCCACGTCATCGCAGGCGTCGAACACGGCTTTCGTGGACTTCGCCTTCGCCATCGTGTCCAGCTTGCGTATTCGACTTTCGGTTTCGTAGCCGGGCGCATCGATTTCGCAGGCGAAGCGTTTGGCGAGCGGAATGTTGCGGGGCACGCCGCGGCCATTCGCATAGATCATCATGAGCATCGAAGATCCCCCGAACGGATCGTCCGTCGCATTCGCTTCGCGCTGCGCGTAGGCGCATTTGCGCGCCGCAGTGAAATCGCTGCCACGGGTGCTGCCATCCGCCCCGTAGTAGAGGACGCTCGCATTGCAGCCTGGCATGGCCGGACCCGCGTCCTTCTGCGGGATGGGGATTGCGTCGTAGGCAGCACAGGCCTGGACATCGGGTGCGTCCTGCGCATGAGCGCCAGTCGCGAGTAACAGGGTAACGAACCAGAAAACGATCGGTTGGGTGCGCATGGGTCGCCGGATGGGATCGGATCAGAAACGGTGCGCCCTGCATAATACCGGCATGAGCCGCATGCAATTCGACCTTCTCCACACCGATGGCGCCGCTCGTCGCGGGCGTTTGACGTTCCCGCGCGGCAGCGTCGAGACACCAGCCTTCATGCCGGTCGGCACCTACGGCACCGTCAAGGCGATGACACCGGATTCCGTCGTTGCGACAGGCGCGGAAATCATCCTCGGCAACACCTTCCATCTATGGTTGCGGCCCGGCACGAAAGTCATCGAAGCGCATGGGGGGCTGCATGGGTTCGCGCGCTGGGACAAACCGATCCTCACCGACTCCGGCGGTTTCCAGGTCTGGTCGCTTGCGAAGCGCCGCAAGATCAGTGAGGCAGGGGTGATGTTCGCGTCGCCGGTCGATGGCGCGAAAGTGTTCCTCGGCCCCGAGGAAAGCATGGCGATCCAGCGTTCGCTCGGTTCGGACATCGTGATGATCTTCGACGAATGCACGCCCTATCCCGCGACGGAAACCGTGGCGCGCACGTCGATGGAACTTTCGTTGCGTTGGGCTGAACGTTCGAAACAAGCGCACGAAGGCAACGACGCCGCGCTGTTCGGCATCGTGCAGGGAGGCACGCATCCGGAGTTGCGCACGCAGTCTGCGAATGCGCTGACGAACATCGGTTTCGACGGCTACGCGATCGGTGGGCTTGCGGTCGGCGAGCCCGAGGCCGAACGCAACGCGATGCTCGAACACACCGCACCGCAATTGCCGAACGATCGGCCGCGCTACCTGATGGGCGTGGGCCGGCCCGAGGACATCGTCGAGGCGGTCGCGCGCGGGATCGACATGTTCGACTGCGTGATGCCGACCCGCAACGCGCGCAACGGGCATTACTTCACCCGGTTCGGCGCGGTGCGCATCCGCAACGCGACTTACGAGAACGACCTGCGGCCGATCGATCCCGAATGCACCTGCGCGACGTGCGCCGGCGGGTTCAGCCGCGCCTACCTCCGACATCTGGATCGCTGCAACGAGATGCTCGGGCCGATGCTCGCGACGGTGCACAACCTGCACTACTACCAGGACCTGATGCGCGGCATCCGTGCTGCGATAGAAGTCGGCACGTTTGCCGATTTTCGCGAGGCGTTCCATGCGGCACGGGGGCTCGCCATACCGGGCAACTAGGCCCGCTGCGGGTCGCATGGCATACTGCGCGACTTCCCAGCCGCACCGGTATCCCTCCCATGAACCTGCTGGACCTGTTGATCCCCGTCGCCCACGCCCAGGCCGCTCCGGCCGCCGCGCCGAACGCGGGCATGTTCAATATCTTCCTGATCGTCGCCTTTGTCGGCATTTTCTATTTCATCGGCATCCGCCCGCAGGCGCGGCGCGCGAAGGAACATCGCGAGCTGCTCGCGAAGTTGCAGAAAGGCGATGAAGTCATCACCTCCGGCGGACTGGTTGGGCGCGTTGCCGAAATCGGCGATTCGTTCATTACCCTGGAAGTCGCCGATGGCGTGCAGATGAAGTTCCAGCGCGTCGCCATCGCGATGGTGCTGCCGCGCGGCAGCTTGAAATCTTCCTGATCGCACAACACATCCTTCATCCATTCCCCAGCGAACCGGCCGTTGCATGGCCGCTCGCGATCGCTCCTTAGCCGGTCGAATCGAACATGCTCGAGTTTCCCCGCTGGAAAAACATCCTGGTCGTAGCGATGCTGCTGTTCAGCGTCCTTTACGCATTACCGAACCTGTTCCCGCAGGATCCCGCGGTGCAGATCGTCGCCAATCGCGGCCATCTCGTCGATGCCGCGCTGAAAGAACGCGTGCAGGGTGCGCTGGAGAAACAGAAGCTGCAGTTCAAGAGCATCGAAATGGTGCGCGATGAACTGCTGGTGCGGCTGCCCAATCCGGACTCCCAGCTCAAGGCCGTCGATACGCTGCGCACCGAGCTTGGCGACGACTACACGACCGCGCTGAACCTCGCGACGACGGTGCCGGGCTGGCTCAAGGCGATCGGCGGCAATCCGATGCTGCTCGGCCTCGACCTGCGCGGCGGCGTGCACTTCCTGATGGAAGTCGACGAAGCGGCGGTGCTCGACAAGCGCATGAATGCGTTCGTCGACGACATCCGTTCGACGATCCGCAGCAACTCGATTCGTGGCGCCGACGTGAGCCGGGCCGCCAACGGCATCACCGTGCACGTCGCCAACGCGGCCGATGCGGCCAAGCTCGGCGGCGTGATCGCGACCGATATCCCGCAGCTCGACATGAAAGCGTCCGCCGACGGCACCACGCTGACCGGCACGCTGAAACCGGCCGAACTCAAGAGCATCAACGACGGCGCGATCGAGCAGAACATCGGCACCCTGCGCAACCGCATCAACCAGCTTGGCGTTGCCGAGCCGATCATCCAGCGCCAGGGCGCGAGCCGCATCGTCGTCGAGTTGCCGGGCGTGCAGGACACCGCGCAGGCGAAGAAAGTGCTGGGCGCGACGGCGACCCTCGAATACCGCGCGAACGTCGATGGCAACGCGATCGAAGCCGCCGCGACCGGCAACGTTCCGCCCGACGCGAAGCTCTACTACATGCACGAGATGGGCCCGGACGGCAAACCCGTTCCGGTGCTGCTGTCGAAGAAAGTCATCGTCTCCGGCGACCAGCTGGACAGCGCGGCATCGAGCACCGATTCGCAGAGCGGCACGCCGTCGGTCGATGTCACCTTGAACAACATCGGCGCGCGGCGGATGGAGGATTTCACCACCGACAACGTCGGCCGCAAGATGGGCGTGGTTTACATAGAGCGCACCCCGGAGACGAAGATCGTCGACGGCAAGGAAGTGCGCACGGTGCACATCACCGAGGACGTCATCAACGACGCGACCATCCAGGGCGTGTTCGGCAAGCGCTTCCAGACGACCGGCCTGGCGAGCCTGAAGGAAGCATCCGACCTCGCGCTGCTGCTGCGCGCGGGCGCGCTGGCGGCGCCCGTCGATATCGTCGAGCAGCGCGTGATCGGTCCGAGCCTCGGCCAGGACAACATCGACGCGGGCAAGCGCGCGATCATCATCGGCTTCCTCTCGGTCTGCGTGTTGATGATCTTCTACTACCGCCTGTTCGGCGTGATCTCGGTGCTTTCGCTGTTCGCCAACCTGCTGCTGCTGACCGCGGTGCTGTCGCTGGTGCACGCGACGATGACCATGCCCGGCATCGCCGGCATCGTGCTCACCCTCGGCATGGCGATCGACGGCAACGTGCTGATCATCGAGCGCATCCGCGAGGAATTGCGCAACGGCAACACGCCGGTCGCGAGCATCAAGGCCGGTTACGAGCGCGCGTGGACGGTCATCCTCGACTCCAACGTCGCCAAGCTCATCGCGGGCGTGGCGTTGCTCGCGTTCGGTTCCGGGCCGGTGAAGGGATTCGCGGTCGTGCTGCTGATCGGCGTGCTGACCTCGATGTTCACTTCGGTCACGGTGAGCCGCGCGATGGCGACGATCGTTTACGGCGGCGGCAAGAAAATCAAGAAAGTTTCTGTTGGCGGAGGGTTTTAAGTCATGGAGTTCTTCAATCCCAACAGCAACGTCAACTTCATGGGGATTCGCCGCTACACGGTGGCGATCTCGGTGATCCTGATGGTCGTGTCGATCGTTTCGCTGTGCACGCGCGGCCTGAATTTCGGACTGGACTTCACCGGCGGCTCGCTGGTCGAAGTGACGTTCGCGCAACCGACCGAACAGCACGACGTCAGCCTTGCGCTCGAGAAAGCCGGCTTCAAGGGCGCGCTGGTGCAGCGTTTCGACACCAAGAATTTCTCGATCCGCCTCGGGCCATCCGAGGGCGGCGAATCGGCCAAGCAGCAGGCAGGCGATCAATCCGGCGTGGACGCGCGCAATACCGCGATCACCAACCGCGTGCAGAAGGCGCTCGTCGACAGCGGCCATCCCGCCGACGTCAAGCCCAGCGTCTTCGTCGGTCCGCAGGTCGGCAAGGAACTCGCGACCAACGGCATCGTCGCGGTGATCGTGGTGCTCAGCGGCATCATGATCTACATCGCAATCCGTTTCGAATGGCGCTTCGCCGCGGCAACCGTGCTGACCGAAATCCACGACGTGATCATCACCCTCGGGTTCTTCTCGGTCACCGGCATCGAGTTCGACCTGACCGTGCTCGCGGCCGTGCTGGCGGTGGACGGTTACTCGGTGAACGACACCATCGTCGTGTTCGACCGCGTGCGCGAACTGTTCCGCAGCGCGCGCAAGGAAGGAGCGCTGGAAATCCTCAACCGCGCGGTCAACAACACCCTGTCGCGTACGATCATGACCTC
>Ga0207695_10007447_pt1 | contig 13920 bp, 8 predicted proteins | sample KBSC54metaG_FD_184354 | JGI IMG/M metagenome (GOLD analysis project Ga0207695, IMG submission 184354) | Corn rhizosphere microbial communities from Kellogg Biological Station, Michigan, USA - KBS C5-4 metaG (SPAdes) (version 2) | ecosystem: Host-associated > Plants > Roots > Rhizosphere > Soil...
GACTCTGATGGCGGCGTTTGTGGGTATCCGCGATGCGATGCGACAATTGAAGGAGACTGGAGAACTGGATATCCCGATCACCGGGCATCTCTTCGGCGAGTTAATTGAGACGCTCGGCGTGCCCGAGATGGAAGCGCTGGCGAAAAAGTATACTGTCTAATGGCGAAAACTGACACGACCGAACTCAAATACTACTTCGCATATACCAGTCCGTTTACGTACCTCGCGATGGCGCCGGCGTACGCGCTCGAACGGACCCATCGCGTACACCTGCGGTTTATTCCGTACGGAGTGAATATCCGGCAGGTGTATGGGGATACTGCAACACGATCGCATCGCGATAGGTTGAAAGTGCGCTACCTGTACCTGGACGCGCGGCGCTTCGCCAAGGAGCGCGGACTGACTATTTATCCGCCGAAGAAAATCTACAGTGCGCGCTTCGCCTTTTATGGCGGGATGTGCGCGGAAGACCAGGGCCTGTTCCGGCCGTACGCGGATCGGGTATTCGAGCGCTTCTGGAAGCACGAACTGGACGTGGAGAAGGTTGACGCGCTGGCCGCGATACTGAGCGAGGTCGGCGCGACGACCGACCAGTTCCTGCGCTATATCGCCGACGAAAACGCGGAGGCCAAGCCGCGCCTGAAGGTGGGATTCGCGGAGGCGGATCGCGACCAGGTGTTTGGGGTGCCGACCTTGGTGATCGATGGCGAGCGCTTCTGGGGTTACGATCGGATGGACTGGCTGGAACGGAAGCTCGAAGCGATGAAGTTGCGCCGCTGAGCGGCGCGGGCACGGAAGTCGAAGGGCGGGACGGCGATTCGCCGTCCCGCCCTTCGACTGGGCGGAATCCGCAGGCGCGCCTGGGGCGCGTCCGCGGATTCCGGCGGGGGCGAGTTGCTCACGGCCAGCGGCCGCGAGCAACTCGCCCCCCGGACGCATCGTCGAGCTGCTTTTCGGATCCAGCGTAAACTGACTGTCATTACAGCGAATAAATAGCGAATAACGTAAGCGAATACCTCCGACGGGGCCGGCTACGCTTTGATCATGGACCGCCGCATTATAAGATGCGCAGATATTTTCATCGAGTGAGGAGAAGCATTAGTAATGAGAGCGCGTAGGCTTGCTTTAGTATTGGCGGTCGGTCTGGTGTGGGGTGCGAACAGCACCTTGGCCCGTGCCGACGAAAGCTACGACCCACCAGCACCGATGCAGCAGTGGCTCAAAGACACGGCAAACCAGGGGGAGGTCCCTCCTGGAACGACTATCACGATGAGCAACTGGCAGCAGTTCAAGACGGCGATGCCCTATGGCATGCAGACATTGTTCGAGGGCAAATACTTCTGGAAGATGCCGGCCGACGTCGCGATGACGGTGGGGCCGACGACGATCCTGCCGCTGCCCAAGGGCTACACGGAAGCGAGCGAGAAGTATGGATCGCAGACCTCAGTCGGGACGACGCCGGGCGGCCATCATTTTGTGAGCAACTACGTCGCGGGCGAGCCGTTTCCGAATCCGCAGGAACCGGACAAGGGCTACAAGTTGCTGGCCGACGTGTGGTTTTCGTATGTGCCGAACCTGTACGCGCAGCAGTTCGACCATCCGGGAGAGAGCTGTACGCAGGACCGGTTCGGCAGCATCTCGTGCGTTAAAATCGCCTGGATCTATCGGCAGGTCGGCTACAATACCGACCCCGACGTTCCGCAGAACCTGCCGCAAGCCGGCAATACCTGGTTCACCGAATGGTTCATGGTGATGGAGCCCGAGCAGTCCAAGTACACCACGAACCTGACTACCTTCAGCAAGGACCCGGAAAAGCCGGAGGACGACTACGTGTTCGTTCCGTCGCTGCGGCGCTCGCTGCGGCTGGCGGTGAGTGCACGCTGCGCACCGGCGGCGGGCAGCGATTTCGTGCTCGACGATTACAAGACGGTCGGCTTCAACGGCGGCCTCGCGCTGTTCCGTGCGCGCGATCTCGGCGATCGTAAACTGCTGGCGCTGGTTGACGACTTCACGATGGAGACGGGCAAGTTTCCGGACGACTGGGACATGCCGCTGGGTTTTCCCAAGCCGAGCTGGGGCAAGTGGCAGATTCGCCCGGACAACATTATAGACGTGCGTCGGGTGCCGTCCGAATCGGCGGGCTACTGCTACGGCAGCCGTATCATGTACGTCGATTCGCATTTCCATTACGCGACCTGGATCGATATCTACGATGCCAATTTGGCACTGTGGAAGATGTTCTGGTGGGGACCGCGCGCGAACACGGTGCCGGGCATCGGTCATGTGACGACCAACTCGACGGCCGCGTCGGTGTGGGACGTGCAGAACGAGCACATGACGTTCCTGTCAACGGTTGACGAACATGGTGTCGGACCGAAGTTCAATAGCGATGCGCCGCCGGAGTATCACGATTACATCCGGTACAGCTCGCCGAGCGGGCTGATGCAGATCATGCGGTGAGGGGAGGGCGTGCATCGCGGCGCAGCCGCGGTGCACGCCGCGCCGCAGCCAGGCGGCGTATCGCGAGAGCGATACGCCGCCTGGCTGCATGAGGAAGGGCGGGACGGCCGCCGGCCGTCCCGCCCTTCCTCGTAGTGGGAGCAGCGGGGCGCGCCGTGGCGCGCCCGCTGCTCCCACTAGCCGGGGAGTTCCTCGCGGCCGGCGGCCGCGAGGAACTCCCCGAGGCTCATCGCGCGCAGGCCGTTGAGCGCGACGGCCTCGCGCAGACGATCGTCGTTGGTCACGAAGATTTCCGCGGTTGCCGCCGCGGACGGAACGTGCAGGAAGTCGGCGGAGTCATCGGCGGCGGGGACCCGGCCCTCAGAGGCATGTCCGTATGCGAACGACAGCGCGATTCCGACTGCTGCGCCGACGCTTTTGATTTGCAGCAATCCATCAATGCCGCGTTCGCGGCATGCCTCCAACACTCCGGCGCGCGCGGCGAATCGCTCGACCATAGGAGCAGCGGCGAGCCGGACGCATTCCGCGAAGCCGATCGGTGCAGGGAGCGTTTCGACCATCTCCGCGATCTCCTGGCGCGAGACTTTCAACGCCTGAAGGAAGCGTGTGCGGCGTTGCCGGGTCTCTTCGAGAGCGGCGAGCATTTCCTCCGAGAACTCTTCGCCGTCGCTTTCGATCAGTTCGGCGATGCCCTGCGTGATCGCGTTCTGGGTTTGCGCGCCGACGAGCGGGCGGTCGGGCTCGCCGGTCGCCGCGTAGCTGCGGATATCGTCGGCGATTAATTGATCGCACGGCTTGACCATCCGGCGGATGCTGGCGAGCGACAGTGTGAGTTTTACACGCGCGACCAGTTCCTGCGGAGAAGCGCGCCGGTTGAGGAGAAGCTCTTCGAGGACGTGAATGCCGATCGGCATCGAGAGGCCGCGGCCATATACCGCCTTGCGCAGGTCCGCGATGTCCGCACTGGTACACCCGATCTTTTTGTAGAGATGATCGAAGACGTTGGTGTCCAGGTACGCGATCATCGCGGCGCCTTCGCTAGAGGTCCGGGCTGGCTGGCAGAAAAGTTTCGCCCATCAGGTAAGCGTCAACCGCGCGAGCGCATTCGCGACCTTCCCAGATGGCCCAGACCACGAGCGACTGGCCACGGCGCGCGTCGCCGGCCGCGAAGACCCCGGGCTCACTCGCATGATAGTTGTCGCACGCGAGGTTGCCGCGCTGGTCCAGCTTGAGACCGAGTTCGGCGATGATGCCGTCGGGTTCCGGGCCGAGGAACCCGAGCGCGAGGAGGACGAGGTCGCATTCGATCTCGAATTCGGTGCCGGCAAGTTCCTCCATCACCATGCGCCCGTTATCGCGCTTCCAGTTGATGCGCACGCCGTGGAGTTTTTTGACCTGCCCGTTTTCGCCGGAGAAGGATTTCGTGTTGATGCTCCAGTCGCGCTTGACGCCTTCCTCGTGCGAGGTCGAGGTGCGCAGGATCATCGGCCAATCCGGCCACGGCATCTCGGCGGTGCGGCGATCGGGGGGCATCGGCAGCAACTCGAACTGCGATACTTCGCGCGCGCCCTGGCGATTCGAAGTGCCGAGACAATCGGAGCCGGTGTCGCCACCGCCGAGGATGACGACGCGGCGGTCTTTGGCGACAATCGAAATGTCCGACGGAATGCTATCGCCTGCGTTGCGCTTGTTCTGTTGCGGCAGGAAGTCCATCGCAAAGTGGATGCCCGCGAGATTGCGTCCGGGCACGGGCAAGTCGCGCGGCTTGGTCGAGCCAATAGTCAGTACGACGGCGTCGTGCTTCGCACGCAATTCATCGGCGTGCAGATCGGTACCGACGCGGCAGCTCGTGACGAATTCAACGCCCTCGGCCTTCATCTGTTCGACGCGGCGATTGACCTGCCATTTTTCGAGTTTGAAATCGGGAATCCCGTACATAAGGAGGCCGCCGATGCGATCGGAGCGTTCGTAGAGCGTGACTGCGTGCCCGGCGCGCGCCAACTGCTGCGCGCAGGCCATGCCCGACGGCCCCGAGCCGACTACCGCGACGCTTTTGCCGGTCCTGCGCGGATTGGGTTGCGGCACGATCCAGCCCTCGGCCCAGGCGCGATCGATGATATTTTTTTCGATCTGTTTAATCGTGACCGGATCGTTGTTGATATTGAGAACGCAGGCTTCTTCGCACGGCGCGGGGCAGATGCGGCCGGTGAATTCCGGAAAATTGTTGGTCCAATGCAGGCGGTCGATCGCCTCGCGCCAGCGTCCGCGATAGACCAGATCGTTCCAGTCGGGAATTATGTTGCCGAGCGGGCAACCCTTGTGGCAGAAGGGGATGCCGCAGTCCATGCAGCGGGCGCCCTGCTCGCGCAGTTTTTCCTCGGGCAACTTGAGTTCGTACTCGTGCCAATCCTTGACGCGCTCGCGCGCAGGGCGGCGCGGCGAAGTTTCACGTCCGATCTCCATGAAGCCCGTAATTTTTCCCATCGAAAACCGATCTCCTGACTAACTACTCATCTGACTATTCGCGTGCGCAGGATCGCGGACGCCGCCAACGCCGCGCACGATCCAACCGCTCCCCCCTCCTGCCTCCTCCCCGGAAATTCGCGCCGCCCCGCGGCGCACGTCCGCGCCGAGGCGCCGCTACACCGCCGCCAGCCGTGCCATGTCCGATTGCATATTGAGCTGGCGCTCCAGCACGCGGCGATATTCAGTCGGCATTACCTTGACGAACTTGCGCGCGTAATCGTCCCAGCTATCGAGGATGCGCCGCGCGACGGCGCTGCCGGTGTACTGATGATGGCGCACCAGCAGCGCGTGAATCTGGCTTGCCTCGGCCGCGTCGGCCAAGTCGTGCAACTCGACCATGCCCATGTTGCAGCGTGACTTGAAGGTGCCGTCTTCGTCGAGGACGTAGGCCACTCCGCCGCTCATGCCGGCGGCAAAGTTGCGCCCGGTTTTGCCCAGCACGACGACGGTGCCGCGGGTCATGTACTCGCAGCCGTGGTCGCCGACGCCTTCGACAATCGCGGTGGCTCCGCTGTTGCGCACGGCGAAGCGTTCACCCGCCATGCCGCGCACGAAGACTTCGCCGCCGGTCGCGCCGTAGAGCGCGACGTTGCCGATGATGATGTTTTCCTCGGCCTTGAAGGTCGCCTCAGTCGGCGGGCGCACCGCGATAAATCCGCCCGACAGGCCCTTGCCGAAATAGTCGTTCGCGTCGCCTTCGAGGTAGAGCGCGACGCCGGCCGCGAGCCATGCGCCGAAACTCTGCCCGGCGGTGCCCTTGAAATGGGCCTGGATCGTGTAGGGCAACAATGCATGCTCGCCGTAGCGGCGCGAGACCTCGGCCGAGAGCATGGTGCCGACGGTGCGATTTACGTTGCGAATCGGCAAATGCACTTCGACCGGCTTCTTGTGTTCGAGCGCGTCGTTGCACAATTCGATCAATTGCCGATCGAGCGCCTTGTCCAGGCCGTGGTCCTGCGGTTCGACGCGATGGAGCGGCCAGTCGGCCGGAACGTCGGGCTTGTGCAGGATCGAACTCAAGTCAACGTGACGCGCCTTCCAGTGCTCGATGGCCTCATTGGCGTCGAGACATTCGACCCGTCCCACCATCTCGTCGATCGTGCGGAAGCCCATCTGCGCCATGTGTTCGCGCACTTCTTCGGCAATGAACATCATCATGTTGACGACGTGCTCGGGCTTGCCTTCGAACTTCTTGCGCAACTCGGGATCCTGCGTCGCGATGCCGACCGGGCAGGTATTGAGATGGCACACGCGCATCATGATGCAACCAGAGGCGACCAGCGCGGCGCTGGCGAAGCCGAACTCCTCGGCCCCAAGCATCGCGGCAATCGCCACGTCGCGCCCGGTCTTGAGCTGGCCGTCAGTCTCGACGTAGATGCGGCCGCGCAGGTTGTTCATCACGAGGATTTGCTGGGTCTCGGCGAGGCCCAACTCCCACGGGATGCCCGCGTGCTTGATCGATTGCAGCGGTGAGGCGCCGGTGCCGCCGTCGTAGCCGCTGATCAGAACGACGTCGGCCTTGGCCTTGGCGACGCCGGCCGCGATGGTACCGACGCCGACCTCGGCCACCAGCTTGACGCTGATGCGCGCGCGGTCGTTGGAGTTTTTCAGATCGTGGATGAGCTGCGCGAGGTCCTCGATCGAATAGATATCGTGATGCGGCGGCGGCGAAATCAGCCCGACGCCCGGGGTCGAGTAGCGAATCTTCGCGATGTAGTCGTCAACCTTGTGGCCGGGTAGCTGGCCGCCCTCGCCGGGCTTCGCGCCCTGCGCCATCTTGATTTGCAGCTCGTCGGCATTGACCAGGTAGTTGCTGGTGACACCGAAGCGCGCGGAGGCGACCTGCTTGATCGCGCTACGGCGCCAATCGCCATTCGGATCGCGCTGGAAACGTTCGGGGTCTTCGCCGCCCTCGCCGGTGTTGCTCTTGCCGCCGAGCCGGTTCATTGCGATCGCGAGGTTTTCGTGCGCCTCCTTGCTGATCGAGCCGAACGACATCGCCCCGGTCTTGAAGCGTTTGACGATTTGCGCGGCCGGCTCGACCTCCGCGATCGGCACGGGCGGGCGGTTAGGTTTGAACTTGAGCAGGCTGCGCAGCGTCGCGAGATTGCGGCTGTGCTCGTCAACCAGGCGCGAGTACTCCTTGAAGAGGCGGTAATTGCCCGAGCGCACGGCGTGCTGCAGCTTCGCGATGGTGTTGGGATTGTACATGTGGAACTCGCCGCGCCGGCGCCATTGGTACTGCCCGCCGACCTGGAGTTCGCCGTCGAGATTAGGATCGGCCGCGAAGGCCCAGCGATGGCGATTGGCGGATTCGCGCGCGATCGCGTCGATCCCCACGCCGCCCACGCGCGACGCGGTCCAACTGAAATACTTGTCGATGACCTCGCGGTTGAGCCCGATCGCCTCGAAAATCTGCGCGCCGCGATAGCTTTGAGTGGTCGAGATGCCCATCTTCGAGGCGACCTTGGTGAGACTCTTGGTGCCCGCCTTGATGAAGTGTTCGACCGCCTCGTCGAGCGTCACGTCCTTGAGTTGGCCGTCGCGGATCATGCCGGCGAGGGTGGCGAAAGCGAGATAAGGATTGACCGCGCCGGCGCCGTAACCGATCAGCAGGCACAGGTGCATCACCTCGCGCGGTTCGCCGGATTCGACCACCAGGCCGCAGCGCGTGCGCGTGCCCGCGCGAATCAGATGGTGATGCACGGCGGCGGTAGCGAGCAGACTCGGAATGGGCGCCCACTCGGCGTTCACCCCGCGATCCGAAAGTACAATGATAGTGTAGCCCTTCTCGATGGCTTCGGAAGCCTGGCGGCAGAGTTGATCGAGCGCCTCGCGCAGGCCGGTTTCGCCCTCGGCGGGACGGAACAGAGTCGAGAGCGTGGCGGTGGCAAAGCCCGGCTGCTTGAGCTGCTTGATTTGTTCGAGCTGCGCGTTGGTGATGATCGGCTGCTTCAAACGCAACTGCCGGCAATGCAGCGGGGTCTCCTCGAAGAGGTTCTGCTCGGAGCCGATGGTGGTCTCCGCCGACATGACCATCTCTTCGCGGATCGAATCGACCGGCGGATTAGTCACTTGCGCGAATAGTTGTTTGAAGTAGTTAAACAGCAGCGGCGACTTGTCCGAGAGCACCGCGAGGGGAGTATCGGTACCCATCGAACCGACCGGCTCCTGCCCGTTGGCAGCCATCGGGGCGAGGATCATTTTCAAATCCTCGATGGTGTAGCCGAAGGCCTGCTGCTGCCTGAGCAGATCGAGTGGCTCGAAGCCCTCAACCGGCGGCGCGGACGACGCCGGCGGCAGATCGGCGAGATCGATCAAGCTGTCGGACAGCCAGTTGCGATAGGGCTTGCGCAACGCGAAGCCTTCCTTGATCTCCTCGTCCTGCACGATGCGGCCTTCGGCGGTATCGACGAAGAACATGCGGCCCGGCTGCAGGCGTCCCTTCGAGACGATCTGATCCTGCGGCAAATCGAGCACGCCCGCTTCCGAAGCCATCACGACCAGTCCGTCTTTGGTGACCCAGTAGCGCGAGGGGCGCAGGCCGTTGCGATCGAGCACGGCGCCGATGCGCCGGCCGTCGGTGAAGGTGATCGAAGCGGGGCCGTCCCACGGCTCCATCAGGCACGAGTGGTACTGGTAGAAGGCGCGCTTGGCGTCGCTCATCAGCGGATCGTTTTGCCACGCCTCGGGGATCATCATCATCACGGCGTGGGCAAGCGGGCGTCCGGTGCGCACCAGCAGTTCGAGGCAATTGTCGAAGACGGCGGAGTCGCTGCCGTTGGGCTCGACGATGGGGAGAATCTTCTTGATGTCCTCGCGAAAGAGCGGCGACGTGAATTGCTGCTCGCGCGCTCGCATCCAGTTGATGTTGCCGCGCAGCGTATTGATCTCGCCGTTGTGCGAAAGGAAACGATACGGATGCGCGCGGTCCCAGCTCGGGAACGTATTGGTCGAAAAGCGTTGATGAACCATCGCGAGCGCGGACTTCATCAGGGGGTCGTTGAGTTCGGGATAGAAACGCGGAATCTGGTACGAGATGAGCTGGCCCTTGTAAACGATGGTCGCGCTGGAGAGGCTGCACACGTAGAACAGTTCGCCTTCGCCGAGGCGCACTTCCGCGCCCTCGGTCGCGACGCGCTTGCGGATGACATAGAGCTTGCGCTCGAGCGTTTCCTCGTCGCCGATATCGGTGCCGCGTCCGATGAAGATCTGGCGAATCGAGGGCATCCCCTGGCGCGCGATGTCGCCGCATTGCGACTCGTCCACCGGCACCGTGCGCCAGCCGAGGACGTGTTGCCCTTCGTCGCGCACCACGCGCTCGAAGATCTCTTCGCAGGCGTTACGCTTGGCAACGTCGAGCGGCATGAAGACCATGCCGACGCCGTACTCGCCGGGCGCCGGCAGCGTGATGCGCAGGGCCGCGCATTCGCGGCGCAGGAACTCGTCGGGAACCTGCATCAGGATTCCCGCGCCGTCACCGGTCAGCGGATCGCAGCCGCAGGCCCCGCGATGCTCCAGGTTGCGGAGCACTTCGAGGCCCTTTTCCACGATGTCGTGCGATTTCTCGCCCTTGATGTTCACCACGAATCCGGTGCCGCACGAATCGTGTTCGTGCGCGGGATCGTAGAGGCCCTGGCTCGGTGGAAGACCGCGGTGGTGGTGCGTCATAGTCATGCCCTTCTGGTGTCGGATGCTGCGCCCCGTGCGACGTGGCGATGGCGTTTGCCGTTGCCGGCGTCGTTCGGTTCCCTGCCGTTACTGACCGATATCTGCGTGCGCTCCGTATGCGTCGACAACACCACCATGGTCTCCGTCCGCGTCACCCCGTCGATTGCCCGGATCGTCTTGATTAACTCCTCCAGCGTTGCAGTGCTGCTGGTTTTTACTTTCAACAGCACCGTGTGTTCGCCCGTTATGTGATGGCATTCGAGCACTTCTTCGAGCCGTTCGACCTGATCCTCGAACAGCCCGATAGTGCGCGGATGCCCAATCGAAACGCCGATGAAGGCGGTCACGTCCTTGCCCAACTGACGCGCGTCCACCGAGGCGTGATAACCCGTGATAACTCCGCCGTCCTCGAGCTTTTTCACGCGCTCGATGACCGACGGCGCCGAGAGTCCGACCTGCTCGCCGAGCTTGACCAGCGGAATGCGGCCGTGGTCCTGGAGGATGGCGATAATCTGCAAATCTATGGCGTCGGGCTCGAAAGCCTCGTTACCTAACTTCATAAGGCAAACCTCGATCTGGGGCCGATAAAATAGCTGCCATCGCGAGGCGAGTCAAGGTTTTATAAGGCCAATCAACAAGAAAAAAGACGTTTAGATAGAATCTGATTGGTCAAATCCTGACACAATTAGGAAACAATGGCAATTTGCCTTAATTAGAGTCGGTTTGTAAGCATCGGAACCCCTTTTATTGTGGACGGGTGAGGTGACCTCCTTGGATTAATTCGCGCCAATCTCGCGTTACGGCCTTGATTTCTCGACCTGTTGCCAGAACGGCTTACATGGGCGCGGCTCAACTTGGATACGCTTCGCTGCCCATCTCGAGCGCATCGAGACCGCTCCATTCGATTTCGGCCGACACGCGATTGCCGATGATGCGCTCGACGATATGGAAAAAGACCCACGACAATCCAAATACCACCACGATGTTCACCACGACGCCAATGAACTGCGCGGCGAACTGGCCGATGTCGCCATAGAGCAGACCGCGCACCGGACCGGCGATGCCGTTCCAGCCGTCGCCATAAGTGCCGTCGGCGAACAGGCCGAGAGCGAGCGCGCCCCAGATGCCGCAGGCGCCGTGCACCGAAATCGCGCCGACCGGGTCGTCGAGGCGAAAGCGGCGCTCGATGACGAGGACGCTCGCGACCACGATGAGTCCCGCGATGACGCCGATCATCACCGCGGCGGCGGGCGAGACGAAGGCGCAAGGGGCGGTGATCGAAACGAGTCCGCCAAGTAGTCCGTTACAGGCCATCGCGACGTCGGGTTTGTGGTAGCGATGCCACAGGTAGAGCATCGCGGAGAGCGCACCGCCGGCCGACGCCAACATCGTATTGACGGCGATGATTCCGATGCGCGGGTCGGCCGCGGCGAGCGTCGATCCGGTGTTGAAGCCGAACCATCCGAAGGCCAGGATCAGCGTGCCCGCCACGCCCATCGGGATGTTATGGCCGGGCAGCAGGCCGATCGCACCGTCGCGGCGAAACTTGCCGATGCGCGGGCCGAGCGTGATGACGCCGGCGAGCGCTGCGATACCGCCGGTCATGTGGACCACCGACGATCCGGCGAAATCGACGTCGCCGTGACCCAGGCCGAGGTTGAGGCCGAGTTGCGAGAGCCATCCGCCACCCCATACCCAGTTGCCGAAGAGCGGGTAGAGCAACATCGACATGAAGAGGCCGTAAATGGCGAAGGCGGAGAATTTCCAGCGCTCGGCGAGGGCGCCGGTCGGAATCGTCGCGGCGGTGTCCATGAAGACCAGCGCGAAGAGGAACATCGCGAGGCTGCTAGGATCGTGGCTGACGCTTACCAGCGCGAATTTCGCGCAGCCGATCAGGCCGTACTGATGGCCGCCGATCGCGACCGAGAGTTCGCGATGCGGAATCGCCAGTACCCCGAGCGAAGGCCAGTTGCTGACGCCGCCCATCATCAGCGCGTAGCCCACGCTCCAGAAGCCGAACAGCCCGATCGGGTAAATGACGAGGTTCATCGCCATCGTGTTGACGGCGTTTTTGGCGCGCGTGAAGCCGGTCTCTAACATCGCGAAGCCGGCCTGCATGAACATGACAAGGAAGCCGCACACCAGTACCCACGCGAGGTTGAGAGACTGCGAAAGCTGCTGCCACGCATGATTGACGGCGGCATCGCCAGCCCAGGCCTGCGTGCGCATAGCGACCAGCGCGAGCGCCGTGAGGAGGACCGCGGCGCTGCGCGGTGAAAGTCGCGGCCGATAACACGGCGACGGCGGGGCGAGACGGTTTCGCGCATTCATTTGGTTTGCCCCCGAAATGAGCGTTGCGGCGGATAGGACGCCGCCGGATAGCGGTTGGCCAGCCAGATCAGGAAAGCGAGCACGCCGGCGAGCGAGCCGAAGAACAGCGCCGTCCACAGGGCGCGGCGGATCTTCTGGCCGCGCTGGCTGCGCGGATGCAAGCGCGAGGCACGCCCGGTGATCGCCACCTCGTCGGGATGCTCGAGGTCGTGCAGCAGGTCGGCCGCACTGGCGTAGCGGTCGCGCGGTACGCGCTCGATCGCGTGCAGGATGATCTCCTCGAGGTGCGGGTCGAGATCGGGCTGGTAATGGGTGGGCGGCTGCGGGTCCTCGTTGGTCTTCGCCCGCATCATGTTGTAAACGTTGTCGCTCGCATATGGCAGGTTGCCGGTTAACATTTCGTAGAGAATAGTACCCAAAGCGTAGATATCGGTGCGCGCGTCGCCGCGCCGTCCGCTGACCTGCTCCGGCGCCATGTAGTCGGGCGTGCCGATGGTGGACGAAAGGCCCGACCACGTTAGGCGGCGCGCCTCTTCGTCCAGCGCGATCCCGAAGTCCATGATCTTGAGCAGGCCGGAGGCGGTGATCAGGATATTTTCCGGCTTCAGATCGCGATGCACAACGTGCTGCCCGTGCATGTAAACCAGCGCGCCGCATATCTGGCGCGAGTAGTCGAGGGCACGCTCGACCGTGAAGGGCCGTTTGTCGCGCAGTTCGGCCCGCAGCGAGATGCCCTCGACGAACTCCATTGCGATGTACATGCGGCTTTTGCGCTCGGGCGTGAACACCTTGATGATGTTGGGGTGGTCGAGGCGCCGGACGACCTCTTCCTCGCGCTGGAAGCGGCCGTAAAAGACCACGTCGCTCTCGAACTGCGCGTACGGAATCTTGATCGCAACCGTATGGCCGTGGATACGATCGACGGCCTTGAAGATCGAGGCCATTCCGCTGCGGGCGATAAGCTCCGTCAGTTCGTATTGGTCGAGCTTGTCGCCAACGTTGACCTCGCGCATATAAGCCGGTGTGCCGAACTTGCGCCGGACGTTAACATCCGTCCGCGCGGCGAATCAATCGCGCAAGGGCGGCAGGCGCCGCGCCAAAGCACGGTCCGATCGGACGCCGGCGAACTTGCCACACCGGCATCAATTGCTCCGCCCGAACATCGTGGCGATGCGCTCGCGCCATCCGCGCCGCACCGCCGCGTTCGGGCTTTCGATCAGCAGGGTGAAGACGGCGGCAGTGAGATTATCGGGAGTACCGCAGGCGTTCGCGCTCTCGATTAGGCGCCGGCATGCCGCGTCCGCATCGCAGTCGCGCACCAGCCGTTCGATTTCGGCGTCGGGCAGCACCGACCAGAGGCCGTCGCTGCATACAATCAACCGATCATTTTGCTGCAGCGCGGTCGTAATGCGATCGATCGAGGGAATCAGATCGTGTCCGATACTACGGCTGAGGGCCGAGCGGTCCGGATGAGTCCGCGCGCGATCGGCCGAGATCAAACCCATCCTCACGCGTTCGCCGACCACCGTATGGTCGCGCGTGAGCTGTTCGATCTTGCGATCACGCACCAGGTAGAGGCGGCAATCCCCGCAGTGCGAGCCATAGAGCATACCCTCGCCGAGACTCACCGCCACCGCGGTCACGGTGGTCGCCATCCGGCGCAATTCAGGGACAGTCAATGCCCGGTTGTGAATCTCGATATTGGCCTGCTGCAGCGCGCGATGAAGCCGTTTGGCCGACCCGAGTGCCGCCGCGCTGGTGCGGAAGGTTTCCAGCGTGGTCTCGACTGCCATCGCACTGGCGATCTCGCCGCCCTCGTAGCCGCCCACCCCGTCAGCTACCAGGAAAACGATCGTGCTGCCGTTTTCGACCAGATGGCCGCAGGAATCCTCGTTGCCTTCGCGCTGAGTGCCGACATGAGAGACCAGCGCG
>Ga0207695_10007452_pt1 | contig 13911 bp, 13 predicted proteins | sample KBSC54metaG_FD_184354 | JGI IMG/M metagenome (GOLD analysis project Ga0207695, IMG submission 184354) | Corn rhizosphere microbial communities from Kellogg Biological Station, Michigan, USA - KBS C5-4 metaG (SPAdes) (version 2) | ecosystem: Host-associated > Plants > Roots > Rhizosphere > Soil...
ATCGAGGAGCGTTTCGACCAACTCATCGCCAACATGCCGAGCCGCGCGGTCCGCTGGATGCTGCGCCTGTTCGTCATGCCGTTCGGTCGCCGCGCGCGGGGCCCGTCCGACTGGCTGATCCGCAAGGCCGCCGCGATCCTCACCACGCCCAGCGAAGCCCGCGATCGGCTCACCGCGAACATCTATCGCGGCCGGGGCGAAGATGCCGTCCTGAAACTGGAGACCGCCTTCCATCTCGCCACGGAAACGCAACCGATCCGGGATCGCCTGCGCAAGGCACGGATCAAGGACTGGCGAAATTCCGACAAGATCGAGCTCTCCGAAAAGGAAAGGAAACTGCTCGAAACGGCGGAGCTGGCCGTCGAAGCCGTCATCGCCGTCGACGACTTCCCCGCCGAAGCGCTTCGCCCAAGCTGACCCAATGGGGCGTTGCCCCGATCCGTGCCGCAGATCGGCGGCGTTTCGCCGCGTAGGCCACGCATGTCCCGATACTTGCGGACAAGGCCGGCCGATGTGGGAGAATCGCCCCGGCGGGAGTGGTGGAAGGGGCTGGATTCGAACCAGCGTACGCTTGCACGGGCAGATTTACAGTCTGCTGCCTTTAACCACTCGGCCACCCTTCCGCGTTTCCGCCGGGGCGAGGCGCGGCTAATGACGAATGAGTCCTTGCCTGTCAACGCGCTCGCGTGGAAAAGCGCGCCCATCATGCGCAAAGGTCATCGTCCCTCCGTCGCCCATTCGGGCCGTACCCGCCTCTGGGGCCGCCACGCGGTCACCGCCGCCATCGCCAATCCCGAGCGGACCATCCGCAAGCTGTGGGGCAGCCACGAGGCGATCGCCGCGCTCGGCCTGCCCCAGACGAGCTTTCCCGTGCAATATGCCGAGGGCGCCGATCTCGGCCGCATGGTGCCGCCGGATGCGCCACATCAGGGCCTGATTCTGGAATGTGATCCGCTGCCCGACAAGTGGCTCGACGAGCTGTTCGAGATGGCGAGCGACCCCGCCGATCGCCGGCCGATCGTGGTGCTCGATCAGGTGACCGATCCGCACAATGTCGGCGCCGTGCTGCGCTCGGCGGTGGCGTTCGATGCGCTCGGCATCGTCACGCAGGATCGCCATGCGCCGCCCGAATCGGGGGCGCTCGCCCGCGCCGCCTCCGGCGCGCTGGAAGTGATGCCGTGGATCCGCGTGGTGAACCTCGCCCGCGCGCTCGATGAGATGGCGGAAGCGGGCTATTGGCGCGTCGGCCTCACCGGCCACACCAAGGTGCTGCTCGGCGAGGCGCTGGTGCCGGGCAAGCTGGCGCTGGTGCTCGGCGCCGAGGGCGAAGGCATGCGCCAGAATACCGAGGCGCATTGCGACGTGCTGGCGAAGCTGCCGATCAGCCCGAGGATCGAGAGTCTCAACATCTCGAACGCGGCGGCGATCGCGCTGTACGCGGCCGCCACCCGGGCCTGAAAAATCCCTCCCGCGCGAAGCGTGGGAAGGATTCAGTCTTCGGCGGCGATCGTCACGCGCAAACCGTCCAGCGCGTCGCTGAACGGGATCTGGCAGGAGAGGCGCGAATTCGCGTCGCGATGATCCGAGCTGTCGAGCAGGTCGTTCTCGTCCTCGCTCATCGCCGGCAGCTTGTCCGCGAAGGCGGGATCGACATGGACATGGCAGGTCGCGCAGGAGCAGCAGCCGCCGCACAGCGCCAGCAGCTCGTCGAAGCCATTGTCGCGGATGACCTCCATCACGCTGAGGCCGGCATCGCCCTCGACGGTGGATTCCTGGCCCTCACGGGTAACGACGATCAGCTTCGGCATGGGCTTCCCCTCTAGATGACGCGCGCGCGTGGCGCGGCTATGGGCAATGGCGGACGACAAGACAAGAGGATAGGCCGTGGGCATCCCGATAGACCAGCTTCACGCATCGCTCATCGCACTCGCGGATATCGAGCCCGCCTTCGCGCGCGGCATCGACCGCGTCGGCCTGCCGGATTCGCGGATTTCGGAACGCGGATACGCCACCCTGCTGCGCACGATCGTGGGACAGCAGGTGAGCGTGCACGCCGCCCGCGCCGTGTGGAACCGACTGGAGGCGGCGCTGGGCGACATGACCGATCCCGCGCCGCTGCTCGCCGCGACCGACGAGGAGCTGCGCGCCTGCGGCCTCTCCCGCCAGAAGACGGGCTATGCGCGCAGCCTCGCCGGGCTGGTCAGCTCGGGTGAACTCGATCTGGCCCATCTCCATGCCGACGACGAGCAGGCGATCGCCGACTTGGTCCGCATCAAGGGAATCGGCCGCTGGTCGGCGGAAATCTACCTGCTGTTCGCGGAGGGACGGCCGGACGTCTGGCCGGCGGGCGATCTCGCCGTGCAGGTGGAGGTGGGCCGCCTGCTCGGGCTGGAGGAGCGCCCCAGCGAGAAGCTGACCCGCGAACTGGCCGAAGCCTGGCGCCCGCATCGCGGCGCGGCGGCGATCTTCGCCTGGCACCATTACGGCGCGAACGGGAAATCCGCCGCGCCGGTGTGAGGATCGGGGGAGGCGGCCCGTGGAAAGGCCGCCTCCCCTCACCCGTTTACTTCGCCGCCAGATCGTAGCGGTCCGCGTCCATCACCTTGTTCCAGGCGGACACGAAATCGCGGACGAACTTGTCCTGCGAGTCAGAGCAGCCATAGACTTCGGCGAAGGCGCGCAGCTCGGCGTGCGACCCGAAGATCAGGTCGACCCGGGTGGCCGTCCATTTCGGCTGCTTGGTCTTGCGGTCGAGGCCCCGGAAGGCATTGTCGCCCTCCGCCACCCATTCCGTGCCCATGTCGAGCAGATTGACGAAGAAGTCGTTGGAGAGCGCCCCCACCCGATCGGTGAACACGCCCTTCTCCGATCCGCCGGCATTGGCGCCGAGCACGCGCAGGCCGCCGACCAGCACCGTCATCTCCGGCCCGCTCAGCCGCAGCAGTTGCGCCCGATCGACCAGCGCCTCCTCCGGCGACATGAACTGCGTGCCGGACTTGCGGTAGTTGCGGAAACCGTCCGAACGCGGCTCGAGCGGTTCGAAGGATTCGGCGTCGGTCTGCTCGGCCGTGGCGTCCATGCGGCCCGGCTTGAACGGCACCGTGACATTGGTGCCGGCATCCTTGGCCGCCTTCTCGATCGCCGCGGCGCCGCCGAGCACGATCAGGTCGGCAAGCGACACCGGCTTGCCGAAGCCGGAGCGGATCTCCTCCAGCTTCGCCAGCACCCTGGACAGGCCCGAGGGATCGTTGACCTCCCAATCCTTCTGCGGCGCCAGGCGGACGCGGGCGCCATTGGCGCCGCCCCGCTTGTCCGACCCGCGATAGGTCGACGCGGAGGCCCAGGCGGCCGAGACCAGCTCGGCAACCGAAAGGCCGGATTCGAGGATCTTCGCCTTGAGCGCGGCGGCGTCGGCATCGCCGATCACCTCATGGTCGCGCGCCGGGATGCGATCCTGCCAGATCAGTTCCTCGCTCGGCACCAGCTTGCCGAGATAGCGCTGGATCGGGCCCATGTCGCGGTGGGTCAGCTTGAACCAGGCCCGCGCGAAGGCATCGGCGAACTGGTCGGGATTCTCGTGGAAACGGCGCGAGATTGTTTCGTAGGCAGGGTCTTCGCGCAGCGCGAGATCCGAGGTCAGCATCGTCGGCTTGCGCTTCTTGGACGGATCGAACGGATCTGGGATGTCCGCCGGCGCATCCTTCGCGGTCCACTGCTTCGCGCCGGCCGGGCTCGTGGTCAGCTCCCATTCGAACTTGAACAGGTTGTCGAAGAAGTGGTTGGACCATTTGGTCGGCGTCTGGCTCCAGATCACCTCGAGGCCGGAGGTGATGGCGTCGGCGCCGACGCCGCTCTGATACTCGCTGCGCCAGCCGAGGCCCTGATCCTCGATCCGCGCGCCTTCCGGCTCGGGCGAGAGGAAGGACGGGTCGCCCGCGCCGTGCGTCTTGCCGAAGGTGTGGCCGCCGGCGATCAGCGCCACCGTCTCCTCGTCGTCCATCGCCATGCGCGCGAAGGTTTCGCGGATGTCATGGGCGGAGGCCTTGGGGTCGGAATTGCCGCCGGGGCCTTCCGGATTGACGTAGATCAGGCCCATCTGCACCGCGCCCAGCACGTCGTTGAGTTGGCGTTCGCCGCTGTAGCGCTCGTCGCCCAGCCACGATCCTTCCGGGCCCCAGAACAGCTCCTCCGGCTCCCACTGGTCGTGGCGGCCGCCGGCGAAGCCGAAGGTCTTGAAGCCCATCGATTCCAGCGCGACGTTGCCGGACAGGACGTAGAGATCCGCCCAGCTGAGCTTGGCGCCGTATTTCTGCTTGATCGGCCACAGCAGGCGGCGGGCCTTGTCGAGGCTGGCATTGTCCGGCCACGAATTGAGCGGGGCGAAGCGCTGCTGGCCGCCGCCCGCGCCGCCGCGCCCGTCCGCCACGCGATAGGTGCCGGCGCTATGCCAGGCGAGGCGGATGAAGAGGCCGCCATAATGGCCGAAGTCCGCCGGCCACCACTCCTGCGAGTCGGTCATCAGCGCGGTCAGGTCGGCGATCACCGCATCGAGATCGAGGGTCTTGAAGGCCTCGACATAATCGAACTCGGCACCCATCGGGTTGGAGCGCGGGGCATGCTGGTTGAGCGATTCCAGTCGCAGATTGTCCGGCCACCAGTCCCGATTGGTATGAGCCTTGCGGCTGAAACCCATCGGGCATTGTCCTTCCGAGATCGCGTCCATGTCCGTCTCCTCTGCTTAAGAGCGCTCGCGCCTGCCGTCTTCGCGGCTCGGCTTCATCCCGGCGGTTGCGGGAACCCGTCCCGTGTGGGCGCCCGGGCACGGTGAAGGGAAATGAAGAATTCGGCTAAGGCCAATCGATTCCCTGATCGGTCCATCCCGGCGCGACGTTAGGGCGCGGATGTTACGGACACGCGGCAGCGATCCGCAGGGCGTGGCACTGGCATTTCGGGATGCGCGACCCGATATCGCGGCCTCACGACGAGGAGACCCCGCCATGGCCACCAAGCCCGTCCTGATTCCCGGGCCCGATCATCCGATCACGATCGAGCCCGCCGCGCATCGCATCACCGTCGTCGCGGGCGGCCGCACCATCGCCGACACGACGCGGGCGTTGACGCTGCGCGAGGCCAATTACCCGCCGGTCCACTACATCCCGCGCGAGGACGTCGAGATGGCCGCGCTGGTCCGCACCGGCCATGGCACGCACTGCCCCTACAAGGGCGACGCCAGCTATTTCACCATTCCCGCCGGCGGAGAGCGGGCGGTCGACGCGGTGTGGAGCTACGAGCATCCGCACGAAGCGGTCGCGGCGATCGCGAACCACCTCGCTTTCTATACCGACCGGGTGGACGCCATACGGGAGGGCTGACCTAGCCCTCCTGCCGCTCGGCCGCCGCCTGCGCCCGGGCGGCCCGGGCATAGAGCGTGCGGTGGCGGCGGTAGAGGATGGTCCACAGCGCCAGCCCGCCCATCGTGGCGTAGCCGAGGATCGAGCCGACCACGAGATACTGCTCGATCGACAGCGTGTAGATCAGCGCGACCGAGACGAGGAAGTCGGCCAGCAGGCCGAAGCCCCACACCAGCGTCATCACCATCATCGTGTGGCGAAGCAGCGCGTCGTTGCCGATCGCGTCGAACTCGGCGAGCGTCTCGGCGGATTCGCGCGCCATGGTGGCGCGGGCGAGCGGATAGATGAGCGGCTTGCCGATCGCCGCCGAGCCCAGGAAGGCGAGGCCGATCAGCAGCGTCACCATCTTCTCGCGCAGCTGCAGGAACTGCGCCGACCCTCCACCGAAATAGGCGATGGCGGAGAGCGCGATGCCGACGATCGCGATGACGGACAGCGCGTCCACCCGGCGCGTGCGCAGGAAGCCGCCGAGACCCCACAGCACCGGCGGCACGGACGAGAGGAGCAGCGCGTTGACGTCGCTCATATGGCCTTGCGCCCGATCGTAGATCAGCACCGGCGCGGCGAAGTTCACCGCGAGATCGAGCAGCAGGATGGGGCCGCGACGGCGCAGCCAATCGAAGATGCGGGCACGGTCCATCCTGTCTTCCCCCTTGAACGTGACGATGCGGACGGCGGCGGTCACCGGGCCTCTTCCCGGGCGATCCAGTTGCCATGGAAGCCCGGCGGCACGCGATGCGGCAGGCGGACGCTGGCGACGGGCGCATCCTCGAAGCGGCGCGCGTCGAGGATGACGAGGTCGGTCGTCTCCCCGGCCATGTCGACGACGAAGCCGATCAGCCAGCCATGGCCTTCGGGCGCGTCCGCCGTCTCCGGCACGAACACGAACTCGCCGGGGTGCCGGCCCGGCCCGAAATCGTGAACCTGCCGCTGGCCCGTCGCGAGATCGTGCGCATACAGCTTCGTCGCGCCGATGAAGCGCTCGGACGGCTCGGTCGGCGTCGCCATCGTCCAGGCATAGCGGTAGGGCTGGCCGAAGAAGCGTTCGTCAAGACGCGGAAATTCCTGCGCCGCCGGGTCGATCGTCCGGATATCCACCGTCCGGCTCTCCGGATCGACGGTCCAGCGCTCCAGCCCACGCGATCGCGCATCCGGCCCCTGCGCGCCGTCGCCGAACATGCTGTCATAGACGCACAGATCGATCACCACCCGTCCGTCGGCATCGTCATAAGCGTTGGCGACGTGGAAGGCGAAACCCGACGCGACCGGGCACCAGAGGATGTCGGCCTGCGTGCCGTGGCGCGGCATCAGCCCGATCCGCGCCTGATGCGCCGGGTTCCAGCGATAGGGGAAGCCGTGGCCCGCGATCAGCGTCTTCATCGAGAAGGTGACCGGAAGATCGAGGATGATCACGAAGCGATCGGTGATCGCGCAATCGTGGATCATCGGGCCGTGCTTCACCGCGATCGGCTCCTCGCGGATCACCTTGCCGGCGGCATCGACGACGACGTGGCGGATCGTGCCCTGATCGTTGCCCTCGTAGCAGATCGCATGGCTCTCGCCGGTTTTCGGATCGAGGTGGGGGTGCGCGGAGAAGCTGCCTTTCAGCGAGCCGCCGAACGGATCGTAACGCTGCTCGTCCAGCAGTTCGCCCAGCGAGACCGGATAGCTGCCCGCCTCGACCAGCGCGTAGGTGCGTCCGCCGATGCCGACGACATTGGTGTTGACGGTGTCGAACAGATGGCGCGGCCCCGGCGCCGGCTCGACGCCCCGCGCCTCGGCGACGGCGGTGGAGCGGATCCAGCGGTTGCGGTACCAAAGCGCCTTGCCGTCCTCGATCGCGAGGCCGTGGACCATGCCGTCACCGATGAACCAGTGGTAGGAGGCCGGATCCGCCGCGATCGGGTTCGGCCCGATGCGGAGGTAGCGGCCGTCGAGCCCGGCGGGGATCGTGCCGGTCACGTCCAGCTCGGTGAGCGTGCGCTCGTCCGTCATCGGCGCGTGGATGCCGGTGAGGAACGGGTTGCCCCCGGCCGGCGCCGGCATCCGCTTGCGATTGAAATCGGCCAGCGCCTCGACACCCTTGGTCACCGTATCCCGGATCAGCGTCTCGATCATGCTTCCCATGTCCGCCTCCAATGTTTACACCGTTACTATGAGCGGGAATGCTAACAGTGTCAACATAGAGAAAAAGCCCTATCATCATGGGGATCTGCGCAAGAGCCTGATCGCCGAGGGCCTTCGGCTGCTCGCCGAACGCGATGCCGAGTCGCTGTCGCTGCGCGAGGTCGCGCGATCGGCGGGGGTCAGCGCCACCTCGGTCTATCGTCATTTCCCGGACAAGGAGGCGCTGATGACGGCGCTGGCGCGCGAGGGGCTGGCGCAGCTGGGTGCCACCCAGCGCACCGCATCGGAGGCGGCCGGCGGCGGCGATGCCGGCTTCGCCGAGACGGGGCGCGCCTATGTCCGCTTCGCGCTCGCCAATCCGGCGCTGTTCCGCCTGATCTTCGCCTCGCCCGCGCTCGCCCCCGAGCGCACCGGCGGCACGCTCAATTCCGAGGCCGACGCGCTGCTGCAGGCCAATGCCGCGCGGGAAGCGGCCGAGCATGGCGGCGAGGCGTCGATCCGCGCGGTGCAGGCCTGGGCGCTGGTCCACGGCCTCGCCATGCTGATGCTCGACGGGCAGGTGCCGATGGACGATGCGCTGATCGATCGCGCGATCGGCCCCGGCTGAGCGGCGCCTTGGCAAACCGCGCCGTCCGGGCGATAGTCCGGTCATGCTGAACCTGATCTCGATCCTGATCGGCCTGGTCGCGCTGGTGCCGGCGCTCGTCGCGTTCCTGCCGCTGCTGGGCTGGCTCTACTGGTTCATCCTGCCCATCGCGGTGGTCGGCCTCGGCGTCGGCGTGCTGTCGAGCGGCAACGCCGGGCGCAATCTCAACCTGGTCGTGCTGCTGGTAGGTCTGGCGCGCCTGGCGATCGGCCACGGCATCGTCTGAGCGCCGTCCCAATCCCGCCCGCGCGCCTCGTTGAATCGATCGGCGGGCGGATGCCCTCGATGGGCGTGCCCGCGCATGCATCACGTCGGCGGCGAGTTGACCGTTCGCGCCAGGTCCACGGGCGGAGCCGCGACGCTCGTCGCGGCCTCGACGCCGGCGGGTGCCTCGGTCTTCAGCCCGATACAGCGATCAAACGTCTTTTGGGCAAGCTCTTCGGCGTCGACGGTTCGGGCCAACGTGCGCGCGCCCGTACAGTCGGCGATCGCCACGAGCGATGCGATATGCCGCTCGATCTCGTCCGCCGTCATCGTCGCATCCTTGGCGGGCTTCGTCCGATCGACCTGCTTCGCGACGTGGACGCGCGACCGACGCTTCATCCTGTTCGCCTCGGGATCCACATTCCGTGCCAGCCCGACGCCCTGCGGTCGCACGGCCGGCTTGGGCGGCGCCAACTCGCAATGGACCGTCGCGCCCACGCTGCGACAGCCGGATCCGACATCGATCGGAACCGCGTGCGATATCGGTCTGTCCACGGCATCCAGGACCGTCGGCAACACCGCGCACCACGCCAGCGCAGCGATTTGTAGCAGTCGCATCCCTCCCCCCGAGGTGCAAGTGACGCCGACCGGCCGGCGATTCGAAGGGAAGTCTATCGCAGCGGGCAGGTGCTGCGAAGATGCGGCAAACGCCTTCAGCCGCAGAAGCGAGCTTCGCGCGGGCGCACGCAGGCGAAGCGGAGCCTCCGCCATGCGGGTGCCCGGCCACCAATCCTAGCGCCGCGTCCTGTCCTGGAAATCCGAACGGCATGACCAGCCGGTCGCGTCATTCCGTCGTGCCGGGCGGGATTCGCACCCGCCCGGCAACCGGTTCCGTTCGATCAATATCGCAGATCGAGACTGAGCAGCAGGAACTTGCTGCTCGGCAGGTTCGCCTCGTGCATCACCTTGCCGGCCTTGAGGAGATCGCCCTCCAGCTCGAACGCGACGTTGTGGGTCACCTCCCACTCCGCGATCAGGCGGCCGTAATTGCCGACGGTCTTGCCGGCCACGTTGGCGGTGCCGGCGTAGGGCTTGTTGCCTTGCGCATAGAAGGCGTCGTGCGTGCTCATGCGGCGCACGAGATCGTATTCGGCGTTGATCGTCACGTTCTTGATCGGCGTGATGGCGACCGTGGGCGAGAACAGCTGCAGATTGGTGTAGCCGAGCAGGTGCCCCTCGCTCAGATAGCTGGTGCTCTGATAGACGACGTCGAAGCCCGGCACCGTGCCCGTCTTGAGCTGATCGCCGCGACCGCCGGAGCCGAGATCGATGCGGAAGCCGATGCGCGGCCGGATGCCCTTGGGCGTCAGCAGATAGTTGACCGCGGCCGACGACATCCACGCCTTCACGTCACGCCCTATGTGCGTGCCGGTCTGGCGATAGCCCATGACATCGAGGTTGAGCGGCCCCACCTTGCCCCACAGCCGCGAACCATAGGTATAGCGGACATCCCGCCCGGTGGTGATGCCGGCCACGCCCGCGTCGAGCTCGCGATGATACATCGCCGGATCGAAGAACAGGTTGATGCCGTTCTTGTGGCTCAGCACGAAGCTGGTCGTGATCGCCTGCAACTGCTCGCCGCGATCGATGCCTTCGTCGAAGGTGCCGGTGCCGAGCTTGGTGACCTCGCCGGCGAAGGCACCCACGCGGACCTTGTCGGTCATCAGGTAGAAGCGCGCGCCGTTCCAGGTGCGGTGCAGGTTCGGGCCGTTGCTGACGCTCATCAGCTGCTTCGGGCCGTCCGCAAACTCGAAACGGCCGCCCTGGATGCCGACGAGGGCGCTGCCGATGTTGGTGCGCGCCTCGCCGAAAATCTGCTGGACGGACAGATCGTTCTCGTAGCTGGCCGACACCGAGTTGACGGTGGGGTTGCCGTCGCCGTCATGGTCACCATGGCCAAGCTCGGCATAGATGCGGAAATGATCGCCGAGATGGAGATCGGCACCGGCGATCGCGCGGAAGATGAACTCGTGGTAATTGTCATCTTTGCGCAAACCGCCATTGTCATACATCAGGCTCCGCAGGCGCATCTCGCCGCTCAGCGTCAGCGTGATATCGTCTCGCCCGAACAGCGGCATGGCCTTGAGCGCCGGGGCCTTGCCCTTCGCTTTCAGCTTCGACCAGTCCTCCACCCAGCGCGACACGAAGAAGTCGCCCGAGGGATTGCCGTAGCCCGCCGCCTCGATCGGATAGGGTATGATCGGCGCGGTGGGCGAGTTGCGTGCGCGACCCGCGACATTGCTCTGGAAGGTCGGGCTGCCCGACGCGGGCGGCGCGACGGAGCCGGAATCCTCGTCCTGCGCAAGTGCTGGTGCGGTGTAGGCGCAAGCCGCGGTCATGCCGACAAGGATGCTCGCAATAAACCTCTTCATGACATCACTCCCCTCTCTCTATCCCCTTCCCGTCTCGCGCGGGTTCACAGGTGTTTGTTGATGAAGGACCCTGCGATCACATCTTGATCAGCACGTCCTTCCACTTGTTGATGAAGGCGGTCTGGTCCTGGACGATCTTGAGCGTCTGCTCGGGCGTCGCCGGTGCCAGGTTGGCGCCGTTCTTCTTCGCCCAGGCGGTGACCTCGTCGCTCTTCAGCGCCTTGTTGAGCGCATCCGCCAGCAGCGACTGGACCGCCTTGGGAAGCCCCGGCGGCGCCGCGATCGGGCGCGTCTCGGCGATATGGGTGAGCTCCGGCTGGCCGAGCGCGGTCGCATCCTGGAGGCCCGGGATGCTGCTCTTCTCCTCGAAGCTGGCGATGATGCGGATCACGCCCGCCTTGGCCAGACCCTGCATCGCGGTCAGCGAGCAGACCGCCGCGTCGCCGTCGCCGCGCGCGGCCGCGACGAGATACTCGCTGGTGCCCTTGTAGCCGGTGATCACCTGCGAGTTGATGCCGAGCAGCTTCGATGCGATCAGCGCGCCGGCGCGGCCTGTCGAACCCGCACCCGTCGAGGTGAACTTGATCGGGCGGCTCCGGGACAGCTTCTGCATGTCGGCGATCGACCTGATCGGCGAGTTGGCGCCCACCGCGACACCGAAGGCATCGGTGCCCATGTTGCCGATCCAGCTCATCTGGGTGAGGTCGTAGCCGCCCTTGCCCTGGATCAGCTGCTGCACGATCGCGCCGGGGATGCTGATGATGGCGATGTTGTAGCCGTCCGGCCGCGCGTGGAAGAGCTGGCTGGTCGCCTTGCCGCCACCCGCGCCCTCGACGTTCATGGGGACGATGTTGACCTTCTTCGGCAGCGCCTTGGCCAGCGGGTCGATCACCACGCGGGCATAGGCGTCGAAGCCGCCGCCGGGCGCATAGGGGATGATGAAGTTGATGTCGTGCTCGGGATAGGCCGAAGAGTTGCTTCCACCCTGCGAGCAGCCGAACAGCATCATCGCCGCGCCCGCCCCGCCCGTCGCGACCAGGAACTTCCGGCGATCCAGCATCATGTCCATTGACGTCTCTCCTTGTTTTTGGCCGAAGCGCGTTTTCTTGTCGGGCGCCCGGCGGATTGTGGGATCGGCTACAGAACCCCGCCGAACGCTAAGCCTGGGAAGAGCTGCAGCCGCAGCAGCATCGCGAACAGCAGCCACACGCCGAGCGTCGCGCCCGCCGCGATGACCGCGTTCGTGATCCACTGGGTGCGGTAGGCGAGCATCAGCGCGCCGAAGATGATGATCGCGGTCGTCGGCAGCACGCCAAGAACGAGGAAGGAAATTACCAATGCGACGATCAGCCCGATGCCCGATGCGAGATCCTTCTGGGTGACCGGCTGATTTTCGGGCCGATCCTGCAGGCCGGCAGGGTTGACCGCGCGCATCAGCGCCGCGCCGAATTCGCCGCCGGTGCGCGAAATCAGATCGAGCGTGGCGAGCGTCAGCGTAACCCAGCCGACCAGCGCGGGCGTCGCCCGCGCGGCTTCGGGAAGCTGGTAGGTCAGCGCCAGGAAGACGGCGGCGAACAGCCAGACGATAACGGCCGGAACATAACGGATCGCAGGGGTGCCGAGGATCTTCATGCCGGGCGCCTCTCGGGAAAGGCCACCTGCTTGGTGAACAGCCGGCCGAACAGCGATCGGGCGGGCGTCAGGAACAGGCCGGTGGCGATGCAGACCAGCAGGATCATGCAGATCGTGCGGGTGAAGAAGATGCCCCACGACCCGTCCGACATCGCCAGCGACTGGTGGAAGTTGCGCTCCACGCCGGCACCCAGCACCAGCGAGATGACGATCGGCAGGCGCGGATAATCTAGCCGCGACATGGTGTAGCCGAGGATCGCGAAAATGCCCGAGACGATGACGTTCTCGACCGTCTGGTCGACCGCCCACGATCCGATGAAGGCGATCGTCATGACGATCGGCGCCAGCTTCTTGGACGGGACGAGTGTGACCATCGAGAGCGGCCGCACGAACAGGATGCCGAGCGCGCCGGCCAGCACGCAGGCAGCGGTCAGCGCCCAGATCAGGCCGTAGATCTCGGTCTGGTTCTGGATCAGCATCAGCGGGCCGGGCTGCATGCCGTGCAGCACCAGGATGCCCAGGAACACCGCCATTTCGGCGCCGCCGGGGATGCCGAAGGCGATGGTCGGGATGAGCGCGCTGCCGTCCTTGGCGTTGATCGCGGCTTCCGGCGCGATGACGCCCTGGATGTTGCCCTTGCCGAAGCTCTCCGGGTCCTTCGAGACCTGGACGGTCACCGAATAGGAGAGGAAGGAGGCGACGACGCCGCCGACGCCGGGGATCGCGCCCACGACGGTGCCGATCAACGATCCGCGGAGCACGGTCGGCCAGTGGCGGAAGGTCTCGAACAGACCCTCGCTGATCTTGGTGATCTTGGTGTGCCCGGCGCCGCCCGAGATCGAGCCGCCCTTCATCCACAGCTTGATCATCTCGGCACCGGCGAACAGGCCGATCAGCGCGGGGACGAGGTGCACGCCGTCCCACAGATACTGGATGCCGAAGGTGTAGCGCACGGTGCCGGTCACCTGGTCGAAGCCGATGAAGGACAGCATCAGGCCGACGCCGCCCGCGATCAGGCCGCGCAGCATCTTGCCGCGCGACGCGGTCGCCACCATCACCAGGCCGAGGATCGAGAGCAGGAAGAATTCGGGCGGCCCGAAGGACAGCACCAGCATCTTCGACAGCGGCAGCACGACGAGCAGCGACAGCGTGCCGATCAGCCCGCCCACCGCGTTGGCGCTGGCAGCCGCACCGATGGCGAGGCCCGCCTTGCCCTGCTGGGCGAGCGGATAGCCATCCATGCAGGTCGCGGCATTGGGCGCGGAGCCGGGCGTGTTGAGCAGGATCGCGGAGATCGAGCCGCCCATCGGCACCGCCCCCATCACCCCGCCCGACAGCGCGAGCGCGGTAATGGAATCGAGCCCGTAGGTGAGCGGGAGCAACAGCGCGAGCGCCGTCGTACCGCCGAGCCCCGGCACGGCGCCGAAGATCAGCCCCATCAGCATGCCCAGGCACAGGA
>Ga0207695_10007461_pt1 | contig 13896 bp, 14 predicted proteins | sample KBSC54metaG_FD_184354 | JGI IMG/M metagenome (GOLD analysis project Ga0207695, IMG submission 184354) | Corn rhizosphere microbial communities from Kellogg Biological Station, Michigan, USA - KBS C5-4 metaG (SPAdes) (version 2) | ecosystem: Host-associated > Plants > Roots > Rhizosphere > Soil...
ACAATCCCGACGACTGGCCGGGCAAATGCCAGGCGATTCCATGGCTCTATGCGGAAATCGTTCGGCTCCTCGCCGCTCGCGAACGCGTCCACCTGCTCGTGCAGGATGAGAAAGAGCAACGCCGGGCGATCAGCATTCTCGAGCGTGCCCATGCCAATCTCGATAACGTCAGCTTTCATCAGTGGCAGACTGATCGCGTCTGGACACGCGACTCCGGCCCGATCTTCGTTCGAAATCAGCAGGGTCAAATCGCAATCACCAACTGGAAGTTCAACGCATGGGCCAAATACCCTGACTGGCATCTCGATGACCAGATCCCCAGCCGCGCCGCCGAGTTGCTAAGTGTTCCGGAGTGGCAACCGAAAATCAACGTCAATGGCGAGTCGCGCCGCCTTGTACTCGAAGGCGGCTCCATCGACACCAATGGCCAGGGCGTCATGCTGACTACAGAAGAATGCCTGCTCAGCGAAGTGCAGCAGCGCAATCCCGGCGTAAGCAGGGAGCAGCTTGAGCGCGCGTTAAACGATTACCTGGGCATCGACCAGGTCATCTGGCTGGGGAGGGGAATCGCAGGCGACGACACGCACGGCCACGTCGATGACATCACCCGATTCGTCAGAACAGACACGATCCTCACCGCCGTCGAGCCGAACACGAAAGATGCAAACCATGAGCCGCTAGCGGAGAATCTTGCACGTCTCAGGGCAGCCCGAAACTCAGTTGGCAAGCAGTTCACCGTAGTCGAACTGCTGCTCCCGCGACCCGTTATCTTCCGCAACCAGCGTCTGCCCGCGAGCTACGCGAATTTTTACATCGCCAACGGTCTTGTGCTGGTCCCAACCTTCCACGATCCCAACGACCGCATCGCCCTGGGCATCCTCGCCGAGCTCTTTCCGGATCGGGAGGTCATCGGCATCCATGCCGTCGATCTCGTATGGGGACTTGGCACCCTGCACTGCATGACCCAGCAACAGCCCGCCAGAGGACTGCATCCGCAGGGATAACCGTACCGCGTGGCGTTATCAGGACGCTGTGCATGGAATGCCCCACTCCTTTCGTCACAACGCTGTGTGATGCCGGACAGCCGATTTTGCCGTACCATGTTGGCCATGATCTCCGATCTTGAAGCAATGCGATCAGCCTTGTCAGAAGCGCGCAAATCCGCTGAAGCTGGCGAGGTCCCGATTGGCGCCAGTGTGGTCCACAAGGGCGAGATCATCGCGCATGGTCAGAACTCGGTGATCCGCACCAGCGACCCCACGGCTCACGCGGAAATCGTGGCCCTGCGGCATGCGGCATCGATGCTCGGCAACTACCGCCTGAATGGCTGCACGCTGTACGTCACATTGGAGCCCTGCGCCATGTGCGCCGGAGCCATGATCCACGCGAGGATCGACCGGCTCGTCTATGGCACTGCCGATCCCAAGGCCGGCGCCTGCGGATCTGTCCTGTCGGTCCTCAACCACCCACAGCTGAATCACCAAATGCAGGTAGGGCAGGGAGTCCTCGCCGAGCAATGCTCCGCTTTGTTGCGTGTCTTCTTCCGCGACCGCCGCGTCAAGTCCGAGTAAGCATCCGGATCCGCTCCGCCTGCCCCGGCCATTTGGCTGCAAGCTCCTCGTAACTCGCATTTCGATAATCCGCGTAGTCAAAGCCCGGCACAACTGTGCATCCAAGCAGCGCCATTTTCCCGTCGCCTATCAGCCGCGTCCCTTGCCATACTCCCGCGGGAACCAGCACCTGCACCTGCTGCCCAGCCGCCAAATCTTGTCCAAGTGTGAGAAATGCGGAGCGCCCATCGGGAGATAACTGCAGCATCTCGACCGGATCGCCCAGGTAGAAGTGAAACATCTCGTCCGACTGGAGAACGTGCATTTCAGAAAACTGTCCCTGCTCCAGCAGGTAATAGATGGCCGTTCCCTGCGAGCGCGTCCCTCGCGGCAGATCGAGGATTCCGGGTGCAGCCCAGGTTTGGCGAAAATGTCCGCCCTCAATCGGGTGTGGCGCAAGTCCCAGCAGCGCCTTAATCTGTTCAGCCGTCACAGTGAAATCGTATACGAGCCGGTAAAATTGACCCATGAAGGTTCAGGTCTACACCGCCTCATGGTGCAGGGATTGCCGGGCGGCTAAGCAGTTTTTGGAAACACACGGGATTGACTACACCGAAATCAATGTAGATGCCGATCCGGCCGCCTCGGCCGAAGTGATTCGCCATGTCGGCAAGCGCGCCATCCCCCAGCTGGTCATCGACGGTGAGTGGTTTCAGCCCTACAAACCTGGCCGCGGACTCCTCTATGACGAGCTGCACAAGCGCTTCGGCATTCCCCGCACCTGAGCCCTTTGACCTTGTAAAATCAAGAGTTGGGTCTGAATAGTCGCGCTTCCCGGGATCATGCAAACCCGTTGTTTTTTGAGAGCAGGGTAGCGGCTAAAGGCTGGAGGCTGAGTTTATGATCAAGCGCTATACCCGCCCCGCCATGGGCCGCATCTGGACAGAGGACAACAAATACCGCTGCTGGCTCCAGGTTGAGTCGGCGGCCAGCGCTGTGCTCGCCGAAGACGGAGTCATTCCTCAATCAGCGGCGAACGCCATCGCGCAAAAAGCCTCAGCCTCCGCTGACCGCATCCGCCAGATCGAAGCCGAAGTCAAGCACGACGTCATCGCCTTCACGACCGCGGTTGCCGAGAGCCTGAAGGCCCAGGGACTCGCGGAGGAATCTCGCTGGCTCCATTACGGTCTCACCTCCAATGATGTCGTCGATACGGCCCAGGCGCTTCAAGTCAAAGAAGCATCAGCGCTGATCTGCCGTGGCATCGAGCTGCTGATGGAGACGCTTCGTCGACGCGCTGTCGAATTCAAACACACCCCCACCATCGGCCGAACCCATGGCATCCACGCCGAGCCCACCACCTTTGGGCTTAAGTTTCTGAACTGGTACGCCGAAATGCAGCGGAACCTGAAGCGCTTCGAAGCCGCTGCCGAAGACATGCGTGTCGGCAAACTATCCGGCGCGGTGGGTACATTTGGCCACCTCAAGCCGGAACACGAAGAGCGGATCTGCGAGCGGCTCGGCCTGAATCCCGCGCCAGTGGCAACGCAGGTCATCCAGCGTGATCGCCACGCAGCCTACATCGGCACGCTTGCAATAATCGGTAGCACGCTCGACAAAATTGCCGTAGAGATCCGCCACTTGCAGCGCACCGAAGTTCGAGAGGCTCAGGAGTACTTCAGCGAAAAGCAGAAGGGTTCCTCGGCCATGCCGCACAAGAAGAACCCCATCACAAGCGAGCAGATCAGCGGTCTCGCCCGCGTGCTCCGTGGCAATTCGCAGGCTGCATTGGAGAACGTGGCTCTCTGGCACGAGCGCGACATCTCCCACTCGTCGGTGGAGCGCGTCATCTTCCCAGACTCCACGATCCTCGCCGACTACCTGCTCGCAAAAACAACGGACCTGATCGACCGGCTGCTGGTCTATCCCGAGCGGATGAAGAAGAACCTGGAATCGACAGGCGGGCTCATCTTTTCTGGCCAGCTTCTTCTCGATCTTGCCGAAGCCGGGATGCTCCGCGAAGATGCGTACCGCCTCGTCCAGAGCCACGCCATGCGTGCATGGAAAGACGACCTCATCTTCCGCGACGAAGTTGCGAAAGATCCCGCTATTACCGGTCTTCTCAGCCCCGACAAGCTGGCCCGTACCTTCGATTACACTCGCCAGCTCGGTAACGTCGACGCCATCTTCAAGCGCGTGCTGGGAGAATAGGCTCGATGAACCAGATTCCCGATCACGCGGCCGAACGAGTGCTGGGGACCATCCAGGAAGTGATCGACTCGGCTGATGAAGAACTGGAACAGGCCGAGCAGTGGATGAAGGGACTGGTAGAGGAGTTTCCGGGAGCATCGATCGTTCACAGCTACTACGGGTGGGTGTTATCGCGCGAGGGCAAACATCGAGAAGCCATTGAGCATGGCCGCGTAGCCGTGAAGCTGTCGCCGGAATCTGAGATCTCGTCCATCATGTTTTTTCGCGTGCTGTGGAGCGCCGGCCAGCACAAAGAGGCTTTCGACGAGATGAAACGGCTGGAGCAGTACGGCCCCTCCGAGGGGTACGCTCAATTAATGCAGGAGTGGAACGAAGGCAAGCCGGAGAACGGAGCCACTGAGCAGTAGCAGCAACCTATGAATCTCACCGTAGCCATTACCGGAGCATCAGGCGCTGTTCTCTGCCAGGAACTTCTTCGCGCGCTTGACGCCGATGATCGCCTCCAGCGGGTCCACTTCGTCGCGTCAGAAAATTCACTGCGCGTGATTGCCGAAGAACTCGGAGTATCCGGCCGGACCAATCTTCTGGACAAGCTGCTCGGAAATGGATCCGGCAAAATCACGCAGCATTCCGATTCCGACATTGGCGCCTCCATCGCCAGTGGCAGTTATCCAATAGGCGGCATGATCATCCTGCCGTGCTCTATGGGAACGCTTGCCACCATCGCCAATGGTCTTGCCAACTCGCTCATCACGCGTGCTGCCGATGTCACCCTGAAAGAGCGGCGTCCGCTGCTGCTTTGCGTTCGTGAGACGCCCTTCAATCGCATCCATCTGCGCAACATGACGCTGGCTGCCGAAGCCGGAGCAGTCATCTTTCCGGTGACTCCTGCCTTTTACAACAAGCCGGTAGACTCGGCCGAAATGGCCCGGCAGTTTGTATCCCGCGTTCTCGCCCACATCGGCCTGCCCCAGCCCGGAGCCTACGTTTGGAAGCCCGACGAATAGTCACGGTTCTCCGCATTGAATCCAACAGAAATTTGACAAATTCCTGACAATTCCCGTTTGACACTCCCCGATGCGCTCCGAGATACTGCCATCAATGCTGAGCTCAGCCACTCACCGGATTGAGGCCATGGCGATGTGCATGTGTCGCGCATGTGGATCCGTCCGTGTGGATTCTGAGTGGCAAATGCGCTAGGCGCAACCGATCAGAACCAGCGGCCCGGATCCAAAACGGATTCGGGCTTTTGCATTTTCACTCCCGGTATTTCCCGCCGCACCTCAGACCGCAACCGATTCGAAGGAGAACAGGATGTCAGACGAGAAGAAGCAACAACTCGCTACCCTTGCCGTGCACGCAGGGCAGTCGCCCGATCCCGCTACTGGTTCACGCGCCGTTCCCATCTACCAGACCACGTCATATCTTTTCCAGGATGCCGATCATGCCGGCCGGCTCTTTGCGCTGAAGGAATTCGGCAACATCTACACGCGCATCATGAATCCGACAACGGATGTGTTTGAGAAGAGGGTGGCCGCCCTCGAGGGCGGAGCGGCTGCGCTGGCGACAGCTTCCGGACAGGCCGCGGAGACGCTGACCATCACGACGCTCGCATCGGCAGGCGACGAGATCATCTCAAGCAATTCTCTCTATGGCGGCACCTACAACCTCTTTCACTACACGCTTCCAAGGCTCGGGATCAAGGTGCGCTTTGTCGATCCCGACGACTTCGATGGCGTCCGCGCCGCAATCAACTCAAAGACGCGCGCCATCTACGCTGAGTCGCTGGGCAATCCAAAGCTTGATGTAATCGACGTCGAGAAACTGGCTACCATCGCCCACGAAAACGGCTTGCCGCTCGTTATCGACAACACATGCACTTCGCCTGCTCTCTTGCGCCCAATCGAGTGGGGAGCCGACATCGTCGTCAACTCTGCAACCAAGTTTCTGGGTGGACACGGCACGACAATCGGAGGCGTAATCGTCGACGCCGGCAAGTTCGACTGGGCCGCATCCGGCCGCTTCAAGGACTTCACTGAGCCCGACCCCTCATACCATGGCCTCTCTTACACGCAAGCCTTTGGACCGCTGTCGTTCATTCTCAAGGCGCGCATCCAGGGCCTGCGTGATACCGGAGCGGCGCTCGCTCCACACAGCGCATTTCTCCTGCTGCAGGGAATCGAGACGCTACATCTCCGGATGGAGCGCCATTCCCAGAATGCACTGGCTGTTGCAAAGCATCTCGAACAGCACCCCGGCGTGGAGTGGGTCAACTACCCCGGCCTCGAATCCAGCTCCTACTACCAGCGTGCGAAGAAGTACCTTCCCGAGGGCCAATCCTCACTGCTCACCTTCGGCATCAAGGGCGGCTACGATGCAGGGAAAAAGCTGATTGATTCGCTCCAGCTCTTCTCCCTTGTGGCCAACATAGGCGATGCCAAGTCACTGGTCATTCACCCCGCCTCAACCACGCACCAGCAGCTTTCGGTGGAAGAGCAGGCCGCAACCGGCGTCACTCCGGAGCTCGTTCGACTTTCCATCGGCATCGAGGACATCCGCGATATTCTTGCCGATCTCGACCAGGCGATCGAAGTCGCAAACGGACACTCATCTGCAAATACCGCCGCAACCGCGGCTCGTGCTGCAAAATGAGTGTTATGTCTGAAACTGCTACCGGGCCGGATCCAGCGCCGGCCCGGTCATCCGCCCTCGAACCCACGTACGAAGGGGATTTCGTACTGGATCGACACCTGATGCTTGAGAGCGGACGCACCCTTGCGCAACCCACGCTGCACTACGCCGTCTACGGCAAGCTCAATGCAGCCCGCGATAATGCCGTGCTCATCTGCCACGCATTGTCCGGTTCGGCGCGGGTTGGAGACTGGTGGCCCGAGATATTCGCCCCCGGCGCGGTCCTTTCTCTGGAGCAAGATTTTGTCATCTGCATCAACCTGCTCGGATCCTGCTACGGCTCCACTGGGCCGGGCTCGGTGGATCCGGAAACGGGCCTGGTTTACGGTCCTGATTTCCCTCTCGTTTCCATCCGGGACAATGTACGCGCCCAGGCCCTTCTTCTCGATTCCCTCGGCATTCGGAAGCTCCGGCTCATCCTCGGCGGTTCCATCGGGGGCATGCAGGCGCTGGAGTGGGCAATTCATGACCCGGGCCGCGTAGAGAAAGCTGCCATCATCGGGGTCGCGCCGCTCTCTGCCATGGGTCTCGCGCTGAACCACCTCCAGCGTCAGGCCATCCAGAACGACCCGAACTGGGATGGGGGCTACTACCTGCCTCAGCGGCCGCCAAGGCAGGGTCTTTCACTCGCCCGCCAGATCGGCATGCTGAGCTACAAGTCGGCGTCTCTATTCAACGAGCGCTTCTCCCGCAATCCCAACCGAAACGGGGAAGACCCCTGGAGCCTCGATAATCATGGCGGCGGACTCATCGGTGGTCGTTTTGACATCGCCGGTTACCTCGACCACCAGGGCGAACGCTTCAACGAGCGATTCGACGCGAATGCCTATCTTGCAATCATGCGCACCATGGATACGTGGGATCCACTCTCAGGCTATACGTCTGCCAAAGAGGTGTATGGCCGCATCCGCGCAAACCTCATCTTCATCGGCATCAGTTCAGACTGGCTGTTTCCGCCGGAATCCGTGCGGGCGTTTGCGCAAGCGATCCAGACCGCCGGCGTTCACGCTGAATACCGCGAGATGACAAGTTCCCATGGTCACGACGCCTTTCTTGCAGAGCAAACCGAGTTGCTTCGACTGCTCCAATAACCCTCCGAACCACGAAAACCCCGCCCTCCTGACCCTCAGGAAACACTTTTTCACAATTCGGTGTCTAAGCGTTTATGCGATGGGCTTGGGGGCAGCCCTCGGTTCCCTCTGTGGAGGAAGAAAGATTCCCGCCAGATACTTGGTCACACAAATGTCAGATTTCGCGATGGCGCATCGAATACCGTTTGAGCGCCGGAATGCCGTAGTTCGACGGCACCCGGACCATATATCCTCTTGTCAAATAACGTGCCTTGTCACAATGAGCAGGGCTTTCTATAATCCTCCCAACACCGCATTGGACATCGGGGGCATGTCTAACCGCCGTAGAGTGTCAACGTACCGGTCAGGCAGTTCCGCGAGCGAGTGCTTAAGAAAACCATTTCACTTCCGCAACTCCCAGGAGCACTGAATGAAGAAGTTTGTCTTTGCATCTGTGATGGCGTTGGCGAGCTTGAGCCTCGTTCCCGCACCCACGCTGCGCGCACAGGACCAGTCGGGCACGATTCAAATCAAGGATCCTGCCGAATTTAACGCCTACCAAATGGCGACCACGCAATCTGACCCGAAAGCCAAAGCAGCGGCTCTCGACGACTTCCTGAAAAAGTACCCAAACAGCGTCGCCAAAAGGGCTGTTCTGGATATGATGTTCGACGCTTACCAGCAGTCCGGTGATCAGGAAAAGACGCTCGAAGCTGCGAAACAGATTCTGCAGGTCGATCCCAATTCCCTCAAGGCACTTTATTTTGCGGCATATTTCGAGAAGGGGCAGTGCGCCAAGAATTCTGACCAGGCCACCTGCGACGATGCAGCCGCCATGGCGCAAAAGGGCCTCACCGCTCAAAAGCCTGCAGGTGTTTCCGACGAGGACTGGAAGAAGCAGACCGACGCGACCTATCCATTCTTCCACTCGGTGATTGCTGTCGACGACATCGTTTCCAAAAAGGACCCGAAGGCCGCAATCGACGAGTACACAACAGAACTGAAGATGTACCCGGTGCCTGACACCACCAAGGGATCCGCGCTCGGCGATACGCTCCAGCTCGCTCTTGCCTATGTCAAGATGCAACTCGCGGACGCCCAGGTGGCGCGCGATGCCCAAGCAAAAGCAAAGGCTGCGCCCGGCGATGCTGCAGCGGCTCAGGCTGCCAAGGCTGCAACCGACAAGGCAAACCAGGATTACCTGTATGCCTCGTGGTTCTTCGCCCGTGCATGGAGCTATGCCCCGGCGAACTTCAAGAGCCAGATCGAGCCCCAGCTTGAGTACTACTTCAAGAAGTACCACGGCAATACCGACGGCTTGAACGATCTGAAGACCCAGGCCGCTGCGGCCCTCTTCCCACCGCCAACCCTCAGCAGCACGTTTACCGCTGCAAAGACTCCTGAGGAGCAGATCCACGACCTCGTGGCGAATACTCCTGATCTCAAGACCCTCGCTCTGGCTGACAAGGAGACGATCCTCTCTATCGGCAGCAAAGAAGACGCCGATAAGCTTTGGGCCTTGCTGCAGGGGCAGGACACTCCGGTCCCGGGAACCGTGATCGAAGCCAATGCCAACCAGGTCAAGGTCGCTGTCACGCAGGATGCGAAGGACGCCAAGACCGCTGACTTCATCGTCAACATGAAGGAGCCCATTCCGGAGAAAGAAATCCCCGCCGCCGGCAGCGAGCTCAAGCTGCTCAAGGATGGCGGACCGGAGTTGGATGGAACCTACGACACCTACACGCAGGTCCCGGCGTCGGCCACGGCAGCTGCCAGCGCGCAGATTGTGCTCAAGGAAGGGATCCTTCAGACCAAGAAGGCTCCCGCGCGGAAACCGGCCGCCGGCCGTCGTCCCGCCGCAACAACCCACAAAAAGCAGTAGACCTACTGCGTTCCTGGAGAGTCGAAGGGCAGCCTGCAAAGGCTGCCCTTTCTTTTGGCTGGACCAATTCCGCTCAATGGTACCCTTACAGCAGAATGGTGCTCCTCCGAATCCCCCTCACCAGGCTGACGTCTCGTGTTTTTCCAGTGATCCTGGCCGTCTGTGCCTCCCTTTCTGCTCAGGAATCTCCGAAGCACGAAAGAACAGTTCCGGCTCCCATAGAGCCAAGGCCGTTTTCGACTGTCGCGACTCGGCAAACCCCGGTCTATACCGTCGAATTCCGATCTGCCGATGAACTCTCGCAACAGGACCGCCTGCTCATTGCCAACGCGGAATCCTCTATTGCCGAACACGCGGGCTTCGCCGGTCTCGAATACCAGCAAACGGGTTGGAGCTATAGCCAAATTGTCTGCCCCGCCTTTCCCAACCATCTATTCCTGCGATACACCCGCAACAACGGCACCGGCGATGTTTCGGTTTTTTCGGCTTCGATTCCGCGCAATGGCGAGGGAAGAGTGCGGATCGTTCCCATTCTCAAGCGCAGCTATTCGCTTTTCTCTCCGGCGCCCATCAATGCGCTCACCATCTCAGCCTTCAATCACATCCGGACCGAAGAAGGCGAGTTCGCGAACTCCGACTGGCTCGGAAACGCACTTTGCTACGCAGCTTTGGCGGGCTCGCAGCCCGAGGTGGTCCCACCCGATGCGTCGCCTGCCGTGCACAAGTCCATTCCGGCGCTCACGGCATTCATGGATGTTCAAATGGTGTCGCCGGGGCAAGAGGTGATTCGGTTCGATGATATGGCGGGTCGTCCACACGCGATGGAGTGGAGAATGACCTTCTCGCGCAGCGGACGATTGATCAAAGCAACGCACAGGCCGGCGGATATGGAATCGATCAGACCAGCATCGAACAAACCCGCAGTCGCGCGCAGTTGGCAAGCACCGCAAGGCGGACAGGATTAGATCGGTTGAACTGTCAACCGACACTTGGAAATCGCAACCGGCTGCCTACTCGCCCAGCATGATTCGCTGAATCGCTGAAGCCCGTCCGGTCACAGGATTGCACGTGATCAACGCCGCGCACATTTTTGGATTTCCTTTGGCGGCTTCAAACTTGCCCGGCATTCCCGTCAAAAACCGGTGCAGAACCAGATCCTTCTCAACACCAATCACGCTGTCATACGGGCCGCTCATGCCCACGTCTGTCTGATAAGCCGTGCCGCCCGGCAGGATGCGTTCATCTGCGGTGGGGATGTGGGTGTGGGTGCCAAGAACGGCGGTCACGCGACCGTCCAGGTGCCATCCCATGGCGACCTTCTCACTGGTCGCCTCTCCATGGAAATCCACCACAATCACCTTAGCCTTGATTCCGGCCAGGATCTCGTCAACCGCAGTAAACGGGTTGTTGGTGCCGCTCATGAAGACCTTGCCCATCAAGTCCACAACGGCGAAAGCCACACCACTCTCTGTAACATCTTCGAAGACGCCGTATCCTGGCACTCCTGCTTCGAAGTTCGCAGGCCGCAGAACGCGGCGCGGACGGTCCTTGCTTTCTGCCGGAACCGATTTCAAATAATCGATCAGTTCGCGCTTGTCCCAGACGTGATTACCCGTAGTGAGAACATCTGCGCCAATGTCGAAGAGTTCTTCAGCAATCTGTGGGGTCACTCCGAAACCGCCAGCGGCATTCTCGGCGTTGATAATGAGCAGTTCGACCTGGTGCGCCTCGCACACGTGCCCGATGTGCTCGTGCACAATCCTGCGTCCCGCGCTCCCGAAAATGTCTCCAACAAAAAGAATGTTCAAAAAAGTGCAGCTCCTGGCCGCTAGCGCTTAACTGCTGGTTTCCGGTCCCTGTTCTCTCAGTCCCGTATCTCGCATCAGCGGGAAGAGAATCACATCGCGGATCGACTTCGAGCCCGTCAAAAGCATCACGAGTCGATCGATGCCGATGCCCTCGCCGCCTGTCGGTGGCAGTCCATACGCAAGGGCTCGCACATAATCCTCATCCATCTGGTGCGCCTCGTCGTCGCCACGTGCCCGTTCCTTCAATTGATCCTCAAACCGCTTCTGTTGCTCCACGGGATCGTTGAGTTCGCTGAACGCATTCCCCAGTTCAAAACCGCCCGCATACACCTCAAAGCGCTCCACCCATGCTGGGTCATCCGGCTTCTGCTTCGAGAGCGGCGAAATCGCAGTAGGGAACTCGTAGATGATGGTTGGCTGCTGGAGGTACCGCTCGGCGACAGTCTCGAAAATGCTCGCAATCGTTTTGCCGGCTGGCTCGCCCTGTTCGTAGGCGACCTGCTTGCCCGACGCACGCAGACGGTCGACAAGGCTGCGCAAGCCTGGCGAATCAGCACCCACTGCAGGAATGGCCAGATCCTCGATGCCCGGTTTTGATCCCGCCGTTTCTTCCGGCCACCACTTCACGATCGCTTCCCGCATCGTCAGCTTCTCGACGTTGCCAAAGTCCAGTTGCACTCCGTTGAACTCCGAAATCGTAGTCCCGTTCACTTCCAGCGCCACGAAGTTCAGCAGGTCGATCGTCAGCTGGATCATGTCCTCATAGTTTGCGTACGCCTGGTAGAACTCCAGCATCGTGAACTCTGGATTGTGCTGCGTGCTCACGCCCTCATTGCGGAAGTTCCGATTGATCTCGTACACGCGATCGAGACCGCCCACCACGAGCCGCTTCAGATACAACTCCGGCGCGATGCGCAGGTAGAGATCCATATCGAGAGCGTTATGATGAGTTCTGAATGGCCGCGCTGCGGCACCACCTGCAATCGTCTGCATCATCGGCGTTTCGACTTCCAGATATCCACGGTCGTCAAAGAACCGCCGCAAGGCCTGCAGCACCTTTGCGCGTTTTACAAACACCTCGCGCGCGTCGAGATTCGCGAACAGGTCCACATAACGCTGGCGGTAGCGCAATTCCACATCGGCCAGCCCGTGATACTTCTCTGGAAGCGCGAGCATGGCTTTCGCCAGAAACGTCAGCCTGTCCACATGCACGCTCAGCTCGCCCGTCTTGGTGCGGAATAAATACCCGCTCACGCCCACGTGATCCCCTAGATCCAGCAGCTTGTAAAGCGCCCAGCCCTGCTCCCCAACCGCATCGAGCCGCACATACACTTGCAGCCGCTCTCCACCCTGCTGCAGCGTGGCAAAGCCCGCCTTCCCCATCACCCGGATCGCCATAATGCGCCCGGCAATCGCCACAACTGCACGTTCGGAGTCCAGGGTCTCCGAAGTCGCCTCGCCCCACTTGGCACGGATCTCCGGGATCGTGTGTGAGGCTGGGAACTGGTTGGGATAAGCGGCCTGCCCCAGCTTCTCGATTTCAGCCAGTTTGGACCTGCGCAATTCAAAAAGATTGCGCTCAAATTCCGATTCAAACACTGTATTTCCTTCTGTGTGCAACGATGAGGTCTAACCGTCAGTATAGCTGCGCGGGCTTGCGCAGAGAGCGGCCGCAACTTCGCATCACGGCGTTGATCGTGTATAACCACCAAGGGATGCCGTTCCATCGACCACTGCCGAATTCCGACGCCCGCTCAAAGGGTTCCAGCGGAATCGATGCAATCGTCAAGGCGGAAACCGGAATCCAGATCGCCCTCATCCTTCCCAGCTCCGTCGTGATCTGCTGGCTCATCGGCGCATGGGCTGACAAGCATTATCACCAGTCCTGGATCGCAATCGTCGGCGTCATCTTCGGAGCCGTCTCCGGACTCGTGTACATCATCCAGTACGTGATCCGGGCTGATCGTCAGGACCGAAATGAAACCGCCGCGCAAAAGGGGACGGGGAAGGGATCAAGCGGCTCGCCTCAATGACCCAGGAAGCGCATCCATTACTTGAACTCCCTAACGATGCTGCTGAGGTAATGCTTCAGCGGGCGATGTATAAGACGTTGATTTTGGGAGTGATCGCCTCTGTTGTCCTGCTCGTCGCTTCCGGCTGGCGAAACGCATCCATGCTGATGGTCGGCGCCCTTATCTCCGCCGCCAGCATCTTTGAGTGGCAACGCCTCGCCCGCGTTATTCGCGCCAAACTCGATGCAGAAAAGACCCCGCGCAGCGCTCCCGCCGTGGTCGTGTTTTTTATCCTCCGCCTGGTCCTCTACGGAGGTGCCATCTATGTTAGCCTGAATTGTTTACAGGGCTCTGCCGTGGCGTTGCTATGCGGGTTGGGATTGGCTGCTCTTACCATCCTCTGGCAGGCGCTCCGGGTACTCCTGGATTAAAGATTTGCATCCCGGCACGGGATACTTCATTTCATTGCATCACCAACAAGGAAAGACCAAGTCTTCATGCCCGAATCGTATGCTTTGACCCGCCTGCTCAATCACCTCTTCGGCGGAATCATCTCCTCCATCCTGCAGGCCATGGGTATTCATCCGGCAAATCCCGGAGCGCCCATCAGCAACACCTTCACAGTGGAATTGCTTGTTGTGCTGGGGCTGATCGCGTTCTTCGTGATCGTAC
>Ga0207695_10007463_pt1 | contig 13893 bp, 14 predicted proteins | sample KBSC54metaG_FD_184354 | JGI IMG/M metagenome (GOLD analysis project Ga0207695, IMG submission 184354) | Corn rhizosphere microbial communities from Kellogg Biological Station, Michigan, USA - KBS C5-4 metaG (SPAdes) (version 2) | ecosystem: Host-associated > Plants > Roots > Rhizosphere > Soil...
TTTCACCCGTAATCGGTAATTGTTGAAGTTCCGAAAGCCATAGGCTTGCCGTTGCAGGACTTCCATTTTGGTGTGGAAACCTTCGGTGATGCCGTTGTTTCTGGTGAAGCGCCACATCGTGGCGATTTCTTCTTGCCAGGAATGGAGCGTATTGCCGAGCGCGACGAGCGGAGCGAGTCCGGCCGCCTGCAGTTCGGCGATCTGGCGGAGCAGGCGCGGCGCCAGTTTACGGCACCTTCGTTGGTTCTGGTGTTTCTCGAGCAGCAGATAACAAAGCCGCTGTTTAAAGCGGTAGATGAGCTCGAGGGCCGGGTGCGTGGCCAGGTAGCGGCTGAGGCGCTGGTGTTGGTCTGGCTTCAGATTGTGCCGGTGCCGGCGCATCAGGGAGATGAGCCCCCTGTTCTTCGAGCCGGCCGGGTCCAGGTCACGCCAGCAGGCCATGAAGTGATGATTCACCAGCCGGATGACGTGGAAGCGATCGGCCACGATGCGCGCCTGAGGAAAGTGTTTGCGCACGATGGCGCGGTAGACAGCGGCCAGATCCATGCACACCACCTTCACCAGATCTTTTCCCTTCAGCCGGTTCAAATACCCTTCCAGCGAGGCTTCGCTGCGGCCGAGCACGACATCATAGACTTTGTGGTTTTTGAGATCACAGAAAGTGGTGGCGAAGCCGTGCTTCCTGGTAAAGAAATGCTCGTCTATGCCGAGAATCTGCGGACATTCCTGCGCGATGCGTTCGCCCGCCATTTGCCGCAGCCAGGCGCCGAACCAGCGCTCGACCGTGGCACTGGCGATCTGTTCGCGCCGGGCTAGACGGCTGCGACTGATACCGTCAAAGTGTTTCTGGCAAACCGCGCGGCGAAACGGCTCACTGGCGCGCATGCGCGGCAAGATGCCGGGAAAGCGTTGCCAGAAGGTCCGTCCACAGCCGCAACAACGCCACTTTCTGCTCTCCAGCTCGATCACGCAGTGCCGCACGCCCCAGCTTTCATGCCGCGGGCGGCGAATGCGTAAGTCTTTCATCCGCAGATTCGATCCGCCACAGTGAGGACACAAAACCTCCCCTGTGAAGCGCGCAGTTATGCGGACCTGACCGCCCGCTTCTTCTATGGCTGTAATCTGATAATCGGGTAAACCCAATACCACCTCTGATCTGATCAAAACTTTTCCTCGCAAGAATGTTTTATCAGTCAGAGGTGGGGTTTGCCCCCATTAACGAGCTAGAGCCGACATCGTCATACCGTGATATGTCCACGTTTGCTGCACGTTCATCGAAAGTGCGCGCGCCGTTTCCTCCGCGGATAGCGGGGGTTCGAAACCGTAAAATCTCCTCAGCACCCAACGGGCAGGGCGGCTGGCCAGAACGTGCAGAGGATCCCACGCCGTTTCGTAAACAAGCAGCGTATCGGGTCTGCGGTTGTTTAGTTTCGCGACTTCCGATGCGCGGAAGCTCTTCAACTCGATGACGCTGCGGCGCGCGCTGACAAATCCAAATTCCGGTCGCCTTAGTGCGTCGGACATCGGGAAGGTGGTCGCTACCACGCCCGGATGGAGTTCCACGGCTGAAGCCCCTTCCCGCTCCAACTCCACAAAATCGACGAACGCGAGATTGTTCTCAAACGGAAAGGGATAAAGCGGATTCACGAAATTCGCCACAATCAGGCTTGTCAGAAGCGCGGCCAGCGCCCACTTGCGCGGATTCGGAAGCAAAGCCCGCAGAGCCACGCCGAACGCGATATAGACGATCGGCAGCACGGGCAAAAGATAACGCTCCAGAACCGCCCCGCCAAGCGCCGTGACCACCAGGACATTGGCCACGACAAACGCCAGCGCAACGCGCCACGGTCTGCTTCGGAACAAAGGCATCCGTCGCCACGCCCACACCAGTACGAGGGTTCCAAAAATGTGACCGCTACCGATGAACAGGTAATAGATCCGGCGCAGGAGCGATAAGGTCAGGCGCACCGGGTTCAGCGGATAAAACAAGTTGTACTCAGTGAACTCGGCGTTCCCCATCCAATGTCCCGTGACAGCTTTGAGAGCGATCAACCACACAGCGAGAGCCAGGGCGGGCAACGCAAACCAGGCGGCATCCCTCGTTCGCTTCTCCCAAATCAGCCAGGCGGAGAAGACGAGCGCAGTGGCAAGTCCTGTCTCCTTCATCAGAACCAGTGCAACGCACGTAAGGGCCGCGGCACGGATGCGGTCCTGTAAAAACAGGAGCAGCGCCAGGACACTGAAGCACATGGCGGGCATGTCCAATTGCGCCAGCATCGATTGCGCGAAGAACAGCGGCGAGAAGCAGAGCATCGCGAGGGCGCTCAGCGCAGGCGTACCTGGCGCATCGCGAGACAGTTCAATCGCGAGCAGAAACGTGAACAGAACGCCGAACGAAGCGAACAGCAGCATCGCGATACGAGTTCCGACGATTGAGAAACCGAAAACGTGCCAGAAAACGGCGAGGCAGGCCATCATTCCGGGAGGATGCACATTGGGCGTGGTGGTGTGAGGAATGAGCGCACCCGAGCGGAACAGATCGAGCGCCGCGGGGATGAACTGCCCTGTCTCATCCCAATAAAAAGGCACGCCGAGAATCGGGCCGTGCGCCAGGACCATAAACAGCGCGATCAGCGCGTAGACAAAAACGTAAGTCTGTCGCCTGACCGGCGGACGCGGCCGATACATCCTACTGGATGAAATTGGCGCCGGCGCGCGGTTCCAGGCGAATTTCCCCGAACGCGGATTCGTATTGGCTCACGTTCTGCTGAAGGATTCCAAGCAGCGCCTTGGCCTGTTGCGGACTGACGTAGACACCCTGGAAGTTCTTGATATGAACGTTATCCGGCGCATTCTGCTCGATCTGACCGAACATGAGAAAAAAGTCCCAGAGGTTGACCCGGATTTGCACGCTGTTGGCGTAGTTTTCGCGGTAGTCGGGTGCCTTCTCAAGGAGAATTCGGGGTTGGGACGGTGTCATCGCCCTTCATCGTACCGTAGAGCCGCGACAATCCGTTCTTGACATTCCCCTTGCCGGCATTTTAAGGTAGCGTTTCGTCTTCTGCCACAACCTGTTACTGTGGACGGAGAACTGCGACGCGGACTTGAATCAAGTGGACATAGGCACACAGGCGCTCATCGACCAGGACTATCCCTCCACGCTGGAAAGCGTCGATCAGGCGGAAGAATCGATCCTCGAAGCTGCCGGGCAGGCGGGTTTTGACGAGGATGAACAGCATCGTATCGGCATGGCTTTCCGGGAGTGCATGGTGAATGCCGTGGTACACGGAAATCGATACAACCGAAACAAGCAGGTCCACGTTCGTGCGGCAAAAACACCCGAACGGTTTACAATTCAGATTACCGATCAGGGCGAAGGGTTTGAAGTTCAGCATGTTCCGGACCCACTGGAGGAGGACAATCTGCTGCGGCATTCGGGGCGCGGGTTGTTTTTGATGGGTGCTTTCATGGATGACGTGAAGGTGCGCAAGGTGGAGCCGTCCGGCACGGAAGTCACGCTGGTCAAGAACGTTTTGCCGCCGCAGTGATCGCGGTGAGTTTCAGTTGTGCCGCACGGGAATGTGTGGCGTATTTAAAGAATTATTCGAGGAGACGAAGGCGAAATGAGCGTTAAAATTAGCAACCGTCAGGTGGGTGACGTTACCGTGGTCGATGTTTCCGGCCGAATTACTCTCGGGGAAGGATCGAGCGCCCTGCGCGACGTCCTCCGGGACTTGACAGCCAAGGGCAACAAGAAAATTCTGCTGAATCTCAGCGACGTGTCGTATATCGACAGTTCCGGAATCGGCGAACTGGTTTCCGGGTTTACCTCGGTTGCTAACTCGGGCGGCACACTCAAGCTGCTGGGGCTGACCAAGCGCGTGAAGGATCTTCTTCAAATCACGAAGTTGTACACGGTGTTCGATGTACACGAAGAAGAAGCGCACGCGATTCGCAGCTTCGCATAAGGTTTTTTTGAAGTCACACGGGCCGGGACTGCCGAAGGGCAATTCCGGCCTTTTTGTATTACGCCTCCCTGTTGAAAGCCGGTAACTGACAGCATGAGCTGTGTGTGCCTTTTGAGTACTCTTAGCCCCCGCCGACAAACATCACGATCTCGATCTGGGCGCCGTCCCGGATCTCGGTCGTTCCCCACAAATCCCGCTTCACAATAGCCCGGTCGAGTTCAATCGCGACCCGCTCCGGAGGCATTTCGAGGGACTCCAGCATCTGCCCTAGATTGGTCCCGGCGGTGAACACGCGCGCTTCCCCGTTCACCGTTGCACTCACTGTAAGCTGATTTTCCGTCGGCACGCGATCCCGTGGATTATTATAGTCCTTGGGCGAAAACCCATCCCATAAAATCATCACATCGCATGCCCACTACCCCGGCTGAACAATGGCTTCCTGTGTTGTTGCAGATGGCGCTCGCAATGATTATCGCGGCGGCGCTTGTCGCGTTGTCATTCGCGCTTGGACACCGTGTTAAGAACCGGGTGAAAGACATGCCGTACGAGTGCGGAATCGCTCCAACCGGGGATGCCCGCGAGCGCTTCAGCGTGAAGTTTTATCTGGTGGCGATGCTTTTCATCCTTTTCGATATAGAAGCTATTTTTCTTTACCCGTGGGCCGTGGTCTACAAGCAGCTCAAGATGTTCGCGTTCCTCGAAATGCTGGTCTTCGTCGTTCTGATTCTGGCGGGCTTTTTCTTCATCTGGAAAAAGGGCGTGCTCGATTGGGCTGAGGCCGAACGTGTGAGACCCGCCACCAATCTCCGGGGCATGCTGGAAGAAAGGCGGAAGAAGGTAGCTTGATGCCGATTCCCGAATCTCTTGCCGGAAACGCAACAGCCGCCGCGCTCGCCGGCCTGGCCAGAACCGCGAAGTTTGAATTCGACGAACTTACAGTCGAAATTGAACCGTCTAATATTCTGGAAGCTCTGCGCCGCGTGAAGCACGATTTGAAGTTCGAACGGATCGCGTCGATAACGGCAGTCGACCGCTATCCGGCCGAACCGCGCTTCGAAATCGTTTACCATCTGCAGGCCATTTCAGCGAAGCAGCGGCTGCGTCTGAAGGCTCGTGTGTCCGGCACGAATCCGGAGATCGAATCCGCCACCGGCGTATATCACGGCGCGGACTGGTACGAGCGAGAAACCTTCGATCTTTTTGGTATCCGCTTTCTGAATCATCCAAATCTTACCCGAATTATGATGCCCGAAGACTGGGAAGGGCACCCGCTGCGGAAGGACTACCCGATTACGGGTATGCGGTACTAACGCATGTCAGACTTTGACAGTGTGAATACGGGAGTAACTTCCGAATTCGAAGTTCGTCGCGATACCGCTGAACAAGAGACTCGCGGGCGCCGCAACATGGTGCTCAATATGGGCCCGCAGCACCCGTCAACGCACGGCGTGCTGCGACTTCTGCTTGAGCTTGACGGAGAAACCATTGTCAAGGCCGCTCCGGATATTGGCTTCCTTCATACCGGCATCGAGAAGGAATTCGAAGTCAAGACCTATCAGCAGGGTGTGACGCTGACGGACCGCATCGACTATCTCGCTCCGCTTTCAAACAATCTGGTCTACTGCCTGGCAGCGGAAAAGCTGCTTGGCCTTGAAATCCCCGAACATGCGCAGTGGACACGTGTGATGCTGACGGAGTTCACGCGCCTGAACAGCCATCTGGTTTGGCTCGCCACCCATGCCATTGATATTGGCGCGATGAGCGTATTCCTCTATTGCTTCCGCGAACGCGAAGAGATTCTTCGGATCTTCGAAATGTTCTCCGGCCAGCGTATGATGACCAGCTATTTCCGTATTGGCGGGCTGGCGCTGCCGCATCCGCGAGGCTGGCAGAAGCGCGTGAAAGATTTCGTCGATATTTTTCCTTCGCGAATCGATGAGTACGAAGAGCTTCTCACGAGCAATCGAATTTGGATGGGCCGCACCCAGGGCGTCGGCTACATTTCGCTTGAAGATATGCTGGACCTCGGCGTTACCGGACCCATGCTTCGCGCCGCGGGACTGGCGATTGATGTTCGGAAGGACGCGCCTTATTCCAGCTACGAAAAGTTCGATTTCACGGTGCCAACCCGCACGGATAACGATGTGTTTGGCCGTTACCTGCTGCGCATTGAAGAGATGCGGCAATCGCTCCGCATTATCAAACAGGCTCTCGAAGGAATGCCATCCGGCTCGCACCAGGCGGATGCTCCTGGAATCGTGCTTCCCGAACGAGAAAAGATGAAGACTCAAATGGAGTCGCTCATTTATCACTTCAAGATTGTGACCGAAGGCTTCCGGGTTCCGGAGGGAGAGGTCTATATGGCCGTGGAATCGCCGCGCGGAGAAGTTGGCTGTTACATGGTGAGCGACGGTACGCAGAAGCCTTATCGCGTACACTGGCGCGGGCCGAGCTTTGGCAACCTGCAGTCCATTCCGAAGCTGATTGAGGGCACGCTGATTGCGGACGTAATCGCAGCGCTTGGCAGCATGGATTTCGTCCTTGGAGATACGGACCGGTAACATGACTTTCTCTCCCGAACTCGAAGCCCGCTTCGAAAGATTTTTGGCAAAGTATCCGGCGGACCGAAAACGATCCGCACTCATCCCGATGCTCATTTATGCTCAGGATGAAGTCGGTTCCGTTACCGATGAACTGGTGGACGAAGTGGCCAGGCGCGTAGGCGTGAAGCCGCTCGAAGTCCGCGAAGTGGTTGGCTTTTATTCCATGCTGCATGCCAAGCCCATGGGAAAGTTCCATGTGCAGGTTTGCACCAATATCTCCTGTCTGCTGGTGGGCGGCGAACAGCTGTATGAACAGGCGTGTCACAAGCTCGGCCTTGGCCATAAGCAGGTGAGCGCGGATGGTCGCATTTCGCTCGAAGAGGTCGAGTGCATCGCGGCGTGTTCCTGGGCGCCGGCCGTGCAGATCAATTACGACTACTACCACGACGTGACGCCCGCGCAACTCGATAAGTTGCTCGACGGGTTGATGGCGGGCAAAGCGCCCGAACAGATTACGGAAGTCCCGAAGGTCAATAGCTGATGCTTTATAACCAGCCGAATCCGCTTGAGGTAAAGGTTCTTACGCGCCGTTTCGGGCTTCCGAACTCGCAGTCTATCGAGACGTCTCTCGCGAACGACGGCTACAAAGCCGCCGAAAAAGCCCTCGGGATGTCGCAGGAAGAGATCATCAACGAAGTGAAAGCGTCCGGTCTTCGCGGTCGCGGCGGCGCCGGCTTCCCCACTGGCATGAAGTGGAGCTTTGTGCCGCGTCAGTCTCCCAAGCCGAAGTACATCATGGTCAATGCGGATGAGTCCGAACCGGGCACCTGCAAAGATCGCCTGCTGATGGAATACGACCCCCATCAGTTGATTGAAGGCGTGATCATTGCGGCTCTGGCGGTGGGCGCGGAACAGGGTTACATCTACATTCGCGGCGAATTCCGGTATCTCATTGAGCACATGGACAAGGCTATTGCGGAGGCCTACCAGCGCGGATTTCTGGGCAGCAATATTTTTGGCAGTGGCAAGACCTTCAACCTGGCTACGCATTCGGGCGCGGGCGCGTATGAATGCGGCGAGGAATCGGCGCTGCTGGAATCATTTGAAGGCAAGCGCGGCAATCCGCGTATTCGGCCTCCGTTTCCAGCGGTTGCGGGCGCGTATCAGTCACCCACAGTTCTCAACAACGTGGAGACGTTCTGTTCGGTGCCATCCATCATTCTGAGCGGCCCGGCTTATTTCGCGGGCCTCGGCAGCCCGAAGAACGGCGGCACGCGGCTGTTTTGCCTTTCCGGGCATATCAACAAACCCGGCGTTTACGAACTCCCGATGGGCTTCAATCTCATGCGCATGATCAACGAGGTTGGCGGCGGTATGCGCGGCGGCAAGAAGCTCAAAGCCGTGATTCCCGGCGGTTCTTCATGCCCTGTGCTGAAGGCCGACGAGTGCGACGTGAACATGGATTTCGATTCCGTGGCGGCCATCAAATCGATGCTCGGCTCGGGCGGCGTGGTGGTGATGGACGAAGACACCTGCATGGTGAAGGCGGCGCTGCGCATTATGCGTTTCTACGCGCACGAGAGTTGCGGCTGGTGTATTCCGTGCCGCGAAGGCACTACCTGGCTGCGGAAGTTGCTGCAGCGTTTTCACGACGGCATGGGCACGCGGAACGACATCGTTCTGATCGGCGATCTTTCGAAAAATATGCTGGGCCGAACATTTTGCCCGCTGGGAGATGCGGCCGCGATGCCGACCATCTCGTTTGTCGAGAAGTTCCGTGATGAGTTTGAGGCGCACCTCGACGGGAAGCCGTGCCCCTATGAAAAATCATCTCGTTTGGTGGCGGCGTAGGCGTTATCAGGTTCCAAATCACTGGCTAATCAAACATGGCTGACCTTGTAAAATTCACAATCGACGGACACGAGCTTGAAGCCCCGGCGGGCACGCTCGTGATTGAGGCCGCGAAGAAAAACGGCATCGAGATCCCGTCGTTCTGTTATTACGAAGGCTATTCGCTGCAGGCCGCCTGCCGGATGTGCCTGGTGGAAGTGGAAAAAATGCCCAAGCTGCAGGTGGCGTGTACGCTGCCGGTGGGCCCGGGCATGATTGTGCGCACGGATACCGCGCAGATTCACGCGGCGCGCAAGGGCACTCTCGAATTCCTGTTGGGAAATCATCCTCTCGATTGCCCCGTTTGCGACAAAGGCGGCGAGTGCGAATTGCAGGACATGGCTTTTCGGTACGGCGCCGGCGAAAGCCGCTTTACTGAAATGAAGGCGCATGTGGATGAGCAGCAATGGTCGCCCGTGGTCTTCTACGACGGTCCGCGCTGTATTCTCTGCTTCCGCTGCGTTCGCGCCTGCGATGAAGGCATGGCAGTGGGTGCCCTGGGCGTGATCAATCGCGGCAGTAGTTCCTTGATTGCGCCGAATAAAGTGGATCATCTCGAATGCGACGAGTGCGGTCAATGCATCGATATCTGCCCCGTCGGGGCGCTTACGAGCGGAACTTACCGGTATCAGACGCGGCCCTGGGAGATGGAGCACGTCGGCACCGTTTGCACGCATTGTTCCGATGGCTGCAAGACCACGCTGGGAGTGCGGCACGACGAAATTATCCGCGGGAATAATCGGGACAGGTCCGGCATTAACGGCGAGTTCCTCTGCGTGAAGGGCCGGTATGCGTTCGATTTCTACAACCACGCGGAGCGGCTGCAGTCTCCCATGGTTCGGGTCAATGGCAAGCTGGAACCAACTTCCTGGTCGAATGCGCTGGCGCTGGTGGCGAAGAAGTTCGGCGAGGTGAAGGCGCGCGGCGGCAAGTTCGGCATTGTGGGGTCGAACCACACCACGAACGAAGAGAACTTTTATCTGCAGAAGTTTGCCCGCGAATGTTTGGGCACCAATAATATCGATCACCGGCGCACGGGCGATGTAACCACTCTGGTGGACGCGCTTTCCGGCACGACGGGCAAGCTCGCTTCCACGCTCGACCTTTACGAAAAGAAAGCGATTCTTGTGATCGGGTCGGATCTCTCGCTGGAGCATCCGTTACTCGCGTTTCAGATTCGGGCAAATTTCCGGCACCACAATGCGCATATTTACACCATTACCGCCGGGCCGGTTCGCGAAGACATCTATGCGGCGAAATCGATTCGGCAGCCGCGTTTCTCTGAATTGCAGGCGTTGCCTGAACTTGCGGCGGCGCTCGCTGCTGAAGGCGAGCTTGTCATCCTGTTCGGCGATTCGATCAAAGGCGACGACGTTCGCAAGCTGATTGCATTCGGCGAATCTCTGGGCATTCCCGTCAGCTATTGCGCGCTGGTCGATTACTCGAATTCGCGCGGCGCGATCGACATGGGTCTCACCCCGGAGTTACTGCCGGGCTATCGTGCCTCGGGCGCGCCGGGACTGAACGTTCAGGAAATGCTGGCCGCGACCGATCTCGATGCGTTCTGGGTAATCGGCGAGAACCCCCTGCGGCACGCGAAGCTCGCTGCAAAACGGGCGTTCACTGTGGTGCAGGATCTGTTTCTCACCGAAACCGCGCAGCTTGCGGATGTGGTTCTGCCCTCGGCAACGGCTTACGAAAAGAACGGCACGGTCACTAACGGCTGCGGCGAAGTGCAGCGGCTCAAGCGCGCGGTCTCGACGCTGGGCACCAAGCCCGATCTTGAAATTATCGGTTTGATTGGGAAAGAAATGGGCTTTGCCCCGCGGATGGGCCCCTGGATTCCGGACAATGTCTACAACGAAATCCGCCGCACCGTAAAGGGCTATGACATTCCTCTGCCCATGGTCACTCTTAGCGCGCAACAGACCATGCCCGTCAACGGCCGGGTTGGCGTGCAAAGCAACCCGGAACTGGTCGCCTCGGCGCACGAAAATCTCTTCACGTCGGGCACGCTTGGGCGGTATTCTAAAATACTGAATTCAGTTATTGAGCGGAAAGCCGTGAAGGAAGCCCACCGGTAAATGGAATTTCTCATCATCACTCTGGTCAAGCTTGCGCTGATCACCTTCGTTTTCATGACGGCGCTGGCGTATTTGCAATGGGTGGAACGGAAAGTGATTGCGCACGTTCAGGTCCGAATGGGGCCGTCGCGCGTGGGTCCGCATGGCTTGTTACAGCCGCTGGCGGACGTTATCAAGCTCATCACAAAAGAAGGGGTACTGCCGCCGCACGTCAACACCGGTTATTACCTCGCCGCGCCGTTTCTCGCGGTGTTCATGGCGCTGATTTCCATCTCCATTATTCCGTTTGGAACCGAGATCAACATTCCGGCTTTCACCGTGGCGGGAACTACTGTAGGGCCGATCCACACCATGATGGAACTCGCCAACGTGAACGTGGGCGTGCTCATGATTTTGGGTGTTAGCGGGATGGGCGTTTACGGCATCGCGCTCGCCGGCTGGTCTTCTAATAACAAGTACGCGCTGCTGGGCGGCTTGCGCAGCTCGGCGCAGATGATTAGCTACGAATTGCCCATGAGTTTGGCCATCGCTTCGCCGCTGCTGGCCGCCGGCACGCTGAGCCTTCGCGGCATTGCGGATTCGCAGGCCGGATATTACCTGGGGTTCATTCCCCGCTGGGCTATTTTCCAGATGCCCGCTCCACAGATTCTTGCTTTCATCATCTTCATGATTGCCGCGTTCGCCGAAACCAACCGCATTCCGTTCGATTTGCCGGAAGCGGAAAACGAACTGGTTGCCGGCTTCCACGTGGAGTATTCCAGCATGACGTTCGCCGCCTTCTTCATGGCCGAATACGCGAACATGGTCACGGTTTGCTCGGTGGGGACTCTGCTGTTCCTTGGTGGCTGGCATCCGCTATGGCCAGCGTCCATGGGTTCGAATTTTGTTATTCCCGCGATCCTGGCCGGCTCCGGCGCCATTTGCCTTTATCACGGCCTGAATCCCGCCCGGCCTTTCGACCGCTACACGCTGCCTGTGTTCGCGGCGATCTTCTTCGGGCTTGCCGCGCTGATGCTTTATCCGCCCCTGGTGCCGGTACTCACGCCACTTGCGTGGTTCCTGGCAAAGCTCGCGTTCCTGCTCTTTCTTTTCGTCTGGATTCGCGCCACGCTGCCACGATTCCGGTATGACCAGCTTATGAGCTTCGCGTGGAAGTTCCTCTTCCCGGTGGCTTTGGCCAATCTTCTGATCACCGGTTTTTTGGTGGCGCTGGTACAGTAATGGACGTTTTCTTCTTCTCACTATTCGCGTTCATCGCGCTCATTTGCGCCATCAACGTAGTTCTGCAAAAGCATCCCATTTCAAGCGCGCTGTCGCTGGTGGGCGTGATGGCATCGCTTGCCGTGCTTTACCTGATGCTGGGCGCTGAGTTCGTGGCAATGGCGCAGCTGATCGTGTATGCCGGCGCGATCATGGTTTTGTTCGTGTTCGTGATTATGCTTTTGAACGCCGGTGTGGAGCAGCATAAGGGCCGCTCATGGGTGGCGAGGCTGCTTGGTCTTCCGGCGTTCGTCGCGCTTCTTGGCCTGCTCTGCTACTTCGTACAGCGCACCTTTTCAGGCACAGGTTCGGTGAAGTTCGGCGATTTCACCGGAGGCGGCGCATTGCCGATCGGCGCCGCGCTCTTCACCGATTACCTGCTCCCCTTCGAAGTGACTTCCGTGCTGATTCTGATCGCCATTGTCGGCGCGATCGTGCTCGCGCGAAAGGAAATGGATTAACCGATGGACCCCGCAGTCTTAACGGAGACGCTGAAAAATGGCGTCCCCACTTCCTGGTATCTCACTCTGAGCGCGCTGTTATTCGCGATCGGGGTGGCCGGTTTCATGATCCGGCGCAATATTATCACCGTGTTCATGTGCATCGAGCTGATGCTGAACGCGGTCAACCTGAGTTTCATCGCTTTTGCCCACCAGCGACAACAGGTCAGCGGACACCTTTTCACGTTTTTCGTGATGGTAGTCGCGGCAGCTGAAGCCGCCGTGGGTCTAGCGATCATCCTGACGGTGTTCAAGAATCGCTCTACTCTGAACATCGACGAAATCAACACACTTAGGAACTGAAGCCGAACTGATGCAGAACCTCTGGCTCATCCCCGCGCTCCCGTTCATCGGCTTCCTGATCAACGGTATTTTTGGACGCAAGCTGCCCAAGGTGGTTATCAATGCCATCGCGGTGCTCAGCGTTTTGCTCTCGTTTGCCCTTGTGGTCAATGTCGGTTTGGACAGCGACTGGGGCGCCAAGCCCATCCATCAGCACTATTTCACGTGGATGAAGAGCGGCGCTTTCGAAGTCGGCTGGGATTTCGGGGTCGACAAGCTGACCATGATCATGCTGATGGTCGTTACCGGCATCGGCTCTCTGATTCATATTTACTCCACCGGCTATATGGCGCACGAAGAGGGATACTATCGCTTTTTCGCGTACCTGAACCTCTTCATGTTCTTCATGCTGACGCTGGTTCTCGGCGCGAATTATCTGATTCTCTTCGTCGGCTGGGAAGGCGTTGGCTTGTGCAGTTACCTGTTGATCGGCTTTTACTTCGTTAAGAAGAGCGCCACGAATGCGGGGAACAAAGCGTTCATTGTGAACCGCATCGGAGACTTTGGTTTCGCGCTCGCGATGTTCCTCCTGGTGGTGAATTTCGGCAGTCTGGATTTCGGCAAAGTCTTCTCGGCGGCGCCCGGTAAACCCACCGAAGTGCTGACGCTGATTGCGCTGCTGATGCTGCTTGGCGCCACCGGCAAGTCCGCTCAGATTCCGCTCTACGTCTGGCTGCCGGATGCCATGGAAGGCCCTACTCCGGTATCGGCGCTCATCCACGCGGCCACCATGGTCACGGCCGGTGTTTATATGTGTTCGCGTTCCGCGGCGATCTTCACGCACGCTCCCATTGCAATGGAAGTGGTGGCGATTATCGGACTGGTAACCGCCGTCTTCGCGGCCACCATCGGCATCACGCAACACGACATCAAAAAAGTTTTCGCGTACTCGACGGTTTCGCAACTCGGCTACATGTTTCTGGGCGTCGGCGTGGGGGCGTTCTCGGCCGGCATCTGGCACCTGATGACGCACGCCTTCTTCAAGGCTCTTCTCTTTCTTGGCGCGGGCAGTGTGATTCATGCGTGTCACGGTGAGCAGGATATGCGTCATATGGGCGGGCTGCGAAAGTACACTCCCTGGACGATGTTCGTACTGGCTTGCGCTTCTCTTGCAATCGCCGGGTTCCCTTTTACTTCGGGATTTTATAGCAAAGACGCTATTCTCACCGCGGCCTATGGGCACGCGCCCTGGATGTTCTGGGTGGGCACCATCACCGCCTGCATGACCGCGTTCTATGTTTTCCGCGCATGGTTCATGACCTTCACGGGCAAGTATCGCGGCCACCATCATCCGCATGAATCACCA
>Ga0207695_10007465_pt1 | contig 13890 bp, 15 predicted proteins | sample KBSC54metaG_FD_184354 | JGI IMG/M metagenome (GOLD analysis project Ga0207695, IMG submission 184354) | Corn rhizosphere microbial communities from Kellogg Biological Station, Michigan, USA - KBS C5-4 metaG (SPAdes) (version 2) | ecosystem: Host-associated > Plants > Roots > Rhizosphere > Soil...
CGGTCCGCTCAGTTCATCGACCAAGCGGCGCAGGCCGTCGGGCATGTGCTCACGCTTGGTAAGGCCAAGCTTGTTTTCGTTATAGTGCTTGTATTGAATCCAGGCGGCGGAACCTTGCCGGGGGAACTCGTTCGCAAGCCTGTGCGCGGTCGCCGGTTCGAGGAAGCTCTTCGAGGTGGATGTGAGGAAACGGTTCAGCGCTTTGATAGAAAGCGGCAAGCGACTCGACCGCGCCGCTATTGAACCATGGCTCGACTCTTGCTCCCATAAGCCCTGATCGGCAGGATAGCAGAAAGGGCCTAGAGCCGTTATCCGATGATGGGTCGGTTCGCAGCAACGTGAGAAGTTCCTAGCAGAGCAAAGTAGAATGGTTGCTAAAAGGGTGAGCCAGTTAAGAGTGGCCACCGGTCGTAGAAACATTCCCGAGGCTTTGCTTCCAACGACGGTTGACAATGCGGGTGCGGGCACGGTATCTGTGGAATAGCTACGAAGCACTTCGGGCGCGGTAGCCAAGTGGTAAGGCAGAGGTCTGCAAAACCTTTATTCGTCGGTTCGACTCCGATCCGCGCCTCCAACAACTTAGCTGTATTTGCCATAATTTAGGCCTTCCCGGAACATCCCGCAAGATCCCGCGTTTTCCCGCTTTTCACGCATTCGCACCGGACGGAAACCGGACGAACGTTTCGAGCCGGAAATGTTTTGGCCTCGTTGGCGGCCCTTCACTGGATCACCTCAGGCCCTGGCGCCGGTTCTGCAGCGTCGATCTTTGCAGGCTTGGTTGATTGCTCGAACGCCGTCATCGCGCGATCCTGGGCCTCCTGGCGCACGTGCACGTACTTCATCACACTCCGAAGGTCCGCGTGGCCTAAGATCTTCGCGAGTGTTGCTACGGGCATGCCTGACTCGGCCGCGCGCGTCGCGAAGGTGTGCCGGAAATCGTAGATGACGAACGCGACACGGGACGCTTCTCGAAACTCGGCGCACCCGCAGGGGCACTTTCCCTTCACATGCTGGCGGCGCCGATGGGCGCACTTACAGACCGCTAGGTCTTCGAGAACACGGCCGTGCGCGCCGTTCACCTTCGCCATGTGGGTTCCCGGTAGCTTGCCCGGGAAAAGCCATGATGAACCCAGCGCCGCTCGCCTCGCGCAGATCCGAAGGCTTTCCGCCATGAGCTTCAGTTGGCGCCGGGCGGCGTGAGATTTCCCGTCGCGTATGGTCAGTAGCGTTTTTTCGAGGTCGAGGTCTTCGGTCCGGAGTGCCAGGATTTCTTCAGGCCGGCAGCCCTGGTTCAGCATCAGTCTCCCGAGGTCATGCAACGCAGAGGAGCGCCGCGCGGCATCTTCGAAGTACAGCGCCTCCTCTTCCTGGGTGAGCACGTGGATCCGCAAAGCGTCTTTGTCGCTGGGAATATCGACGCCGCGGACCGGATTCTCACGGGCCCAGTTGTGATCGATCCAGTAACCGAACGCCTTCGAAAGAGCATGCAGATCGTGACGGATGGTGATTTCTCGGACCTGGTGTTCCGTTCTGCGCCAGGACTTGAAGTCGTTCACGTGCCCGCGGAGAATTCCAGAGATCGGAGTCGCCTTGAAGAATTGGCCGAGGCTCACAAAACTGGTGCGAAGCCGGCGGGCAGTGCTGGGGTGATCGCGATATTCACCATCGGCCCATTGGAGAAATTCGACCATGGCATCACTGAAGGGTTTCACGTGGAGCTTCAACTCGTGGGCGCGGCCGCTGACTACCAGTTCCCGAGCTTTCGCTTCCTTCCGCGCCGCCGCGTTCCTGTTGCGTTCGGTGGCGGCCAAGCCGGTGTTGCTGCTGTACTCGCGGCCGTCGACCCAAAAGCGGTAGTGCCAATTTCCCTCTCGTTCCCTGATGGGCATCGTTCGTCCTCCTGATGCGTGATTCTAGCCATTCCCTTACGTCCACGTCCCGGTAGCGGATCACTCCGCCCACCCGGATATACGCCGGGCCATGATTTGCCGCGCGCCAGTTAGCGAGCGTGTGCTCGGAAACGTGCAGTTCGGCGGCAAGCGCGGCTGGAGTCGAAAGGCTCAGTTCGCGCCTCCGGCGAGAGCTTCCCGTCTGATAATTGCGAGTGCTGCCAAAGCTTCGGCGTCACTCGGGTGCGCCGCGCCGCGAGCCGCTATCCTGGCGATCATCGCGAGGCGCTCCCGGCCTTCCCGTTGACGCATGGCCACGGCCGGCACGCGGGCGTGCTCTTTACCTACGGAATGGTCTTGTGTATACTGTGGTTGCTGATTCATTCGTTTTTGAGGGGGCGCCTTGCCGGGCGCCCTTTTCCTTTCTAGGTCTCTATTGCCTGCTTCGATTTGAAGGCGATTTTCATTTAGTGTCCGATTCGGCAATGCAGATAGGTTTCGTTGGTCGTGACTTCACCGGCAGTTAGAAGCACGCCGGTCCCCGCGTATCCAAATATTTCTTCCATTCTCCCGGTGATGGCCTCTAGGTACGTGCCGTTGCTTTTCTCGATTCCGATTCGGCCGATCCCGCCATTGGTTGTATTGATGGTCGCGTTCGGCGTAGACGTTCCATCGGGTGCCTCGTCGAGCCGAAAGATAAGAGTGTTCTGGTCAGCTTGGTTTGAGAATCTAATATTTAGCTGATGCCAGTTGAGGTCACTCGTGGCTGTTCCATCGCCCACTAACGCGATTTCTGACTTATCGAGACCTTGCTCTCGGTGTGTAGTATTGAGGTCGTTGGTTTGGTACTTGAAGGTTCCGGGTCCAGCCGCAGTCGTGAATGGCCCAAGAAAATCGCCCTTGCTAGTTGTGGATTGCCCTTGCCATGCGACGAATATGCCCCATGACGTTGCGCCAACGTCGGGCTGGGAAATCCCCCAACCACAATTACCTGAGCCATCCGGTCCGCTCCCTCCGCCGCCAAAACTAACGGCGGGAAGCCCGTTGATTTCATTCAACTTGAAGACACATGCAGGCTCGCTGGCATCAATCGTGGCTGTCCTGTTATTCCCCGATCTATCCTGCCAGTGGTCGTTGGTGATAAATGTATGGCCATCGCTGTAGCTAGTGGCACAAGGAGAAATCGCAGTCATGCAATCGGCCGAGTACCAAAACTTTAAGGTCGCCCCGGAAGCGGTGGTGAGGACAGGAGTCCCGCAAGACGCTGGTGTGGAGTTTTGATAGAAAAAAAGGGGGATAATCTGAGCGTTCAGACTCAGGGAAGTGAGCAAGAAAATAAGCAGTCTCATTAGTTAGCCGTCCTCTCGGCATATAGCTTGTTGCGCATCGGGTTCGCTTTCATTTAACAGAAGCCTCATACTTTCAGATCAAAGATTCGTACCTTTCAAGCCTCAAAACCCTCATTGACCAAACGCCTCCCTGAACGATTGCTTAGGCGTCGGCGCGTTGCCGAATAGGCTTTCCCCGCCTTGAGCGAATTGGGCATCCTGCGCATATTGACGAACTGCATCGACGATCTTGCGCGTTGGAACGTCCTGCAGGGCCTTGGCGATCTTCACGCTTTCTGCCGAATAGGGATTGCGGCTCAGTAGCGCATCCTGCTTCAGGAACATGTCGAGATTTTTGTTGTGTCCGCGGGCTTCTTCTATGAGATCCAAAGCCTCTTGGACATGCGGGGTTAGGTTCCATTCGCCGGCCGCCTCCGCCTTAGCAAGTGGAGCCGCCAATCGATCGAGCTTGTTCTTGATTGCCGGAGGAATGCGGTCAATTTGGGCCGCATCCTTGAAGAACCGCCCGACCATGAGCCGGGATATTCGCGTTTTGCCATCCGGCGTGAGATCATCGCCCGAGGCTAGTCCCGCCCGCTCCTGCGGTGAGATAACCCCATCGTCGATCATTTTATTTAAGACTTCGGCGCCCGATTTGCCTTCGAGCACATTCGCCAGCGTTGCATCCGGGCCGTGGGCTTCGAGGCGGCCTGCGATGTCGTCTAGCGTGCCCTGCGATACCCGCCGCGAGTCAGCAATGGCGCGCTCCGGCGCCCTGAGCGCAGCCGTCCCGGTCTTGTTGAGGTCTGTTACTGCGGCTTGGGCCTGGTCTCCCCGCACTGCTTCATCGGAGACTTCCCGCACGAGTACCGGTTGCTTCATGCCCTTCACTTGTTCCGGATCGAGCCCGAATTGCGCGGCTTTTTGCTCAAGTAATGCACGGTATGCCGCCGCGCCTTCAGGGTTGCTCGCATACACCCGCTGCAGCATCATCCCGCGGCCATTGCCGCCGAGCGCATCGCCGCGGCTGTTAATCACAATAGGGCCGTTAGTCGCGTCTGGATTGTCGGTGACGTGAAGGCGAGGGTTAAACTGTGCCGCGCCGTTCATGACCTTGGCTTGGTTGTCACGCACGGAGTAGTCGCGGTCGTTGGTCAGCCCATACCGCGGGTTCGGTTGGAAGGTAACGCCGTGGTGCGACGTTTGGATGTCGCTTAATTCACGTAGGGCGTAGCGGGCGGGGAGTTCTTTAGCGTCTCCCGGGATGAGGACACTGGTGTCCTGAGGAGTTGCTGCCGGTACTCCTCCAGGCGATTCTTGAACCGCTGGGCCTTCTTGCGTTTCTCGAACGCTTCCTTGGCTGGGTTGGCCTTCTCGGACATCTGTTGGGATTGTATCATCGGCTTCCGCCCTCCGGATTTTGGCTCTATAAAACTCCGCTGCGCCGCGATTGCCGCTCGCAATGGCGTCCTCGAGACTGTTGTTCAAGTCTGCATTCTTCGCCGCTTGCGCCTGCGCAGCCTTAACCCGCTTCGCGTAAAACGATATTTCTCCGACCGTGCCGCCGGCTACCGCCTTCGCCAGGCGATTCTTTAGGGTTGCTGAGACCGTATTCCACAAAGGGCTGGCGAGCGTGGCATCGACAGCCTCCATAGCCGCTCCGCCCGCGATCGCCCCATGGACTCCGCCAGCCAAGAAGCCACCAGTATATCCGGCTGCTCGTGCAAGCTTCCGTCCAAGGCTGTTCTGCTGGCCGGTCCGGCGCGTCATAGTATCGCCTACCACTCGATCCGCGTCAGAATAAAACTGATAGTCCGCGTTGGCCTTCGCTACTTCCGGGAACGTCTCCCCGATCTGCGCCCGCAAGGCATCGCCCGCAACGCCGTGGGCGGCAATCATGGATTGGTCTGAAATCGGACGTCCTTCGAAGCGGCCGCCCTGTTTTGAAACCTCATCGTAAAACTGTCGTAAATTCCGCGCGGTTTCTATCGGGATCATAAGTTCCCCGCTAGTTGGATCCGGCGTGGCAAATTTCTTAAGTCTGTCCGCGATATCGGACACGTGCCCGATGCCAGTTTCCGCCATCGAACTCGGCGCAGCCGGCTTGCCTTGATTGTCGAGCACTGTGAAATCATCCCCAGCGGCGCGCTTCATGCGCTCCACGATGGGTGCTAGTGGAACACTGGCGCCAGCGGGCAAAGATTCATAGGCGGCGTCGAGTGCATCCCCGGCGGCTTGTCTGCCGGCCTCCAGCTTCCCTTTAATGCTTTTCAAGCTTGCACCGGTGATGCCACGGTCGATCATTTCCGGGATGACCTTTTCCGCCCTCAGCTTGTTGCCCTTGGTAGCCGGAGCGAGGACGCGCCCATACTGGGCTTCAGCATCGGCTTTCAGCGCTTCCGGTATGCCTTCCTGCGCGATGTCACCAACTTTGGCGACGGCGCCAGGTAGAGCCTCCGCGATCTTTGGTCCCGTGGCTAGCGCAGCGATCTGCCCAAACATGCGAGCAGGATTTGGAGAGGTCGCCTCCTGGGTTACGTTCCCCGCTGCGTCTCGGAGTTCCGCCTTGCCCGCCCCTGTATCCACTAGCCCGCCGATCATTGGACCAACTACCGGGATAGCGCGACTGGCGTGATTGGCTGCGGTAGCCATGTCACCCCTTTGGTAAGCGTCCCTGGCTTTTCCAGCCTCGTCGATCGCGTTATGAACCGCGCCGGTGATGAGCTTCCCGCCGGGCGTCGATTCCACGGCTTTACTGACCAGCGTTTTTGCCGCTCCGAGATAATCGCCGGAGTCGATCATGCCTTTGGCCTGCTTTGCCGCATCCTCCCCGCCGGTAATATCCGGCACAATCGCCTTGGCCGTGTTGTACATGCCTTTGATCGTGTCCGGGACAAGCCCGCGGAGAAATTGGCCGGTGGCATTAAGCGCCTTCGCCCCTAGGGACGGTTCGTCGGCAAACCCCCAGCCCTTACCGGCTGAATCGTCTGCGAAGCTCCACTGATCGGCCATCTATTCCTCGTACAGCTTCCCGCCGCGCTTGGTCAGTTTGATTTGGCCGGTGGGGCTGTTTACAACGCGCGTCTGGCCTTCGGCGATCCCGTTGGCGATGCTCGCTGGGATGTCAGTACGGATCTTGCCGGCTGGTTGACTGGTCGCGGCCGGGGTGGTGGCCTGAGTTCTACCGGCATTGCCCATTCCCGGCACGCCGCCCTCAAGTCGCGAGACGACCTGCTCAAACTTATCGAGCTGGCCCTGAGCGTATTCCTTCGATGGGGTCTTGCCAGTCGGTATCGTGTTGAGGATCGCAGAGCGCAGTTCGTCGGACCCTTGGCCCATGCCGGCCACGGAACGCAACGTCATCGCGTTTTCAGCGAGTAGCGCCAGCGATTGAACTGCCTCGGCCTGCTGTGGAGTCAATTGCGTCCCAGCGGTGCTGGCCAAGAACGCCTGTATCGAGCTATTGGGATCCGTTCCGCGTAAAACGAATGCGAGTCGGGCGCGCGTGCCAGCATCCATATCGGGAAGCGCTGCGATCGCCTTGCGCGCCGAGTCGATGTTGTAGTGCAGGTCGCTGAAGATGGCTTGCTTGCTCATCGCAGTGGCGCCTTGGCCGGCGGGAGCGTATTGCCCTCTGTTTGCGTTTATCTCATTGGCGCTGCGCATTTCGAGCTGGCCGGTGTTCTTGTTGATTACCGGATATTCGCGAGTGGCGCCCAGGCCCTCCATGCGGATTACGGCCTGTGTTCCGGTTGTGGCGGGGGTAGGATTGGCCGCCAGATATGAGATTGCCTTGTTTTTCTCATCCTCGGTGAGCACATTCGAGGCGCGAATTGAGCCCGCCAATAGGCGCGAATCCGTCATGGCTTGTGGTGGAAGTTTGGGCGCAATCTTCGCGAGAATGTTCTGAAACTCAATTTTGTTTTGCGTGCCCGTTTCCGAACCAGGATTGTTGGCTTTGAACCGCTGCTCGGGCGTCATGGCGGACTGGTTCAGCAAGGCGGGCGATTTCGCCGGGTCGTATTGTTCAACCGGAATGGCTTGAAGGATCCTCGTCGCTACTGGGTGCGGCAATCCGTCAATGAACTCCTGATACGCCTCAGCGTCCTTCGGCGGATTGGTAGCGAGTGCGCTAACGGCCTGCTGATAAGCACGGTCTGCGACTTCACCCTGTGTCTTCTGGGTGCGTGCGGTGATCTCGGGTCGCTCAAGTTCGAGACGCTGTGCGCCGGTGTCCGCTGCCTTCGCGCGTGATTGCGCCTGCACCATCTTTTCGCTGGCATTAAGCCACGCATCGGAGTACTTCTGGACGATCTGCTTTGCTGAGTCTCCGGTGGGGTCCTGCTGCATGGCCTGCTGAAGGGCCTGCAATACCGGCACGGCATTGGTGGGGTCGATTGCCCGATTGTGAATCCCGGCCTTGACCTTGGCCGCGAAGAATGCCGGATCGTAGCCAGCTGCTTTGGACGCTGCACCGATAGCGGCGCCATTCTCCATGTGGAGCGCATCCACCTTGCTCTGCGCATCGGCTAAATCGGCCATGCCCTTTTGGTACTTCGTCAAATTCTCCTGCACCACTGGGATCTGATCGGCGTGGCCGGCCTTGACCAGAGCGTCATTGAGCTTCTGACTGTCGAAGGTTGCGGCGCCGGTGTTCGGGTCTGTCGTGACGGCCTGCGAAAAGGCATCATTCAGCACCTTGCGTTGCTCGATCTGGCGCTGTTTTTCCCGCAAGTCCATTGCGGCGGATTGGGCGTTTAGCTGCGCTTCCTGGATGCGCAGAGGCCCCAACGCCTGCATCTGTTTCAACTGGAGTATTTGAGTAATATCCGCCAGCGGATTGATGGGTTGCGGAGGTCGAACGCTCAGCGGTATCGAGCTATCGATTCCGGGCATTAGGCAGCCGCTTCCGTGGTCGAGGAGGGCGGTCGGTTTTCCCGCTCGCGAATAAAGGCTTCAAGATCGGATGGGTAGACACGCCACTGCCCGACCATCTTTACGCCCCGCAATTTCCCGGAATGAATCCATCGCCGCAGCGTTAGCGGCTTGGTGGGCACTAATCGTGCCGCTTCAGCCAAACGATAGCCAGTCTGCATAATTTCCTCTCATCAGGTTCCGAGCACGAACGCACTTGTGCCCTTAATTGGAATTAACTGCTTTCCGCTTTGGACTCTCCCGATTCATCGGGCGTCTCAACGGATGGGTCCCTGTGGGCGAGGCAGAGGATTTCGCCGTATCAGGTGGCGTACCTGACTGTTGCGCCATTTAAAGTATCAGTGTCAAGTAAGCCCCATTAACCGCCTGCTCACTGCCACCTCACCGGGGATACTGCCCGGTTCTCGGTCGACGACCCCCAAGAATAAGTTAGCGTCTACGGAAGAATAGCACCAAGCGCATTAAAACGCAATAGGTTGCTTTTGTTTCAAAGGCGGCTGTTCGTAGCCCTTCTTAATCACGTCGCGGGCGTCACCTGATCGGGTAGAGTCATGGCCACTATTTTGGATCTGGAATGACAGCCCATCGGACGCTCTTAACGTCTCCCTGGATGAGATAGGCCTTCCCCCATGTCTTGCCTGTGACAGTGTCGATCTTGAAGGCCTGCGGCTCGTCATTCGCATCGCCCGGCACAGTGACGATCTGATAGCGTCCTACTTGAACCTCGGATCGACCGGGCGATTGAGCCTGCGAGAAAGCAAGCATCAAACCCAAAAAAATAACAATAGCCCACGGAAGTTTTTCTCTCATGGGCTGTATCCTATCGCAAAACTTGTCGAGCGTCGGGAGCCACGGATTTTCTGACTTCTGATAAGTGAGGATTATCCGAGGTTAGTAGCACCGGGTTGGACATCTGCGCGATTCGCTTCCAAAGGAGAAGGCACCGCGGCAAGCCGAAATGGCATTATCTTCCGCCGAATACATGCGCAAATCCCACAGTGATCGCACTGTATGTCGATTCCTTGAAAGATGCGCCCTGAATATGGACGTACTCTAGCGTGTAACCGATGTCGATAGCGACGTGGCGCGCAACAAAGCACCGGATGCCTCCACCCCCCTGGGCGAGAAATCGCGAATCTGAAAACCCCGATATATTCAGGATGTTCACTCCTGCGGAAGCCCCCAGATAGGGAAGGAGGCGGGGGTTACCAGTTTTGAAAAAGTACCGTGCGCCGCCGTCTAGAAACACATCTTGCGTGTCCCTATTGAATACTCCTGTGATGCCTCCGCCGATTAGCCAACCTCGACTCACGAAGTAACCGGTTTCCGCTTCAACTAGACCTACTGTATTCGATGGAGTCGTGTGCGGGATGATCGCAAAACCACTGAGGTCTAGATCCCACATGCCACGGCCTTGGTATTCATCATCCGGATTCGATATGCGCCGATTCCCCGCTTGGTCAGGGCTACGAGTTGGCCGAGGCGCAGGCTGTTCTCTTCGCCGCTCGACTCGGGGAGCGGATTCAGGTTGGGCGGGCGTCGCCAATCCTGGAATGGGCCGCCCAGCGGACTTGGCGGCCATGGCCTTGAAAACATCGTCTGGGACGCGCGCCCGTTGCATGAGGTCCAGATCACCCGGCAAGAAGGTGAAATTCACGCGATCGGCGGCCTGAATCGTCCGAATAATCGTCTGATTCGGGACTCCAGACTGAACCATTTTGATTACGCTTTCAGTGGTGAGAGTATCCGAGGTCTGCGCGAACGCTAAGCGCGCGCACAGAGCTATGGCGCACAAATAGTGTTTCATATTTCCTCCGACGGAAAAGATTTAGTAGCTAATGCCCGTGAATTGTTTCACACGCAGACCTTGGATGCAAGCGATGGTGCCCGATCAGGCCGGCAACGGCTCCGAACCCGGGTCAAAGACATCGGGGCTAGGTTCATCGGGCTCGCGCGTAGGCACCGGTGATACGCCAGGCGGCCCCTTCTCCGGATCGGGATCTGGCTCCGGAAATTTCGGCTCTGGTTCTTTTGGTGGATCGCTGGCCATTAAAGACGGCGGAGGCGGCATCGGGTACGGAGGATCTTGCGGCGTTCCCATGCTTTTAATTCTTCCCCTTGCCGCCCATCTCAATCGATATCGCCGTCTTGAAGAGGAATCGGCATTCCACCTGTAGGCGTTAGTAGACCGATCAGCGCTTCAGTTTCTTGATCCGAAAGCCTGATTGCGTGTTCCAGTCCTGTGATTCTTACGTCACTGCCATTGCCGGGACGGAAAACCTCGATCGACAGAATCAGGTTGGGATTGATAACAAAACGTCCTACAGTGATGAATTTCATCCAGGCTGAATTTCCCTTCTTCTTCGTTTTTTCATCCGCCCGACTGGCCTTGGTCCCCGAGTATTTCCGCCTCAGCTTTCCTATTTTTGCGCGCCGCCGCAGGCTGGTTTGCTATCGCGACTTCAATTTCCGCAAGCAAAGCATCGTATTCGTCAGTGATCAGGCGCGCAGCTTCGTCCATGTACTCCTGCGGACCCGATCGGCGCTGCGCCTGAAACTTTGCCCGACGCCGCTCTATTATTGCGATAACAGCGTTGGCATCCACGGAATCTACTTCTCTACCTTCGCCGATTTCCTCAATGATTTGGCCTTTTTCTCGCTCCATCGCGCCGCGGCCGCCTTCCTGGCAATTTCGCTAAGTCGCTCGGGCGAAAGACTTTTCGCGCGAGCTTTGCCGCCCTTCCCCTTCCCGCTGATCTGAGCCATATAGGCCGAGACGATAGGTGAAACCTTTTGTTTTTTAGCCATTGCGTAAAAGTAGATTTACGTCAAGTATACACCTGATGCTTACACAGTGCAAGATTTGCCTTGACAATCCATGCTTACACGGTGTATGCTGTCAGGGAAGTAAGTTACGGGAGCGTGATCGGCGCCAACCGGCCATGCTCCCTAAACAAAGAAAGCTATTAAGGAGCCTTCGATGCCTAAGAACACTGTACCCCGATCCCGGCGCGCCTCCGCGCGCAAGAACACTCCTATGACCAAGGCGGCGGCAGAGCGCCGCCTTAAGGAGTTGTTAGCCCAAAGTCTCGAAGTCCACCGCCAAATCGAGGCCGCCGCACCGCCGCCGAAACAGAAAAACGAGCGCGCAGCAACCCCGATCGATGAGAACTGGGAGGCTAAAAACGCTCGCATCGGTGCGACCCTCGATCTGCAAGACATCCCCGATTCGGAGCGCGCCTTCCTGGCGACCTGCCAAAAGATTCACCGTCGCGAACGGGGCTGCGACAGCCCTTTCGAGGAATTCTTCGCCCACCTGGTTTTCTTGGTTGAGCGGGGGCAGTGGCCCACGCCCGACGATGTAGCGGACAACTTGAAAACATTCCGGGAAGAGTTCGCGTACATGCGGGAGAGCTCCAAAAACTTTATCGAAGCGTACCCAGAGCAGCCCGCCGCGCCGGAGTCCAAACATGTCGCGTAAAGCCGAGGCAAAAATCGTGCGCCGTAAGACCGCGCGGCCAGCAACACCAATCAATGCAAAGACCGCATCGGAAACGGCCCGTGGGTGCCTCCTCCGGAATCTCAAGAGTCATTTCGAGGAGTTCTTGATCGAAGCGAAGTTGCACGATCTGTACTTGCTTGACAGCATCCTCATGGACTTCGCTTCGATCAATCGCGGCCCGGACTCAAAGGCAGCAGAAAGCCCTCTCGCCGAAGCGTTTATGCTCGCGCTCGACAGCGATGACACTTATGTAAAGGTGCCTAGCGATAACGTGGAAACCGTAGAGAAATTCTTAGCGATGCTTGACGATTCGCCCCAGGGCAAGGAGCCCGCCAGCGAGCCAGCGGGACGCCCAAATCTGGTGGTCTTCCCGGCACGCGAACCGCGTGCGGAGGCGTCCCATGCTTCGTAGCGCCGCCCGAGCCATGACCCCCACATGGACATGGCCGGCGACAACTCAACCGCGTGTCGATCTCTTTCGGCTGCGCAAGGCCACGCTCTACGCCGACATTATCGAAGCTGGCGGGATCTCCGCGGAGGCGGTCGACGGTTTCACTGTAGGCCAGTGGGCCGCCCTGGCACTGATCGCCGGCGGCAAGCCTCCGAGTCCCGAAACGTGCGCGGTGATCCGCCGGCTAGTTCACCAGCGAAGGGCATGGCGTGAACGCCTGCAAGGCCGAACACCGCAAGCCGCCTGATGTCCCTTGGAGCCCTCCCCCATGGCTACACGCAAACAACCTTCAAAAGCATCAACGTCTCGCTCGCGGGCTGGACTCCCGCTTCTCGCGGTTCGTCGGCGAATTTGGGACCAGGCTTGCGACCTGATCGCATCAGGCGAACGCGAGCACTCAGCCGTCCTGGCCGGCCGATTCCATTGCAGTGAACGAATTGTTAACCGCGTGCTGCTCATCGAGGGCATGCGCCACGAACGGGAAGCCGCGGCGCTGCGGACAGGTATTCTGAACGCGCTAGAAATCGCCAAGGATGCCGGGGTATCCACGGTGGAAGAATTTGCGGAGAGTCTATGTCAAACCGCGTAGGGTCAACTCGCGCCATTTCAGCGAGATATGTCACCTACGCTTGTAATTACAAGGCGTTTTTCGACATACTGCTGCCCATGCCACATCCCCAGCAGCTTGAACTCGTTCCCGGCACTGTGCCCGCGGATGATCCCCTGGTTCGTTTGCGCCGCGATTTGCAGTTCGTCTCGGAAACCGTGGTAACTATACTCGACAGCCTGCCCGTTCAGCGGCGCCCGATTCCGGAATGGGCGAAGGCTTTGCATTTGCGCGTGACACTACTGCGCCGAAACGGATTTTGCCCGTGTTGCCAGCAGAGCGAAGTTTGCTCACCCGAGGGCCGCGTTGAAGGCGCCGAGTTCGATCATTTTTATGGTCGACATCGGAACGGACCCGGAGAGACGTGGCTGGTCTGCGGCGACTGCAACCGCCGGCTGGAGAACACGGCTTTCAAGGCGAGTGCTCGCAGTGCATTCGAGGCCTATCAGGATGCGGTTACGAAAGTCTTGGCGGTTGGGCAGAACAAGCTGTTCTTGTGAACGGAGTTCCAATGGTGAATCTCCAGTTATTCCCGCTATCTGAACCGGCGCTTCTGACGATCGTCACCGACCGGGCGCGCGAATACGTCCACCACTCCAAGGCTTCGAACACGATCCGCGCGTACCGTTCCGACTGGCGGCACTTCGTGGCGTGGTGTATGGCGCATAGCCTCGCGTCACTTCCCGCGGCGCCCGAGACCGTGAGTCTGTACCTTGCCCAATTCGGCGGCCTACTCAAGGCTGCAACCCTCCAGCGGCGGCTGGCCGCGATCGCCAAGGCGCACCAGGCGGCCGGGCTCGAATCGCCCGCAAGCATGAAACACGCCTCAGTGTCCGAAGTGTGGAAGGGCATTAAGCGCACACACGGGACGGCCCAGGACTGCAAGGCGGCGGTTCTGACCAAGGATCTGCGCGCGATGCTGAGGACGCTTCCCGATAACTTGCTCGGTTTGCGCGATCGCGCGCTTCTGTTGATCGGCTTCGCTGGCGCCTTCCGCCGCTCCGAGCTCGTCGCGTTGCGCGTCGAGGATTGCGAATTCATCACAGAGGGCCTAACGATCACGATTCGCCGCTCCAAGACGGACCAGGACGGCGAAGGCCGCAAGGTGGGCATTCCCTACGGATCGAACCTTGAGACGTGCCCCGTGCGTTCGCTTCGCACGTACATGGAGGCCTCGG
>Ga0207695_10007471_pt1 | contig 13885 bp, 6 predicted proteins | sample KBSC54metaG_FD_184354 | JGI IMG/M metagenome (GOLD analysis project Ga0207695, IMG submission 184354) | Corn rhizosphere microbial communities from Kellogg Biological Station, Michigan, USA - KBS C5-4 metaG (SPAdes) (version 2) | ecosystem: Host-associated > Plants > Roots > Rhizosphere > Soil...
CAAGTGCCCCCACTGAGCGATCCACCTCAACTGATCCCGCCGCTCCGGTTGCGCCAAGTGCCCCCACTGAGCGATCCACCTCAACTGATCCCGCCGCTCCGGTTGCGCCAAGTGCCCCCACTGAGCGATCCGCCTCAACTGATCCCGCCGCCCCAGCCGCGCCACCCGCCCGCACGCGCCCTCTCGCCCCTGACCCGCCGAACCCCCTGACCCCGCACGAGGCGGCGAGGGCGCCACAAGCCAACACTTCGCACTCCCATTCTCACGAGCCCGTGCCCCCTCAGCCAAGCTCCGCAGCCGTCCCCCTCGACACACCCCCACCGCGACCCCGCCGCAAGCTCCTGTTCGCAGCCGCGACCGGCCTGTGTGTCATCCTCATCGCCATTGCGATCTGGACGATCTCCCACCGTTCGCTGACACCCCCCACCTTCGGCCGCCAGGTCGTCCCCTTTACGACCTTACCCGGGAAAGAGATTGCGCCCACGTTCTCCCCCGACGGCAACCACATCGCCTTCGCCTGGAACGAAGGCACGGGTGCCGGCCATCAGTACGATCTCTACGTCAAGTCACTCGGCTCCGAGCGGTTGCTACGACTGACTCACCATCCATCCAGATGGATGAGTCCTGCGTGGTCACCCGACGGAAGCGAGATTGCGTTCGTGAGACAAATGGGACAGCACGCCGGCATCTTCGTCATTCCCGCGCTCGGCGGCTCCGAGCGCAGTATCGTGAGCAGCGGGCTCACAGTGGGCGGCATCATCCAGGTGAGTTGGTCCCCGGATGGCCACCAACTGGCCTATTCCGCCTACGGCGAGGGCGGCGTACCTCAGGTGTTTGTCGTGTCACTGCAGACTCTGAGCACGAAGCTTCTGGCGCCGGCGCCCAAGTGTCACGCCGCCATGGAGCCTGCCTTCTCTCCAGACGGTAAGCAGCTCGCGCTTGCCTGTCTTTCCAGCTCCGCGGTCTACACTATAGATGTTGTGGGATTGCCGGACGGACCGGTGCGGGCGTTGGCTTCCATGTTGGGTGATCCAGAGGGGCTCATCTGGGCTTCAGATGGAAGCCGCCTCATCTTTTCAAACGATCCCGGCGATGGCGGCGAGTTGTGGCAACTCACTCTGGACGGACACCTGGAGCAACTCCCGTTCGGCGAGGATGGCTCCGCTCCGGCCGTTGCTGCCCGCGGTGCGCGCATGGCTTATGTGCGGGGGCGCAAGACTGTTGATATCTGGCGAGCCGATCTCACGGCGGCCCATCCGGAAGATTCCGTGGTCAAACTGATTTACTCCACCCGGATGCAATCGATTCCCCGTTACTCCCCGGATGGAGTCCACATTGCATTCCAATCCAACCGCTCCGGCAGCGTCGAGATCTGGATGACCGATGCCCAGGGCGCTGACCCGGACCGCCTGACCTCATTCAACGGCCCCTTCACCAGCGCGCCCAACTGGTGCTCCGACGGGCGGCGCATTGCGTTTGATTCCCGGGCCTCGGGTGTCCCCGCCATCTATATCGAGGATATCAACGAGCGCGTCCCCCGCCAGCTCGTCACGTCCCAGAATAGCCTGTCACGACCCGTCTGGTCCCAGGACTGCCGCTGGCTGTTCGCGAGCGATGCGCAGGGCGTGTTATATCGTGTCCCGTCCTCCGGGGGACGAGCCGAGCGTTTCACCGAGGACCCTTCGACCTACGACATCGCGGTTGCCGATCGGTTGATTTTCAACGTTCTGGAGCCGAAGGGCGTCGTACTGTGGAGCAAGCCGGTCAGCGGCGGACAACCGACGCCTCTCGAGGGCATGCCCCGGCTCGGCTACGACGACGCCTGGGCCACGACGACCGCGGGCATCTATTACACCGACTCCTCATCAACACCCATCACGGTCAACTTCTACGACTTCTCGAGCCACACCCGGCGGACCCTGATGACCTTGAGCGGAACACCGATCCCCGGCGGCGGTGCCGGAATCGCCGTCTCCCCCGATGGTCACTGGCTGCTCTACAGCCAGCCCGGCGATGAGCAAAGCGAGATCATGTTAGCGCCCGCGCCCTGAGGCACGGTTTTTCACAAGCCCCGCGTACGCCACGCCGCAATCCTGCTGCCCCTGACTGCCGACGCGCCGACTGCCCCGGCCCCTGCCGCGCGAGACATTCCATTTCCGACATCCCTCCGGTCAATTTTCTCAATAGTCCCGATGTTCCTGTTGAGGCTATCGTAACCGCTTAATGATCAAGCGTATTTTGATAGTGGGCGGCGGAATCGCAGGCTGGATGAGCGCAGCGTATCTTGCCCGCACACTGGGCGCGCAGCTTCCCGACGGCGTGCACATCACGCTCGTCGAATCAGCGGACATCGCAGGCATTGGCCTCGGCGAAGGAACCCTCCCCACCATCCGCCAGACGCTACGCCGGATCGGCGTCGATGAGACCCACCTCGTCAGAGAGTGCGGTACCAGTTTCAAGCAAGGCACCAAGTTTGTTCACTGGCGCTACCCTCCCGGCCGCGGCTTCCCCGACCATTACCTGCATTCCTACCAGGCGACACAGGAGCCCGGCGGCCTGGATCTGCTGTCCTATTGGCTGCTCGGAGTTGCCGGCCACAACGCCAATTGGGACGAGGTCAGCACACCGCAGAAGCGAGTCGCCGACTCAGGCCGCGCACCCAAGCTCATCCAACATCCGCATTACGAGGCCCCGCTCAACTACGCGTATCATTTCGATACCCTCAAACTGGCCGCGCTGCTGCGTAAGCAAGCCGTCGCTTCCGGTGTACAACACGTACTCGACACCGCGGACACGGTGAATCTGGCCGAGGACGGCTCGATCCGTTCAGTGACCACGCGGGCGCATGGAGAGCTGCAAGCCGATCTGTTCATCGACTGCACAGGCTTTCGGGCACAACTCATTGGCGCAGCACTCGGCGTGCCGTACACCTCGTGCCGCTCAATGTTGTTCTGTGACACCGCGCTGGCGATTCAAGTGCCGTACGAGCGGCCCGATGCACCGATCGCCTCCTACACCATCGCCACCGCGCACGACTCGGGTTGGATCTGGGAGATCGGGCTCGATGGCTACCGTGGCATCGGCAATGTATACTCCTCCGATCACATGGACGATGCGCGTGCCGAGCAACTACTACGGAAATATGGCGGCAGGGCAGGGCACGAGCTGGCGGCCCGCAAAATCCGCTTCGAGCCCGGCTATCGCGAGATCAACTGGAAAAAGAACTGTGTCGCGATCGGACTGTCCAGCGGCTTCTTTGAGCCGCTCGAAGCCACCCGCGTCGCATTCGCCGAGGCTGCTGCGATCAGCCTCGCGAACCTGTTACCCCGGGGAGCGAATCTGGAGAGCGCGGCCAAACAGTACAACCGCATCATGCGCCGGCGCTACGAGCGCGTCCTCGATTTCATCAAACTTCATTACTGTCTCAGCGAGCGCCGTGACTCCCGATTCTGGCTCGACAACGTCGACTCAGCCAGCATTCCCGACAGCCTCCAGGAGCTGCTGGGCACCTGGGAGCACCGTCCGCCCGGCCCCATCGACATCGACCACAACAGCGACCTGTTCGAAGAATCGAGTTGGCAATACGTGCTCTACGGTATGGGATACAAGACCGATTTGCACCCCCGCGCCGGAACATTCAAACACCACGATGAAGCCCGCGCTGCCTTCGCCGATATCAAACGCCAGGCCGCCCTGGCATGCCGCACCCTTCCGCCCCATCGCGACCTGATCACGACAGCCCGCGCCCACGCATTCGGATCTCCATAGGTACACTATCCATGTTTGTTTCATTTCACGGACGGCGGCTGTCCGCCGTCGTCCTGGCTTTTCTGGCCTTCTCTTGCGCCTCATCCGTCAGCGCGCACGAGCCGCCGATCCCCCAACGCCAGATTGCCGTGAACATCGGCGCCCCCGCTGGCCCCGTCGATCATTTTTTCGACCTGTCCGTGGGCTCGGACTTCCCCGGTACGCTGCGGCGTCCCGACAGTCAGGCACAACTCAAACTCGCCGCGGACGAGCTGGGATTCCGCTATCTCCGATTCCACGCGATTTTCCACGACGTGTTGGAAACCGTGCGACTCGTCGACGGCAAAGTGACTTACGACTGGTCAAAACTCGATCAGCTCTACGACGATTTGCTGACCCGGCACATCAAGCCCTTTGTCGAGCTCGGTTTCACCCCCCAGGCGCTCGCCACCTCGCCCAACAGCATCTTCTATTGGAAGGGCAATACCTCGCATCCGGATCTCACCCGCTGGGCCGACCTGGTCAGTGCTTTCATCCACCATGTCGAGGATCACTACGGTCGCGACGAAGTGCGCACCTGGTATTTCGAGGTCTGGAATGAGCCCAACCTCTCCGGCTTCTGGGAAGGCGCCGATCAGAAGGCCTACTTCGACCTCTATGACACAACCGCCAGATCCATCAAGGCCATTGATTCCGCTCTGCGCGTTGGAGGCCCCGCCACCGCGGGCGCGGCCTGGATTCCCGAGTTTCTGGCGCACGTGAAGCAAAGCGGCGCCGGCGTGGACTTTGTGACCACACACGCCTACGGCGTCGACGGCGGTTTCCTCGACGAAGAGGGCAGGAGCGATACCAAACTGTCTCCCTCTCCCGATGCCATCATCGGAGATGTACGGCGCGTGCGCCAACAGATTGCCGCATCGGCGTTTCCCCGACTGCCGCTGTACTTTACAGAGTGGAGCACGAGTTACACCCCACGCGATGCCGTGCACGATTCCTACATCAGCGCACCATACATCCTGAGTAAGCTCAAAGGCTCCGAAGGACTGGCACAGGGCATGAGCTACTGGACATACACCGATCTGTTCGAAGAGCCCGGTCCCCCCACAGCCTCCTTTCAGGGCGGATTCGGCCTGCTCAACCGCGAAGGCATCCGCAAGCCCGCCTGGTTCGCTTACAAATACCTCCACGCCCTCCAGGGAAACACCCTCGTCACCAGCGATCCCCAGGCCATGGTGTCCACTGAGAAGGAGGGCAGCCTCACCGCCGTCATCTGGGACTTCCAACAACCCCAGCAATCCGTCAGCAATCGACCTTTCTACACAAAGTCAGTCCCCTCACATCCCACCGCCCCCATACACTTCCAAGTGACCCATCTCCCACCACGGTCCGCCTACCACCTCGAGGTCTTCCGAACCGGATACCACGCGAACGACGCCTATTCAGCCTACCTAGAGATGGGCTCCCCCAAGGACCTGACCCCCGCGCAGATCCAACACCTGAACGACCTGACCCGCGACCTCCCGGAAACCCACCGCACCGTCCGCAGCTCACCGCAGGGAACACTGCAGATCACGATACCCATGAACAGCAATGACATCGTGCTCCTGAAACTTGCCCCAGGCAGGTAGCCAGCCGCACACGCTGCGCGTGGGCACACTGCGATCCAGAGTCGCGTCGCTCTGACGATGACGCGGATCGTTCAGCTGGGAAGTTCGAACAGCACGCCAATGACCTCCAGAGCATGAGTCAGTTTGGGAAGGCCCAATTCACCGCCGATACTCAATATTTCGGCTGCTGTTGTGCCATCAGGATTTAGGCTTTCCAATACCATTAACGACCCGTTGCAGCGAAGTCGCTTGAAATACCAGTACCAGCGTCATCGATTGCTACGATCAAACGACCATCCAGTGCTTTCACACCTGCCAAGTCGGTCGTGATCTGTCGCGTGATGAGGTATTGTCCATCGAGCGCGATCGGCTCAGCGCTTCGGCCCTTTACTTGAAAAAGTTTGGCGCCATCCAGCAAATTCGCGACGAGTATGGGATCAGCCAGCGGCACAATCTCACGATTGGGATCCGCAGGCGGAGGTTTCAGGGTGTGTGATGTGAATATCGTCCCTACTATCTTGCGCCAGTTGGTGGCCTTGGGTGCGATGATCACCGGTTCGGCAATCGCCGTTGGATCCACGGTCTGGCCAGTTAGGACGGCTATTTCTGGATGAGCTTCAACCCCATTGAAGCGGCGAGCCAGCAACGCATTGCCTACGCAGACAATTACGAGATTGCGGCGATGAACTGGAGCATAATTGCTGACGATCAAAACATCGCCGATGTCGGCCACGGGATCGAGAGTGCCGGCCGCGAGCTGATAAATTCCGTGGTTAGGAAGGGTGATCGGATTCTGCGCCTCCCATTCGTTTACCGTGACCAGACCGTCACCAGCAACGCCAGCAGTTTTCGCGGCGGCGGCGACGCCGGTCTGATGCAGTTTGATGCCTTTGATATGATCTTTAAAGCCATTAGGAAACGGTACTATGTTTTTTGCCCAAGGAAATGTCCTAGGCTCGCCGTAGAAAGATTCATAGGTGTCGTAGAGTTCAAATGCATCATGGATTTCAGTGCGCAGCGTCTCTTCCCAAAAGTTCTTGACGTCAGTAGCAGCCGAAACCCCTAACGTCTCGTCGTTTTTATGGTGGCTGGCGTTTATCAGCTTCATTGATTTGCCGCCGCCACCGTCGAGCGTGTTAAAAAGACGTACGAAAGGTGGTCGATCGAAAGGCGGCGTGTGCGCCTCCCTGAGACGCTTTAGTTCGACTTTCAAATCTCCGAGCGACAGGCTTGGAATTTGAGATCCTTCGCCACGAAGCATGAATTTCAACAGGTCTTCGCAATAGATGCGAACGTCGCGGATATATTCCCGTGCACGCGCATCGTCGTTGTTTTCCGCGGCTTCGTTGTACACACGCTCAAGGCATCCACCATTGATTATCTTCGCGACCCCTGACGCTTTGTTGACGCCGCCTATCAATCCTTGCTCGCCCTTGAGTTTCTGGTGGTCTACCATGCATTGGTAGAATTGGCGCTCATGAGTTGTCAGAAAGAGCTGAAGCCCAAACTTGTCATGGGGTGGGAGATTGGCCAACCCCGCTATTTCCTCGGCCCACTTAACCTTGTTACGTGGGTCGAACGTCGCCTGGGGATCGTCGAGCACGACAAGTGGAAAGGGATTGTTACCCAGTTCTTCAATGGTCTGGTCGCGCAAGGCAAGAACAAAAGCCCAAAGGATCGCGCGAAGCCAAGACGTGTTAGCCACGAACGCGGCGTCGATATGCATTCCCAACGCAAAGCTACCTTCGACCGTGATCGTCTTCTTTTCCAGGGCGGTCTGTTCGTAGGCTAGGCGCTCGCGATGGTGGATACGATCTAAGATCGTCTTCATGCGATCAGATAAGCTCTCAATTGCACGAGCGGTTTCAGCTCCAACCAATGCGCGAAGATCCTTCAATGGGGTCAGTGCCTGGGCGATGGCTTCGCGGCGCCTCTGCTCAGAATTGATAGGCCCCCAGCTTCCGGCCGCAGTCGCAGCCTCGAGTAGGAATTTGGAGAGTTCGTCAAGAGGGGCGGCCTTATGGAGGGCGTCTTCCAACTTGGCGAGTTGCGCCTCTACGCTGCCGGTCGGGTAATTGCCATCCTCTTGTTTTCGGCCAAGCAAAGTGCCCCAGGCATCTCGAAATTGCTGACCATTTTCAGACCACCAGGCAACCAGAGTTACTAGGCGCTCCAGAGCATGCATGCGCCGTTGTAAAGCTTTCGCGGCTTCAGGTTCATCTTGCGCCACGAACCCTACATACAGGAATTCCGGCAGCGCGGCATATTGCTGGTTGGCCGTAACCTCGATATTCGTGGCGAGGCCTGTCAGAACATCCTGAAATGGGGCTGCCGAACAGAAGCGCTGAACCACGGCCGCTCGATAGGAATCGCGTGGATTCATGTCGCCTAAGAGATCCTGTTGGCGCTTCAGCTCTGGCGTAAGTAGGGCTGTCAGAGAGTGATCCAATGTACGGCAGACATCTTCGAGCTTCCGCTCGGCCTGCGTAGAATCTTTTTTTAGTTGTTCCAATTCGCCGGCCAGCGCCTTCTGTGCGGTGTTTGTGAGCTGGCTTTCACAGACCGGGCAATGCACCGAGTCGTCGTGTTGATGCGGCGGTACGAAGAAATGTGCGGCGAGCGCTTTCAAACGAAACTTGGCATCCTCAACTTGCCGCGTGTGCCATTTTATCGCGATTTCCAGTTCGGCACGCGCCGATTGAATTGCTAGTGGCAAGGTAGAGAAGGTTTGTGACTCTGCTGCGTCGGCTAGCGCATCCCATGCCGCAAAAATCGAAACGCCGTTTGTCTTTTGGTTGACAACGCCGCGCGCGGTGGAGACGGCGTTCCGCACATCTGTGCGTCCCTGCGGTTTGGCAGTGTCGACTGCCGCGGCGATTTCGCTTTTCAGTGTCGCGAGGTGGGTACCCGCTTGAATGGAGGCACTTGCCGCCGCGTCTTTTAGTACCTTTACGATGTTAGGGGTATCGATGGCGACTTCATATTGAAAAGCGAAGTTCAGCTCGGATGCCTTGGCTTTTGCGTGCGCCACTTTCTCCTCGAAGCGCTGCTTGAAGCTTTCGATGCCGTTCTCTTTTCCGTACTTCAAAAATCGGCGACCGTTGTGTGTGAAGTTCCCGCAACCATCGGCGATGTCGGCGAGTTGGTCCAGGCCAGTCAAGACTTTCACGGCTTCGTAAAGCGATTGACTTTTTTCGCCAAATCCGATGCGCTGCAAGCGCGCGGGCATTAGAATGCCGGTGTCAATCAATTGCGTATGAGCCAAGAGCCGAGAATCAATCTGAACATCCACTTTCGATACACCGCTTAGCGGAGAAGCGATACTTCGATAAGCAATTGCTGTTTCGCCTTTCTCGTTTTTGAAGGTGAGGCGTCCCCACACCTCAACCTGTTTGACGAGATCAGCCGCGCTAGCCGGGTAGGACGCAAGCGGTGGCCATTCACCGATCTTCTTACCTTCGGCATTGTTGACTGGTTCTCGCAGGCCCATTTCGTCGATGGGGCCATCCTGCTCGCAAATGCGTTTGCCCGTGAGCGTCCACACGATCAAACTGGCGAGAGATGTTTTTCCCGATCCGTTCTGTCCGAGTAAGCACCAGTTTTCGCCATCAATGACGAAATTGAATGGCATTCCACCATATAGGGTCAGTCCGCCGAATGTGGATGCCTCGATCCGATGCAGGCGCCAGACGTTTGTGGTCGCTTCTGCGGAGTCCGCTGCGGCCCCGGTAGCGGGATCATGTTCCACCTCCGTCCACGCAGAAATCAGGCCCGCGAATAGCTCGTCGCTAGCTTGGGCTACTCTGGTGGCGTTCTGGCTCAAGAGGTAGGCGAAGAGACGTCGTTGTGACGGCTCGTCCAACCTGATCGAGCCGGCCTTCTGATCGTTAAAATTATTCCATTTCAAGGTTTTGCCAGCCAGTAATGCCTGGCAGGCGTGCGCAAAAGTGATAGCCATCTTGTTTTATTGTTAGCTCCGCGGGTCTCCAAGCATGCTCCTCTATGGACTATGCTCCTTGTCTGGCAAAACTAACAATAGTTAGTAGGTCTTATTATCTGTGATGGCTATCCCCAAGCTGGTGGCGCGCTAGATGCTCAGGAGGTGGAGTTTCAACACAGTTAGAGCAGGTTAAGAATCAATCGAATCATAAGGTCCTTATGCTTGGGGGCGCTTTCGGCGACGAGCAACGCTAAAGCCACGATGGCGTTGTCTACAAGTCGTGGTTGTCCGTTCGCTCGCAATAATAGGTCATTGCGACGCAGATACTCGAGGAATAGCAAGGTGCCAATTCGTTTGTTGCCGTCAGAAAAGGGGTGATCCTTGATTACAAAATAGAGAAGGTGCGCTGCCCGCGCTTGTGCGGTGGGATATAACGGTTCGCCGCCGAAGGTTTGTTCAATGGCGCCGAGAATGCCTTCGAGTTGATCGCTGCGTTCGCGCCCAAAAAGGTCCGTTGATTCGTTTCGAGTGGCAAGAGCTCGGCGCAGCGTTTGAATTGCTGCGCGAGCGTCCGTTACCAACAACTTACTTGACGGGGAAAGGGGACTCATAGGTGAGGATGGGAGACGGTCCTCGTCGTACTCCAGCAGCAGCCGCCAAGTACGGGTGTACTGTTCCACGATTTCCATCACGGCGCGTCCCTGATCGGTGACGAGCGATTGGTTTCTCAGGGTGGCCGAAAGCAGCTCTATCGCTTGCTCTACCTCATTGAAACCCAGCTCTCGAAGTCGCTTTTCGTTCAGGGTATAACCGCGGAGGAGATGCTCCCGCAAGATCCGGGTGGCCCAGATTCGGAATTGAGTGCCCTGCTTGGACTTCACGCGATAGCCGACCGAAATGATAGTGTCCAGGCTGTAAAGCGCGACCGGTTTATCGGAGGAAGCAATGTGCATATTTTGCACATTGCCTTTTCGGTCCAGTTCGCCTTCACTGAAGACATTATTTAGATGCTTCGTCACGACGGAGCGTTCGCGACCAAATAACTTCGCCATCTGCAGTTGCGTTAACCAGACGGAATCGCCTTGGACCCTCACTTCCAGTGCGACTCCACCTTGAGCTTGGTACAGCAAGACGTCCCCCATATCAGCGCCTTGCCGGCTATCGGCAACCCCACCAATGCCCGTGTTAGGCGTAGCCAAGGCCCCGCCCCTGGAGGCGTTGGTGAGGCGTTTCACAGGAAGTTTTGGACTCGCCGCGCCGCCTGATCCTTTCTTCTTCGATCTGGTATTCATGTCATAAATTCTGCGTGTTCAGTCAAACGTTTTGATCCGCCCAGGCAATCTGAGCTTTCTCATGGCGGGCACGGAGAAAAAGACGCCTCCAATTGACAATCCGGCGGGCCTCGATTTGGTAATCTAGCTCCGTACAATTGGGAATGGGAAGGGTTGTCCGTGACTCCCCCCACTTCCCCTTCTCGTCATCGGGCGCCTGGTCAGGCGTCCGGTTTCGGGGCCTGGTTGAAAGGCGAAGGAGGAGCCGATCATCAGCGGACGGGTAAAAATCGAGCGGGGCAGCGGCAATATATTACTGACCTCGGCTTTTCGGGTGCAGTAGCCGAGAACCTGATGCTGCGAGCGCGACTGATGTCGGAGATCCACGAAGTGTTACATGGCACGACGCAAGCTCATGCGGGCGAAGCGCTTCGATATCACTCAGCCGCGGCTCAATGACCTACTGCGCGGAAGATTGACAAGTTCAGCCTAGACGGTTCGGTCAATATGCTGGCTGCCGCCTGTATGACTCCCTACGGCCCCAACTCCCCCCACACCGCCCCCCGCCCATCCGTCCCCACATAAACCCGCCCAAACACCCGCGGGTCCCCGCTGATCACCCGAAACCGCCGCCCATACTCATGCTCAGCATCATTGATCCGCACCCAACTCGCTCCAACATCATCCGAGCGCCAGATAGCCTCCAGATTCCCACGCGCACCGATCGCAAATAGAGTGGGATACCCGCCCTCCGTCCTGGCTTTACCAAAGGCCAGCGCCCTCACACCCACATCCCCGCCGCTCCGGGTAAAATGACGGCCTCCGTCCAGCGAGTGATACAACCCCCCAGTGCAAACCAACCATAAATCCCCAACCCCACCCGGCGCCGCGAGCAGTTCCCCAGCTTCATCCCCCCGCCCGCCCCGTGTGGCACATCCTTCTAGACGGAATCCCCCGCCACCCAGCACCGCAAAACTCTCCCCGCCATCGTCGCTCACCGCAATCCCCAAGCGCCCGAAATCCAGCGCGTAGAAGCGCCGCGCATCGACGCGATCCGCCACGACACGCGCAAAGTCAGGTAGCCCACGCGCCGCCACCCAATGTTGCCCCCGCTCCCGCGTGACCATCGGTACCCGCGTCATGGCAATGAACGTTACCCCGTCGGCCGACACCGCCAGGGTAGGGACTTCACCTCCAGGGTGACTTCTCATGGGCGTAACAGCCGCAGTCTCCGAATCAGCCGGCACCCGCAGCGCTGTCCAACTCCTGCCAAAATCCCCCGACCAGGCCGCCATTGGGCCTCCACCGTGATGCCCACGCCCAGTACGTACCACAACATTCGCAGCCTTCCCCGCAAACTCAACACTGTCGGTGTTATCGAAGGCAGGCTGGGTAAACGGAGTCACCGGCGAGGCGCCCAGATCCGCGTGCGCAAACCCCCCGATATCCCCAAACCCCGACAGCAACGCCGGCCCCAGAGGAGGGCTAGCCAGTGCCAGAATCGCCGTCTCCTCGATCCCCTCCACCCACGGTCGCCAAAGAATCCGCCGCGAGTCCAGCGGCAGTTCGCTCGCATACACCGTCGCCCCAGTGGTATAGGCGACGTGACTCGAGTCGAACGGATCAATCGCAACACCCGCCATCCACCAGCCGAAATCCGCCCGCGCCTCACCCCAACTCAGAAAAGGCGACGCCCGGGCATCGATCTCACTCCGCGCACGCAAGCTTTCCCAGTGCCGCCCGGCGTCGGTACTGCGCCAAATGGTGTCGTGTTGCCAGTTATCCAATGTCGCAACGAGGAGAGTGCCAGGTCGTTGAGCATCCACGGCCACGCCCATAAAGCCACCGTGCGTCCCACGTGGCGTGATGTCGTGCCAGGTTAAATTCGAAGTGCTGAGCGCAAATACCGCCCCGTCCGTAATGCCGTTCGGCCCAATCCCATTGCTGTAAGTCACATACAGCATTCCGTTCGCCGCGAGCTGAGCACGCACCGGAAGCAGATCAGCACGCGGCTCCCCCGGCACCACCTGCCAGCTAGCTCCCGCGTCCACCGACCGGAACAAGTGATGTTGCCCCGGATCAGCAACCCCAACAAAGATCGTGCGTGTGGGCGTGTTGTCCCTGTCGCTTCTACCGCCACTGCCGCCGCCGCGCGGATCAAACAGCACAAAGCTGACCCCCGCATGCGTCTGGTGCGGAGCCGGCCGCCCCAGCCCCGCTACCGGGAAAGCAGTGACACGCGCCCAGCTACGACCACGATCAACACTACGTTGCAGCCCATCATGCCGCGAACCAAAGTAAACAACGTCAGTGTCGCTCGGATCCACCGCCAGGCGCTCCCCGAGCCCCCGCCCATCCTCATTGCCCCCCATGCGGAACGGCACGGGAAAGACACTCCAATGGTTCCCCCGATCGTCAGATCGCAGGATAGCAGCCGGCTCCGACCCATACATTCCAACCGCGGCGTAAACAACCTCCGGATTGCGAGGATCCGGCGCCACGCTCTCCACGCCGAAGTAGTTCCCTTCCGCCATCCCATCCTGCAGGGCAATCCAGCGCTGCTCCCTCTGCTCATAACGATAAACCCCACCGATGTCGGTGCGCAGATACACCAGCCCCCGCTCGACCGGGCTGAACAGGATATTGGGTGAGAACCCTCCACCACCCACGACCACATTGCGCCATACATAGTGCGGTGAAGGCGCCGACACCAACGGCAACGGCGCCCCGGCGGCCCACACAACCCCCACATACACCCAGGCAGACAGCCCAAGGACCCCCAGCCAGAAATTACAACGCGTCAGCGGCATCAGATTCAGTCACCAATGGTCTCACTCACCAACCCCTCACTCACCGAACCCATTCACTCATCATTGTCTCATTCATCAGTTGCCTCACGCTCCCATTGTCATGATCTTCGTAACCCCAAACCATAACATTTCGGGCGCGCAGGCATATCGATTCCGGTATCCCCCTCCGTGCCATGCCAAAAGGGCATAACTGACATCCACTATTTCATGTCCGCGCACTTATGGTAGCGGTAACATAAAATAATGAATTACCCCTCACGTCGCGACCTCTTCAAACTGGCTTTGGCGGGAGCCGGGGCTGCTACCCAACTTCCCGGCCGCACTGCGTTGGGTGTGCCTGGAAAGCCTGCGCAAGCTGCCCCTGTTGCCGCACGCGGCTTCGACGGACAGCGCAACGCCGACTTGGGTGATGGCACCTTCCTGAACCCGATCGTCTCGGGCGATCACCCCGATCCCACGGTTCTCAAGGATGGCGACGACTACTACATGACGTTCTCGAGAACCGTGGGA
>Ga0207695_10007472_pt1 | contig 13885 bp, 10 predicted proteins | sample KBSC54metaG_FD_184354 | JGI IMG/M metagenome (GOLD analysis project Ga0207695, IMG submission 184354) | Corn rhizosphere microbial communities from Kellogg Biological Station, Michigan, USA - KBS C5-4 metaG (SPAdes) (version 2) | ecosystem: Host-associated > Plants > Roots > Rhizosphere > Soil...
CGGCCGATCGCTCGGAACGCCTCCGGGGCCAGCCACGCGGCGTGGTACTCCGTCTGGTCTGCGTTCTTGTCCCAGTACTGATCGTGGCCGGTCATGCGTCCTCGCGAATGATCATCACGCCGCAGCCGTCGATCTTGACCGTGTCCCCGGCATCGACATGCTGCTCGGCCAGCAGATCGGTGCCGGCATGGTCGACGGTCACGTACGTCGGCGCAGCCCGGTGGTTGAGGATGAACAGCACCCTGCTGCCATCTGGAGCGATCCGCATCGCGGTCTCGAGGTCGCGGTTGTCGGGATACCGCAGCTCGATCCCGTGCCGCTCCAGCACCCGCCGCATCACCCACGAGACGCCCTGCTGGTCCAGTCCGGCCGCGACGTACCAGCCCTGTCCGGAACCGAAAGCGTTCCGCGTGACCGCGGGCGTCCCGGCGTAGAAATCGGCGCCGTAGGTCCCCACGACCTCGGCCCCGTCCGGGATGACGATCTCGAAGAACAACCGGGATCCGACCTCGACCACGCGATCCCCTCCTGAATCCCCATCGCGCAGGCGGACCGGGTTGACGACTTCCGGGCCCCGCGCGTCCCACTCGTCCACGCGGACCCCGGTCAGCGGCCCGAGCGGGCCCGGCACGTCCATCAGGAAGGCGTTGTCGTCCTCGTCGACCCGTCCGGACAGGAACGTGGTCACCACCGAGCCGCCGCGGTCGGCCACGTCTTCCAGCCGCCGGGCGAGATCGCCCTTGACCATGTGGAGCAGCGGCGCCACCACCACGTCGTAGCCGCCGAGATCGGCGGTGACCGGGACGACGTCGACGTCGACCCCTGCTTCCCACAACGCGGTGTAGTACGCCAGCACGACGTCTTGGTACCGCACCAGCCGGGACAGCCCGTCGGTCATCTCGACCGCCCACCAGCTGTCCCAGTCGAACAGCAACGCGACCCGCGCGGGCGTGCGCGCGCCGAGCACGGCGTCGCCGAGTCGCCCGAACTCCGCGCCGAGCTCCGCCACCTCGCGGAAGACCCGCGTGTCGGCGCGGCCCGCGTGCCCGATCACCGCGCCGTGGTACTTCTCGCAGGCGCCGCGTGATGCGCGCAGCTGGAAGAACAGGACCGCGTCCGCGCCGTGCGCCACCGCTTGCCAGCTCCACAGCCGCATCACGCCGGGGCGCTTGAGCGGGTTCACGTCGCGTGAGGCCGTGGTGCTCGGCGTCTGCTCCATGACCCAGAACGGCCGTCCGTCCTTCAGCCCGCGCATCAGATCGTGGGTGAGGGCCATGCGGGCCTGGGAGACGTCGTCCGGCGGATAGTTGTCCCAGGACGCGAAGTCCAGGTGCGGGGCCCACCGGTGGTAGTCGATCGGCTGGTACATCCCCATGAAGTTCGTGGTCACCGGCACATCGGGGCTCGACTCGCGGATCGCGGCCTTCTCGTCCCGGAAGTTCGCCAGCATCGCCTCCGACATGAAGCGGCGGTAGTCCAGCGTCATGCCCTGGAACGCGGTGTGGTCCGGGCCGCGCCAGTGCTCGGTCAGCGCCGACGGCGGCTCGATCTCGTCCCAGTCGGTGAAGGTGTGAGCCCAGAAGGTGGTGTACCAGGCGGCGTTCAGCGCCTCCAGCGAGCCGTATCGCTCCCGCAGCCACTGCCGGAACGCGTCCGCGCACAGGTCGCAGTAGCACGCGCCGCCGTATTCGTTGCCGACGTGCCAGGCGATGACCGCCGGGTGGCGGCCGTAACGGCGCGCCATCTGCCGAGCCAGCTCCGCGGAGAGCCGCCGGAACACCGGCGAGCTGGGACAGGAGTTGTGCCGCTGGCCGAAGCGGTGCCGCCGGCCCTCGAAATCGGTGCGCGCCACCTCCGGATGCGCGCGGGCCAGCCACGCCGGATGCGCGCCGGTGCCGGTCGCCAGGCAGATGGAGCGGCCTTCGGCGGCGGCCCGCTCGACGATGCGGTCCATCAGCGTGAAGTCGTACACGTCCGCGGCCGGCTGGATCAGGGCCCAGTCGAAGACGCCGAGCGTGACCGTGTCGAGCCCGGCGGCGTCGAACAGACGGTAGTCCTCGTCCCATACCCGCTCGGGCCACTGCTCCGGGTTGTAGTCCCCGCCGTAGGCGATCTTCGGCGTCTTGGGCGCGCTCACGCTGTGAAGTCCCTCTCGACCTGGTCGATCATCGGCGCGCAGGTGCGGAGCAGCAGCGCGGCGAACAGCACCGCGACCAGCGCGAGCACCGCCTCGGAGGAGGTCACGACGACCAGCGCGGCGGCGATCAGCACGCCGAGGTTCCCCACCGTCACCAGGCGCGTGCGGCCCAGGAAGTAGGCGGCCAGGCGCGCGACGTCGATGGGCCGGAAGGCGAACAGCGAGGTGATCATCAGGGCATTGAGCATCCAGAGCGTCGCCACGACGGCGACGACGACCAGCACCACACGCCACCAGCCCGGCACCGAAGCCGCCTCGGCGTGGGAGAGGCTCTCGGCGATCAGCGCCATCCCGGCCAGCCACGGAACCCACACCCGAAGCACGCCGCCGAAGTTCATCCGGTACCCGCGCCAGAAGGTCGCCGCCGGATGGAGATCGGTGAAATCACGGCCCCGACGACGCAGCGCATAGAACGCCGCCGACAACGCCGGCCCGACCGGAAGCGCGCAAGCGACGGCCAGCGGGGCGTTGCTCGCATCGCGGTCGAGCGCGACGAGGGGGACCAGGGCAGGAAGAGTGGCGAGGAGCAGGAGCAAGTCGGTGATCAGGAAGGTGTAGATCGGTGCGGTGAGGCGCGCCAAAGGGCCTTCGCCGAACAGCCGATCAGCCGCGCCGCCGCGGACGCCGACAGCGCTGCCGCCGCCGACACCGCTGCCGCCGGCGCCGACGCCAACACCGCTGGCACTGCCGCCGCTGCCGCCGCCGACAGCGCTGCCGACACCGCGGACGCGGACGCCGCCGCCGACGCCGTTGACACTGCCGCCGCGACCGCTGCCCCCACGCGCCGCCCCGCCGCTCGCCACCGAGCCCTCAGCCGCAGTCGACCTGGCGCGTCGCGTCCCGCCGCCGTGCTCGCTGACCGCGCTCATCAGCTGTCCTCCCTGTCCCGGCCGTCCGGCTCCGTCCCGAGCAACCGCCGCTCGTCCCACCAAGGCGGCGTCTCGTCCACCACCGCGCTGATCTCCACCAGCGTCACCTCGTGCCGGTCCAGCACCAGGTCGAGCTCGACCCGGCCGCCCTCCACCGCGAGGCGTGAGTGCCGGCGCGCCGGCTCGGCGGCCTCCCGCAGCACGCTGAGCTGCCGCTCCGTCGGCGATGCCGGCCGCCCCAGCTCGCCCCACGCCGCCCACGCGTTGCCCGCCTCCTCGCTGACCGAGGACCGCAGGGCGAAGGCCGCCGCCCCGGCGATCGGCACCGACAGCCGCACCCGGTGCCCCGTCGGCGACTCGCCGCCGGCACCATCGCACCCGACCTCGACCGGCGCCCAAGCCAGCACCGTCACCGTCCCGTCCACCGCCCGGCAGACCAGGTGGTCCTCACCGCGCGCCAGCACCGCGTCGCCCATCCGCGCCATGAACGCGTACAGGTGGAACGCCGGCTTCTTGACCTGCCGGTGCGTCAGCAGCCCGAACCCGCCGTGGAACAGCGACGTCGGCACCCCCGCCTCCTCGAACATGTCGCTGAACGTCCAGTACGAGAACGACTCGACATGCTCCCCGCCGGCGGCCAGCACCGGTGCGAGATACGCGGCGTGGAACGCGGTGTCGTGGATCGGATTGTCCGGCCGGTACGACGAGTTGAACTCCGTGATGTGCACCGGCACGTCCGCCAGCGCCGTGTCCCGCAGATGCCGTCGCGGCGCGGCGAACTGTTCGAGCAGTTCCGAGGCCGGCGCAAGGGTCTGATGGACGCCGAACGGCACGCTCTGCGCAGGACCGGAGGTGTAAGCGTGCCGGCTCACGAAGTCGACCGGCGCCGACCGCGCCTCGACGAACTCCGCGAACGGCGCCCACCACTGATCCGCGCCGGGCGACAGGGCCGGCCCGCCGACCTGCAACGCCGCGTCGACCTCCTTCACCGCGTGCGCGCTCACCTCGTACAGCCGCAGGTAGGCGTCCTGATCGGCGTCCTGCCAGAAGTCCTTCAGATTGGGCTCGTTCCACACCTCGATCGGCCACCGGCGCACCATCTCCAGCCCGTACCGGTCGACAAGGTGCCTGAGGGTGGCCCGCACCAGGTCCGCCCACGCCTGCCACGAGCGCGGCGGCGTGACGTTGCCCTTCCACCAGAACACCGTCTGCTCGCCCGAGGCCAGCGCCGCGGGCATGAAGCCGAGCTCCAGGAACGGCTGGATTCCGAGCTCCAGGTAGGCGTCGATGACCTGGTCCACGTACGTGAACGCGTACCGCACATGCTCCGACCCCTGATACCGGTACGGCTGGTACACCCCGACGCCGTCGCAGAACAAGCCGTGTCCGCGGATGTGCCGGAACCCGATCTCCTTCTGGACCAGCGCGAGCGAGTCCTGATAATCACGCCGCAGCGCCAGCTCGAACCGCCCGGTGCCGACGCAGCGGCGCCAGGCCTCGGACAGCCGGCCCGAGGCCTGCTCGGGAACGATGACGGGATCCGGCACGGTGCTCGCCTCCTCAGCCGTGGTTCTTCTTGAAGTCCTGGTAGGCCTGGTTCACGAGGCTGATGTACTGCTCGCTGTTGTGCGCCTTCAGCTCCGAGACGTAGGCGTCCCACTGGCTCAGCGGCCGCTGGCCGAGGATGAACTTCAGCGTCTGCTGGTCCACGTAGTCCTTCAGCGACGTCTGCCACAGCGTGGCCTGCTCCCGGTCGTCCGAGTTCAGCGGCGCCGGCGGCGGCAGGGGCAGCGCCTTGCGGCCGTCCATCACGTTCTGGAAGGTCAGCTCCTCCGGCGGGAACTGGGAGTTGAGCAGCTTGGTGCTGCCGCCGTAGGCGAACACCCCGTTGAAGAACCCGTAGTCGACCTGCAGGTTCTTGCTGCCCGAAGGGTTGACCCCGGCCCAGGTGACGTCCGGGGCCAGCTTGAAGGTGCCGTCCTCGACGCTGCCGTTGTACGTCGTGCCCTGCACGCCCCACTTGGCGAACATCAGACCGTCGTCGGAGTACCAGAGCCAGTCGACGAACTGCATCAGCGCGACGAAGTCCTTGCCGTCCTTGGCCTTGTTCGCGATCATCATCCCGTTCTCCAGCCGGGAGCCGAACTTGGCCGCGCCGATCGGGCCGGTGGGCACCGGGATCTTCACGACCGTCGCGCCGGAGATCTTGGCGATGTCCTTGCGGTAGTGGTTGACCAGCTCCTGCGCGTTGGCGCTGATGACGAAGGACTGCCCGTTGGCGAACTTCTGCCGCGCCTGGTCGTCGCTCTGGGTGAAGCTCTCCGGGTCCAGCAGCTTCTCGCTCACCAGGGTGTTGAGATACTGGATCACCTGCTTGTACGAATCGGTGGCGCCGGTGTAGACGAACTTCCCGGCCGAGGCGTCCCACTGCGCGTGCTGGTAGCTCCACCCGGCCCACACGTTGTGGGCCTCGCCGACCAGCGCCAGCAGGTTGTTCGCGCCGGGCTGCGGGGGAGTGCTCCACCGGTCGGAGAACGGGTACCGGTCCGGATAGGCCTTCTTCATCGCGCGCAGCACCGTGGTCAGGTCGTCCCAGGTCTGCGGCACCGCCAGGCCCAGCTGCTGCAGGATGTCGGTGCGGATCGCCAGCGAGTAGTCCTTCCAGACGTCCTGGTGCAGGCCGGGCAGCAGGTAGAACTTGCCGTCGGATTCGCGCAGCTGGTCCAGGTCGCCCTGCAGGTTCCACTTGGCGACCTTGTCCTGGAAGTTCGGCATCAGGTCCAGGTAGTCGCTGACCGGCAGGATCGCCCCGCCGGCTATGTAGGCCTCCTCGTCGGGGTGGTAGGTCTTCGGGATCAGCGTCGGGGCGTTGCCCGCGCTGACCATGACGCTGCGCTTCTGGTTGTAGTCGCTGCCCGGGATGACGGTCGGCTGCAGCGTGACGTTGGTGCGCTTGGTCAGCTCCGACCAGAACAGCCAGTCCGCCTTGTAGGGGTAGTTCGCGTTGCTCAAGAGCATGATCGGGAAGCTCAGCGGAACCGTGGCCTTGAACTGGTCGCCCACGCCGTACTTCGCCATGGCGCCGGTCCGGTTGGCCGAGGTCACCTTGCTGCTCGCCCCCGATCCGCCGCCGCCGCAGCCGGCCAGGGCCAGGCCGGCCACGCCGGCTGAGGTGGAGAGGAAACCGCGCCGGGATAGCTGGTTCACGAAGAACTCCTAGGTCCGTCGAGGGGAAGTGCGGGATGTGCCGGAGCTAGCCCTTGACCGCGCCGAGCATCACGCCGGAGACGAAGTACCTCTGGATGAAGGGGTAGACGGTCAGGATCGGGACGACGGTGAGCACGATCGTCACCGCCTGGATGTTGGCGCCGATCTGCAGCGCGGTGTCGCTGGCGGTGCCCTGGTCGGCCCCGCCGGTCGCGCCGGCGATCAGGTTGCGCAGGTAGACGGTGACCGGGAACAGGTTCGAGCGGTCCATGTACAGGAACGCCGAGAACCACGAGTTCCAGAACGACACCGCGTAGAAGAGCACCATCGTGGCCAGCACCGCCTTGGACAGCGGCAGCACGATGCGCGCCAGGATGCCGTAGGTGTTCAGGCCGTCGACCGCCGCGGCCTCCTCCAGCTCGTCCGGCATGCTCTCGAAGAACGCCTTCATGACCAGCAGGTTGAAGACGCTGACCGCGTTGGGCAGCACGATCGCCCAGATGCTGTTGCGCAGGCCCAGGTCCGTGACCAGCACGTAGTTGGGGATCAGGCCGCCGTTGAAGAACATGGTGAACAGCGCGATCCCGATCAGGAACCTGCGTCCCTTCAGCTGCCGCTTGGACAGCACGTAGGCGTAGCAGGTGGTCAGGACCATCGAGATGGCGGTCGCCACGACGGTGTAGACCACCGTGTTGCGGTAGTTCGTCCAGAACGCCGAGTCCGACATCACCTTCTTGTAGGTGGTGAGGTTGAACCCGCGCGGGACGACGTTGACGTGGCCGGCGGTGATGGCGTGCTCGGAGCTGAAGGACTGCGCCACGATGGTGGCGAACGGATACAGCGTCACGACCACGACACCGGTGAGGACCAGGGCGTTGAAGACCTGGAAGGTCCGGTACCCCCGGCTGGTCACCACAGGCCCGTCCCCACCGCGCGCCGGGAGATCCGGTTGGCCGCGACCACCAGGATCAGCCCGATCACCGACTCGAACAGGCCGATCGCCGCGCCGTAGCTGAAGCTGCCCGACATCACGCCGACCCGGTACAGATAGGTGGGGATGACGTCGGCGGTCGGGTAGGTCAGGGGGTTGTAGATCAGCAGGATCTTCTCGAACCCGACCGCCATGAAGGTGCCGATGTTCAGGATCAGCAGCGTCACCATGGTCGGGCGGATGCCGGGCAGCGTGACGTGCCACGTCTGCCGCCACCGGCCCGCCCCGTCGATCCGGGCCTGCTCGTAGAGCTGGTGGTCGATGGTGGTCAGGGCGGCCAGGTACAGGATCGTGCCCCAGCCGACGCCCTGCCAGGCCTCGGAGGAGACGTAGATCGTCCGGAACCACCCCGGCTGCTGCAGGAACGGGATCGGGGCGTGGCCCAGGGCCCGCAGCCCCTGGTTCACCGCGCCGTTCACCGACAGCAGCTGCGTGATCAGGCCGGCGACCACGACGATCGACAGGAAGTGCGGCAGGTAGGACACCGACTGCACGAACCGCTTGAGCTTGGCCGCGCGCACCTCGTTCAGCAGCAGCGCCAGCACGATCGGCAGCGGGAACGTGAACACGAGCGTGACGCCGCCGAGGATGAGCGTGTTCGTGAAGATGTGCCAGAACGCCGGGTCCTGGATGAACATGCGGAAGTAGCGCAGCCCGACCCACTTCTCGCCGAACAGGCTGCCGCCGGGCACATAGCGCCGGAAGGCGATGACGTTGCCGAGCATCGGCAGATAGCGGAAGAGCACGAAGAACGCCACCGGCAGCACCGCCAGCGAGTACAGCTGCCAGTCCCGCCGCAGTGCCCGGCGCCAGGTGAGGCGGCGCGGCTTGACCGGCCGGGACCGGGACTGCTCGGCGGCCGGCGGAGGATCCAGAGTCCGGGTGATGCTCATCCTCAGTCCTCCTTCCGCGCCGGCGCCGGCGCGGGCGTTCGTGCCGATGCCGGTGTCAGCGCCGATGCCGGAACGGGCTCGGCGCGGGCCGTCGATATCAGGCGGCGGCCGAACCCGGCTTCGCGCTCGTCGCCGACCAGGCGCAGCCGGACCGCCGCCGCGATGTCGCCGCTGGAGCGGCCGAACCGCAGCTCGACGTCGCCGGGTTCGACGACGCGCGTGCCGCGAAGGCCCGTGAACGAGGCGAGGTCGGCCGGGACCTCGAAGGAGACGACGGCCGCGGCGCCGGGGGCCAGGTCCACCCGCGCGAACCCGACCAGCCGCACGACCGGACGGGTCGTCTGCGCGACCGGATCGTGCAGGTACAGCTGGACCACCTCGGTGCCGGGGCGCGCGCCGATGTTGCGGACCGTGATCCGGACCGTGGCCTCGCCCTCGACGGGCCACTCGGTGCTGTCGGCCGCGGCGTCGCTCCAGGCGAAGTCGGTGTAGCCCAGGCCGTGGCCGAAGGGGAACGCCGGCGTCGGGTCGACCGACGAGACCTGCGATCGGCGGCCCAGCGGCGGTGACAGGTAGGTGGCCGGCAGGCCGCCGGCGTCGCGCGGGACACTGACCGGCAGGCGGCCGGACGGGTTCACGGCACCGGTGAGGACTTCGGCGATCGCCTGGCCGCCGCGCTGGCCGGCGAAGAAGGCGTAGACGATGCCCGCCGCGCCGGCGACCTGCTCCCCGAGCGCGTAGGGCCGCCCGGCCAGCAGCACCAGCACCACCGGCGTGCCGGTGGCCAGCACCGCGCGCACGAGTTCGGGCTGCACACCCGGCAGGTCCAGGTCGGCCGCGTCGCAGCCCTCACCGGAGGTGCCCCGGCCGAACAGCCCGGCACGGTCGCCGACCGCCAGGACGCAGACATCGGCGGCTGCGGCGGCGGCGACCGCCGCGGCGATGCCGGAGCTGTCGTCGCCGGACACCGCACAGCCCGGTTCGTGAACCAGGTCCGGGAACGCCCCGCCGAGCGCCTCGCGCAGCGACGGGATCTCCAGCCCCAGGCCGTGGCCGCTGTGAGCGCTCACATGAGCGGGAAACGAATAGCAGCCCAGCATCGCCATGGGGTCGTCGGCGGTCGGCCCGACGAGCGCGACCCGGCTCCCCGGGGCCAGCGGCAGGATCCCGCCCTCGTTGCGCAGCAGGGTCACCGATCGGCGGGCCAGGCGCAGCGCGGTGTCGCGGTCGGCCTCGCCGTCCAGGCTCAGGCCGGCGTCCCCGACGCCGTCGGGCAGCGGCTGCCAGTCCTCGTCGAGCAGGCCCAGCTCAGCCTTCTGCGTCAGCACCCTGAGCAGCGCCCGGTCGATCAGCGCCTCCTCGACGCTTCCGGCCCGGACCGCCTCGACGAGCGCCGCGCCGAACGTGTCGACCGTCGGGAGCTCGACGTCGATCCCCGCCGCGAGCGCGAGCCGCGCGGCCTCGGCGCCGTCGGCCGCGACTCCGTGCAGCGACTGCAGGAAGCGCACCGCGAAGTAGTCCGAGACCACCGTGCCGGTGAAGCCCCACTGCTCGCGCAGCAGACCGGACAGCAGGTCTTGGTCGGCCGCGGCGGGTACTCCGTCGATCTCGGAGTAGGAGTTCATCACCGACCGCGCGCCGCCGAGCCGCAGCGCCGCCTCGAACGGAGGCAGCACGACGTCGGCCAGCTCCCGGCGTCCCATCGGCACCGGCGCCAGGTTGCGGCCGCCGCGCGAGGCGGAGTAGCCCGCGAAGTGCTTCAGGGTGGCGACGATCCCGGCACCCTCCAGCCCTGCGACATAGGCCGCGCCGATCACGCCGACGAGATACGGGTCCTCGCCGATCGTCTCCTCGGTCCGGCCCCAGCGGTAGTCCCGGGTCACGTCGAGCACCGGTGCCAGGCCCTGGTGCACCCCGACCGCGCGCATCGAGCGGCCGATCCGCCCGGCCATCTCCTGCACGAGCTCCGGGTCGAAGGCCGCGCCCCAGGCCAACGGTGCGGGGTAGGCGGTCGCGCCCCAGGTGGCGAAGCCGGTCAGGCACTCCTCGTGGACCTGCGCCGGGATGCCGAACCGGCTGGCCGCCGCGATCCGGGCCTGGGAGGCGGCCAGCGACCGCGCGCCGAGTACGGGGTCGACCGGGGCGGTGCCGAACGGCCGGGTCAGCTGGCCCAGTCCGTGCCGGATCACCTCGTCCCAGTCCGCGGCGGCCATGTCCTCCTGGTGCGGGGCGACGCCGCCGCCCGAAGCGTCGGCGCCGACCCACACGCCGACCAGCTGGGCGGTCTTCTCCTCGATGGTCATCAGCGGGATCAGGGCCTCGGCGCGCCGCACCGGCGGGAGCGCGCGGTCCTGCCACGGCCGGACGCGGCCGGGCACGGATTCCGTGTCGACAGACACCTGACTCGTCATGCCGTCCCCTCAGCGCCCGCCGATGGCCGACGGCGCATTCTTCGAAAGTTTCGGAAATCCCCGCGACGTGTTGCGGTAACGTAGGCGTGGCGTCGGAGGCATGTCAAGAGTCTTCCTCGCACGGTCCGGCGCGTGTTCCGTCCGGGGTCCTCTCCGGCGCCGAGGCTTTACACCTGCTGCTTCGCTGCTACTGTGTGCCGAAACTTTCAGCGAGGACGGATGAGGTTTTCGATGACAGCGCAGGGCCCTGACGACGGACCCGCGGCCACGACGACCATCGCGGCGATCGCCGACGAGGTCGGCGTCTCGGTGGCGACCGTCTCGAAGGTGCTCAACGGCCGGGCCGACGTCGCGCGGGAGACCCGGGCCCGGGTCGAGGAGAGTCTGGAGCGGCACAGCTACCGCCGCCGCACCAAGAAGAAGCCGGTCGGCACCGGGCAGATCGACCTGGTCTTCCACGAGCTGGACTCGGCGTGGGCGATGGAGATCATCCGGGGCGTCGAGGCGGTGACCGCGCCGGCCGGCGTCGACGTGGTGCTCTCGCAGCTCGGCGGCACGCACCACCCGCCGCAGAACTGGCTCGACGCGGTTCTCGCGCGGCGTCCGCTCGGGGTGCTGTTCGTGCTGTGCAGCCCGACGCCGGGGCAGCAGGGGCAGCTGCGCCGGCAGGACATCCCGTTCGTGGTCGTCGACACCGACAGCGCCACCACCGCCTCGGTGCCCACGGTCGGCTCCAACAACTGGAACGGCGGGCTGCTGGCCACCCGGCACCTGCTCGGGCTCGGCCACCGCCGGATCGCGATCATCTCAGGGCCCGAGGACGTGCTGTGCAGCCGCGCGCGGCTGGCCGGCTTCCGCGCCGCGCACGAGGAGGCCGGGATCCCGGTCGATCCCGACCTGGTCCGTTACGGCACCTTCTACCTCGACGCCGGCTACACGCACGGGATGGCGCTGCTGGAGCGCGCCGACCGCCCGACCGCCGTCTTCGCCGGATCGGACATGCAGGCTCTGGGCGTGCTGCGGGCGGCACGGCAGCTGGGTATCGACGTCCCCGGCGGGCTGTCGGTCATCGGCTACGACAACCTGGAGGTCGCGGCCTGGACCGATCCGGCGCTGACCACCATCGACCAGCCGCTGCGGGACATGGCCGGGACCGCCGCGCACATGATGCTCGACCTGGCGCGCGGACAACAGCCGCGGACCACCCGGATCGACCTGGTCACGGAGCTGGTCGTGCGGGAGAGCACCGCGCCGCCGGCCCAGTAGCGGGGGGACCCGTGGCCCTGTTCGACCTTCCGCTGGACCAGCTCCGGACCTATCTGCCCGAGGTCGCCGAACCCGCCGACTTCGACGCCTTCTGGCAGGCCGGCGCCGCCACGGCCGCCGGCGCCCCGCCGCTGCTCGACGTCCGGCCCGAACCCACGGACCTGGCCCTCGTGCAGACCTGGGACGTCACGTTCCCCGGCTTCGGCGCGGACCCGGTCCGGGCCTGGTACACCCGGCCCGCCGGGGTCCAGGACCGGCTGCCGGCCGTGGTGGAGTTCCTCGGCTACGGCCGCGGGCGCGGCCTGCCGCACGAACGCCTCACCTGGGCCGCCGCCGGGTACGCGCACCTGCTGATGGACAGCCGCGGCCAGGGCGACCTGTACGGCTCCGGCGGCGACACCCCGGACCCGCGCGGCACCGCGCCGGGCGGTCCGGGGGCGATCGTCCGCGGCGTCCTGGACCCCGAGGACTACTACTACCGGCGGCTGATCACCGACGCGGTGCGGGCCGTCACCGCTGTCAGGGCCCTGCCGGGCGTGGACCCGGCCCGCGTCGCGGCGGTCGGCAACAGCCAGGGCGGCGGCCTGGCGCTGGCGGTGGCCGGCCTGGTCCCGGACCTCGCCGCGGTGCTGGCCTCGGTCCCGCTCCTGTGCCACATCCAGCGCGCGATCGAGATCACCGACGCCGCGCCCTACGGCGAGATCGTGACCTACCTGTCCGTGCACCGCGACGCCGAAGAAGCGGTCCGTCGCACGTTGTCCTACGTGGACGTGGTCAATTTCGCTCGCCGCGCCACCGCCCCGGCCCACTTCGCGGTCGGCCTGCGCGACACCCTCTGCCCGCCGAGCACCGTGTTCGCCGCCCACAACCACTACGGCACGGCGAACGGCCGCGACCGGCGGCCCGAGCGCACAATCCACGTCTACCCGTTCAACCACCACGAAGGCGGCGACGCGACGCACACCCGGCGCCAGCTGCGGTGGCTGCGGGAGATCTTCGAGGATCTCGACCATCCGTTCCGTTCGTGAGTGGAGGACACACCCCGTGAATGCGTTGCCGCTGGTCGACCGTCTCGACGGCTTGCTGTTCTTCCCCGTCACCCCCTTCCAGCGGCGCCCGGACGGCCGAGCCGGCGCCGTCGCCCTGGAGACGTTCACCGAACACGTGGAAACACGGATCGCGGCCGGGCCGGCGGCCGTGTTCGCCTGCTGCGGCACCGGTGAGTTCTTCTCCCTGGACCTGGAGGAGTACGCCGAGACGGTCGCCGCCGCGGTGCGCGCGGTCCGAGGCCGGGTACCGGTGGTCGCCGGGGTCGGCTACGGCGCCGCGCTCGGGGCGCGCTTCGCCGCCGCGGCGAGTGCCGCAGGCGCCGACGGACTGCTGGCGATGCCGCCGTACCTGGTGACCGGCGGCCCGGACGGCTTGCGCGACCACTACCGGGCCCTGGCGGACGCCACCGACCTGGACCTGATCATCTACCAGCGGGACAACGCGGTCTTCACGCCCGAGACGGTCGCGGACCTGGCCCAGGTGCCGAACATCGTGGGCTTCAAGGACGGCCGGGGCGACCTGGACCTGATGCAGCGCATCGTCTCGGCGGTCCGCTCCCGACACGGCGAGGGCGCTCTGTACTTCCTCAACGGGCTGCCGACCGCCGAACTCACGCAGCTCGCCTACGCCGGCGTCGGAGTAACCGGGTACTCCTCGGCAGTGTTCTGTTTCGCCCCCGACATCGCCCTCGCGTTCTACCGCGCCTATCGGGCAGGCGATCGGGCCCTGCTGCACGCGCTTCTGGACGGCTTCTACCGGCCTTTGGTGGAGCTGCGCAATCTGGGCGCCGGGTACGCGGTGTCGCTGGTCAAGGCCGCTGTCGGCTTCGACGGGCCAGATCCCGGTCCGGTGCGTGCCCCGCTGAGCGCGCCGAAGCCGGAGCACGTGGAGCGGCTGCGTGCGCTGGTCGAAACGGGCCGGGGGATCCTGGCCGGAGCCGGGACGGCGGCGGCCTGATGTCCGTTCCGCCGCACCGTCTGGCTTCCCGCCTGACGGTCTCC